>Ga0208371_1000221_pt1 | contig 17146 bp, 5 predicted proteins | sample SubbioCR12Aug_1A_FD_184827 | JGI IMG/M metagenome (GOLD analysis project Ga0208371, IMG submission 184827) | Serpentinite rock and fluid subsurface biosphere microbial communities from McLaughlin Reserve, California, USA - CR12Aug_1A (SPAdes) | ecosystem: Environmental > Terrestrial > Deep... | reverse complement strand
TGTTCGATGTCGCCGGCTTCCCGCAAATTATCGAGCCTTACTTTGTCTTTGCTGTCCTTGTCCCGACCGAGCTGCGCGCCGAGTAGGATCGGCAGCCGAAGCGACTTCGCTGTTTCGAGTAAGCGTTCGCTGATTTTTTGGAGTTCGAGTTGCCGGGTCGCGAATTTTCCTTGAATTCGAACTTTCTGGATGTAATCGATGAAGACCGCCCCAACCGGGAACAGCTCGGTATACATCGCCAATACATTTGCTAAATCGTCCACTTGATACGGCTCATCGACCAGCAACAGCCTGCCGGTCTCGGTGATGCCCTGAAACTTCGTTGCCGCTTGCTGGATTGCTGGTTGCCCGCTGTTGTTGCCCCGAAGATAGTTTTCATACTGCCGCAGGTTACGAGCTTCGTCAATGACAGCGCCGGCATACATGGTCAAAAATTTCAGTCCAAGTTGTTTCCGGGTCTCTTCGTAGGAAAAAAATAGGAAGCGCCGGTCGGGATACTGCTCAACGAGATTCCGGCAGAGATTCATTAGCAAAGTGGTTTTCCCATGCGACGGCCTGCCAGCGATAATGGTAATCGCTTCATTGGGAATCTGCAGAATTTTGTCGAGCGATGGATAGCCGGTAGCGAGACCTTCGCCGGTGGTTTGGATATCCGTTTGCAGTTGCGAAAATGTGTAGGGAGCGGGGAGGGGAGGCGCTGAAAGCGGCTTTACCTTCGCAATGATCCGCTGTAAAAAGCCGGGGACACTTTCCGCTTTCCCCTCGCGTAACATGCCTTGGGTTTCACGGACAACGCCTTGCAGCCGTTGAGCAAGTTGTTCCTGCCGGTTTCGTTCCCGGGAAGCGCTCAACAGCGCCTGTAATGTATTATCGTGTATACTTAGTGTACTTTGTATACTGTGCCAAAAAACCTCCCGGTCTAGCGGATCGTGTAAGTGGCGGTCGAAAGTTAGAGCGGCATCGACTGCTTCCTGCAAACCGCGATCGGTTGTCATATCATATTGCTGCACCAGCCGCGCAGCCATCCAACGAACTCCGCGGGCGGCTTGGGTTACACAGGATTGAAAGGCATGAATCCCCTCGGCTCGAATATATTCGTCTGGGTCCTTATAGGGAGTGGGGAGGGGGAGGACAAACGCGGCAACACCCATTTTCGCAAGCAACTTGATCGAACGTTCGGTTCCCGCTTGACCTGCTTCATCGCTGTCGAGCGCAAGTATCACCCGGTTCACACCGTACCGTTTGGCGTTATCGACTTGTGTCTCGGTCAATTGCGCGCCGCCGGTGGCACAGACATTAGACATCCCGCGTGCCGACGCCAGTAATGCATCGAGAAAGCCTTCGGTAACGATAATCTCGGAGGACTTCTGACCGCGGAGATTGAATAGCGAACTTTTTTCGACCCCGGCAGTAAAGAGATATTTCGGGTCATCGCTGCCGATGGTTCGGACAATAAACCCTTTAAGCCGTCCAACCGGATCGCGGTAAGGGATCGCGAGGGTATGGGTCTTTCCAAGCCGAGGATTCGTTGATAGTCCGAACTCAGGTACGTTTACTATATTTACTTCGTAACCACAGTTTACTAAGTGTACTTTGAGTGCTTCACGCGCAACATAACACCCCAGCCCCATCGACCGGATTTCCTCATCGGAATAACCCCGGGCTCGCAGATAAGTTAAGGTTGCTTTTCCAGTGGGTTCCCATAAGGATTTTTGGAACAGGGTATGGGCAGCTTCCATCACCTTTGCCCGCAGCTGTGCATTGCGCCATTGTTCTTCCGAGTATGCATTGCGAGTTAAAGGCACTCCGGCAAGCCGGGCAAATTCCTGTAAGACCTCACGGTTACTGGCACTGGTTTTCTGTTGGTAATAGTCCCATAATGAAACCCGCGCCCCGCATTTGTTCAAACGGTTGCACTGGATAATTGTGCTGGATTGGTAGAGATACGCTTCCCGCTTTCCGCAACTAGGGCAAGTGAGCAAGAGATAACCGCCATGATCGGCTGGCCGTAAATCCGCTAAGAGTTCGAGCCGATTCAGATTTGGATAGATTTCGAAATCGAGCAGTTCTTTGAGGTCGGTCAAGTCCACTCCGGTTGTTGATTCACTTTGCGTTCATGTTTACTGAGTATACTCAGAAACGAAACGCTCCTCAAGCGAATCAGCAAAGTTTTAAGATTTTCAACTCACTCCGGCTGATCTTGTGAAGCTTGACTGAATGAGTACCAACAGCAGAAAACACGCAAAACCATCGATATAAAGATTTGATTATTAGTAAGTTTAATAATTTGTGTTTTTTATTTGACATTTCCAACCTTAAGAAGTAGTTTAAATCAGAGGTGTGTTAAGGATGCCGTGATGCATAAAATCCAATTCTTTCTTCTGGTAAATTTTTCCTCAAACTCTTTCCGGTTATTCACTGAGTGCATTCGGTATCCTTTGTAACAACTCCTCACAAGTTGTTGCGGTTTGTGTTGTGCAATCACGCGTAGACCGGTCTTTAGCAACTTTGCGTCCCGATTTCGAAAGAGGAAGTAATCATTTTCCCTTATTCAATTGCATGACGCAAAGCATGTTCGTTTTTGGGCATCTCAAAACTTGAAGAACATCAAGTTAGATTACAGGTAGTGTATGTGATCTGCATACGTGTGCTTCATGAAACTATGTGAAAGAGTCTTCCTACATCGTACTAAGGAGTCATCATGCATTCCAGTCGTATTTCTACCCTGATCATTAGGATTGTGTTTTTGTTAATCGCGCTTGCATCAGCGCAAACCTCATACTCGGATGTATACTTGCAGGCACCCATCACTTGGGATAGTCAAAACCCTCCTCCAGTAATCAATGACAACTACTACATTATAAGAAATGATCAACAACAGCCACAGACACTGACAATCGATCCCGGTATCACCGTGACATTTGGCAACAATGGTCGGCTTATCATGGCCGGAACTGCTTTGATTGCTGATGGGACAACAAACCCGATTACCTTCTCACAACAAGCTGGTACATCCGGTGGATGCATTGAGATCCTTGATCAAACCTGTAACAACACTGGAGGGAATTGGGGGTTTGTTGGAATGTACCCTCCCAATTTTAATTACTGCACATTCAATGGTTTGGGGGTAGATGCAACGACTGGAGCAGTTAACATTGAACACACTACAGGCACCGGTATCGGGGGATATGATCTTTGGATCAATAACTCAACTTGCGTAAACATGCCGGGAAGTGCTGTTGTATTTAAACGTGATCCAAGAGAAACTGAAACAGTACAGGCAGTTCGGTTTAGTTTGATTAATGTTGTCAACTGTACTTTTTCCGGAATTAGCACAACCGAAGGACTTTTAAGCAAAAATGGCATTTACTTCTATGGCGGTGATGGCACAAATCCAAATATTAATTTTTTTGTCGAGAACTTTCAATTAGATCACACCAGTTTTCGATACTTTGGTTACAATGCCGTTGGACCCTTTACAGGAAGTGAATTGGGGGCGGCAATAAAAGCAAATTGCGCTGGTTTCGTAAGCGTAAAATGGGAAAGCGAAAATACCGGTTTTCCCGCGATTAATTATTGTGGCAATGGCATCTACTTTGAAAGCTCTCGTGTTTCTGGATATGGCTTATCTGGATCCATCGTCTCTTCAACTTTTTCAAATGAAACGATTCGATTCCATAATTTACGAGGCTACGGTATCTTTGTTGATTGCGCTACATTCTCGACAGAAGTGTTGGGACCGAGTGGAATAAATCGATTACAAATAGCAGGTACCGGGTTAGATGGTATTCGGGTGGGACACCACTTCACTGATTATGGTGCATTGTTAAACAACTATGAGATTTCTCTGTTGGGGTGCACTATAACTGATGTTGGTTCGAAGCGATTCTCCACAATGACAACCGAGGCGAATGGCTTCAACTTAACCCACGGTTCCTTTAAAAAAGTTTGGTTTCGAAACTGTGGAATTAATCGTGCCTTCTCTAATGGATTGAAGTTGTATAATGAAAGCGAAACCTCTGCGGGTATGGCTGCAATATGGACGCCTGTAATCTTTGAACGCGATCCTGTAACGTTTCCACCCTTTCCAACAGAACAAGGCGATCCACTTAACACTGGGAGATCTTTCCCCACATACATTTTAAATTGTGGATATCAAAGCTTCGATCCACCAGTTGGGACACCGCTTCAAGACCAAACCCACGGTGTTCGAGTCGGAACAAAGTCTTTCACCGCTAACGAACCTGAAATTAACTTAGAGTTTGTTTCTCTCTTTGATGTTGGAATCGGATACTGCTCGGGTGATGGGATCGCAATCCGTGGAAATGGGCATTGTTACGATCCAGATCGATTGAGAGAAATTGGAGTTGAGTACATTGGTAAGGTAATAGTAACCGGATGTAAGATTGTCGGAAACGAAAATGGAATTAATGCGAAAGGTTATGAACACTACCTTGTTGTTACAACCAATCCAGATGAAAATCGACCCATGGTAGGGTGGATTGAAAGTAACCGTCAAGCAGGCATTCTTCTTAAAGCAGATGCTACTTCACCGCAAATTCATCGTAACAAATTCCTTATCGGAGGAACAACTGGGGCTGGAGAGGTCAGGTATCCACTTTACGTCCGTTACAATCCAGTAGGCGGGTTTGTTGCTACTTCTGGTGGAACATATCAAATTGACAACAATGCATTTTATGTCGGGGCGGAAATCTATGTTGAAGGCTGTCGTAATCTGCTTAATCCTCCCAATGCATACGGAGTATGTCTAAATTCTGCTTATGCAGATCTAAATTTACTCGAAATCCGTCCTAAAATTGAAGACATGCAAGTCTTCCACGGAAAACAAAACGAAGAAGTCCATTTTGATATGAGGGGGATCCCAAGAATTTTCAATCACACGCTCGATGGCGTTTATGTGAAAGGGACAAACAATGATGTAAATATTGGTGGGGCACTGAACAGCGAAGATCCGGCACTGATTTACACCAACGCCAATAATGGTGTTTTGATCGATCAAAGACCTAGTTCGGCACCTAACCACACTTCGGCGGGAAGCCACAAATTAAAGATGGAATATTGTGAAGTTTACGATAACGACTGGAATGGATTATGGTCCGTTTCTCGAGACGTAAACGTACCACTCAACGAAAGTTACGGCGGCACCAACATCATTATTTCCAACTGTACATTTTACAACAATACACTGGTTGCCAACATTAATTCAAAGGCCGGTGTATGGATGGATCAATATGAAGGCTGGCTTAGTGATACTTTGTGTAACATGCTGAGTGCTAACAATGGCCACGGTATGTTGATTAGCGGTTACAACAATGCGATTCAAATCTTTGGCGGTCAATTTTCTGAAAACGCTCTAAATGGTTTTACATTATCTGCATCAGCCACAGATACAGACATAAGAACCTTTCCAGCCGGTTCAGGTTCACCAAATTTCCCGATTGGTGATGGGCCCACTTTTACAGGACCAAAATTTATGCTGAATGGTGGGCACGGATTTTGCCTTGAAGCCCCATCAACCCAGAACGATGACCCACTACTTCATCTTAACAACTCTGTTATTGCACAGAATCAGTTGAATGGGTATCATTCCAACCGCTGTTTACTGACAGGGAGTAACTTTCGAGGTACACGGTTCTCGTCGAATGCCGGGACGAATTTCTATGACCATTCGCCCTGTACCAGCGTCCCGATAACGTACACGGAAGTCTACGGCGGCTCAGTTGGTTTTGATCTTCTTCGTGCGCCAGAACTTTTTGCACATAACGTTATCCACAACGTTTCAAATACGGCTGTTTTCGTTGCTCACGACAATGGGGGTGGTACGTCGTCTTTTTTAAACAATACAATAGTAAACGAGGCAAACTTCAATGGGCAAGGATTCTCGATAAACAGTAACGCTTCGATCACTGTTTACGCGAATATTTGCCAGTTAAGCAGTCCAACAGCTACGGCATATGTATTCCCATATACTGCTGCTTTGAATTACAATCTTGGTTGGAGTAGTAACGGATCGCAAGCGTGGAGTCGTTTTGCTCCAAACCACTCGACCATCCAAGAAAATGTTGTCGGCGACCCCAAGTTAGTGCTCCTCCCAGATATACAGTATCAAACGTTCACCATTCCATACCGTTATCATCTTGATTATCGTTCGCCGGCAATCAATGTCGTTCCGATCGAGGTTTCAGAATGCCGCGATTTCAATGGAACCCGTGGCGATCTTGGCGTGTATGGCGGCGGTGGGTTTGATCCGAATTTCCCGGACCCGACCTTGTACCGGTTGCCAATCTATCGAGCAGGAAATGTATGTTTGATGATGGGCGATGATGTAGACGATTTGTCACTTTCCGGAACCCTTAAGAGCGGCGACTACCAATTTGTCGGAACCGATATCACCGTTCCCATCGGCCAAACATTGACAGTGGAGGCGGGAACAAAAGTTTACATGGATTACCATCCTGTCAATACTCCCGAAAATGGGCTAACGAATATTACTGTTAACGGACGCTTAGAAACGGTGCCCACTGCGGTTGCGAATGCACCTTACGCAGGACTTAACGGTTTCATTGTTTTCAACGGTGGAAAGTGGAGCCAATCAGGGGTGTTTGAAAAGAAAGCATGGGAGGGCATTGTCTTCAGTAGTTCGGCTACTGGAGGAGTAACACCATCCACACCCACACCGATGTCGCGATTGAAGTTTGAAGATATGCGTAATGGTGTGAAAATTTATGGCATGCAAGACGGTGGGTACTCTGATACGCTTGTCTTTCATAATGCTATTGTTTCGCCGGGAATGAACAACCGCGATGATAATAATGGGGATTATGGACTTGATGCGCTGCATATCAAGCACCGTGCTGTTAAGTTCGATACGCTGAGAGTCGATCGCTTCACGGAAACTTTAGTGAGTAACAAGCGAATAGGAATTCATATGATTGAGGTAACGCCGCGAACCTCATTGAATCCGCCATTTTCGGACGCTTTCGTTAGTATTAACCGTTTGATAATGGAAGATGATGATGGTGATGAACACCGACTGCCATTTCACAAGGCGATTTTTTTGGAATCGGTTTTTGGCAACATCGATGGATATATTGGTATGTTGCCGGAAGAGTGGTCGTTCTCTTCGCTAAAACTAACCAACAGCAAGATTGACGGAAGTGTTGGCACAACAACCCCGCCAATCGAATCCGATCCCAGTGTCGGTATAGAGATTAAGACATCTTATTTTGAACTGGATCGCGACACTGTAACAAATATCTATGGTGGCAACGGACTCAATTTACCAATCGGTGGGTTGGCACTAAATACAAGCTCGATATCGCGCTGCCGCTTTACTCATGCAAAACATGTCTCCCAACATGAAGACATCTCGAATCCCGATGGTGTCGGCATTGTGTTTGGCGGAACGGCTTATGCAATGTTAACCGATTGCGACATCGATAGTAATGACTGGTTCGGGGTACGTACGCTTGGCACAGGTGTTCCTTACTTCTTCAATGCTTTACGATCACGCGGCAACCGTATTTTCAATAACGGGTTAGGAGAAGAGATACCGGCAGCAACCGGTGCACAATTCTTCTTAGAAGATGGAGCGGTTGCCCCCTATATCGTCAACAATTCGATTTTTGACCAGTCTACTGTACCAACACCCAATCGTCATTTAGTGCGAAGTAATGAAGAATTTACTGATTTCGAACTATTGAACGAAGTTTACGTCGCTCCATTTGATCAGTGTCTGGATTATGTATGGTGGGGCACCGCCACTGAAGCAGAAATTATTAATCGGATGCGTGATATCCATACTAATGGTGCAGGTGCAAGATTCTACCATGTGGATATGGTAAACGAAGTACGATTACCACACATCCTTCCTCTTTCCCCAAGTGACGGCCATTGGGGAGAAAACCCAGTTATCGACGGGATACAAGCGCTCAATGAGGGTGAGTATGAGACTGCCCGTCAAATCTTTTTTACGTCTGTCACAAACACCCAATTGAAAACAAGTGTGCGCTCCCATGCCGTACCGCTATTGTTTGCGACAAATGAGCGTTGTGGTTGGACTTACGAGCAAAACCTTGCACTCCAGGACAGTTTCCAAACCAGTTATGATAGCACTGATATGTTTGAAGCGGTTCGCAACTATAAACCATTGCTGGAACTGCTACATAGCGATCCTGAAGCTGCGTACCAAACGTACCAGCAATTCCGTATAGCACCACTGAGCTTCCAAGACTCAATTCTTGCTGCAATTGCTATCGTCTTCTTAGAGCCGATTGCCGGTCCGGAAAACAAGCGGGGTGATGAGGTTTGTCGATCTTGGGTTGCGCAAGATAACAAGGTAAACGAATTACGACGGTTGTTATACCAGCACCGTCGCCCAACCGACACAGAAACTCGACCGATTCCCGAGAGCTACCAATTGGGCAATCCCTACCCCAATCCATTCAATTCGTCGATCCAGTTCCGGGTAGACCTTCCTTCGACAGGTTCAATGATGTATACTATCTATGATGCATTAGGGAGAGAGGTCTTCCGAAAATCGATGGATAAGATCACGGCGGGGTCTTACCTAATGCAGTGGAACGGTCTCGACAACAACGGACTACCTGCCAGTAGTGGCGTTTACTTTATTCAAGTCCGAGCAGGAACCTTCGCTGCCGTCAAGAAAGTCGTTATGATTAAGTAATGTTTTTGGGTAGGGGCGTATGGCATACGCCCCAAAAACCGTGGCCGCGACATTACCTTCGGTGAGCCGCAAGGCGGGTTCCTGTCGCGGTGGGTAGGGGCGGCACAGAAAATGTCCGCCCGTAGTTGGAGGTTAGGCACTCTTGCCCGACATAGGTAGAGACAGGCGTCCTCGCTTGTATTGTGGATGTGTATCGACGGGTCTCCAGACCTGTATGAATGTAGGGGTTGATTTCAAATCAACCCGGTGCGGCGAACGCCGCATGCAGAGGGTGGCTGCCAGCCGCCCCTACGATATTTTGGTAGGGGCGTGCCGCGCACGCCCAACTACAATGCCTTACGTCGGACATTCATTTTCGACCTCGCGTCAAAATAGAGGTATCACGATGAAACATCTTGGTTGGATACTTCTCCTCGCTCTCGCTCTAACCGGAGCGGTAACTGCCACTCCGCGCTGGGGGGACGACTTCGATTGGTTGGGGGACACCCTTGCTATCACCGTTCCGTTAGGAATGATTGCCTTTGGCGATACCATCGTCTGCCATACGCCAAACAACATGTTTGCCATGCTGCAAACGGATAATCGAACATTTCAAAAACTCTGGCAATTGAATATCCCCCATGCTATTGAAACAACTTATAACAACGGCTACTCGATTTCTAATCGGCTCTGTCATATTCTTCGGCGTGGAAACCGGTTTTACTACGGTTGGCCAAAGGCAATGATCGAGTGGAATGGAAACGACACGCCGGTCTACCGGGGCGCCATCCGAAATGGATTGCAATTTGCGCCGGATACCGCCTTCACCGCAGGGGATGTTCACTTTGACCAATTCAATCGAAGCTACAAACCGGTACAAGTAAACAATATGATTCTGGTCGCCGACCATATCTTTCGAATCGATTCCCTTACGAATCGCATCGAATTTGCTGGCAGTGCCAGAGCGAACGATGAACTGCCCTACAATACCGAATGGGCGGTGCGGTGGCCGTATGCCTATGGAGTCACGACCACTCACCAGATTGCTGTGGTAAAACTCGATACTACGCCACCCCAAACGGTGTATCGGTTTGATACAACAAACCAACCAGCTTTCTGTAAAGTCATCAACGATTCTTTGGTGGTACTAACCAGCGCGTGGTCAGTCTGGTCGTTGGCGAATCCCCGAATTCCCCAATTAGTTGGAACCAACACCCGTCCTCCTGGAATATCTGAATTGTGGGATGAGCCGGTCGACAGTGTATGGCTCGGATGGGGTGGTTCAAACTTCTATCTGATTTCGTTGGCACAAGGACTACTCGCACCAATGATTGTCGATACTTCCCATGTATACGGATCAAGTGGAAATTCGACAACCAGTTGTAACGTCGCTAAGACGAGTTATGGCTGGCTTGTGCAATTAAGCAACTACCCAGACCCGGGAAGCAAAATTTTTCAATTGCGGCAGTATCGCGATGCCCAGCATCGCCAGAGACTTGACACATTGTGGAATTATCGACAACCAGTAGGCTTCGATTCGATCTATCTGGCGAACGAATATTATCAAGAACATCCCGATGTTAGATTGGGAAAGGAAGGAAAGGCGATAGTAACCCGCGGAAGGCGTAAAGCGATTTTAGTCGCAGACACCGTAAACGCCCGCCATCAAATGCGATGGCTGCCACATAGTATCTATCCAATAGCAATCGATGGCGAGCAAGTGTTAGCTTGGGGTAGCATCAACCGACAGTTACATCTGTTAACATGGAATAATAACAATTGGATAAACCAAATATTCCAAGTGCCGGATTCCGTAACGACGAATGTTGAGTTGTTTCGTACTAATTTGGTGGTTTTCCAAGGAAACACCCAGTATCCTTTCCCGGTTTATCGATTCCAAGATAGTGAACTAATCTCAGAAGGTATTCTTCCTTATCAGCCCATAACATTGCGAGAATCCAGTGCGATTCTGGACATCGGAGACAGTATTCGATTGTACCGAAAGCAGGGTGGAGTCTGGTTGCCGCAAAATTGGAGTTCGCCAGGATGGGGATCCGCAATTATGCAAGGGGACACCTTCATGACAAGTGGCGGGCAAATCTATGCACTCCAACGGAACACTGCTCCGACACTAATTGCCGACGGGTATCCATTTGGCATTAATGCAAAATTACTTCAAAGTAAAACCTGTTTTTATCAGCAAGAGCGGCTTGATAATTATCAACGCATCTATACTCGTTACGACCATACTTCGGAAGGGTGGGTAGAACGTGGTACAATATTGTCTGGAATCCCTTTCCTATACTATGGATCGATGTTATTGACGGAGACCCCCGGCGCGATTTCTACTTACCGGATGCCACCAAATAATGCAACACCCGAGTTGATCGGGACACTACCGTTCGATTTCGCCCTATCCAATCCTTATCCCAATCCATTTAATTCGACGATTCACTTCCAAGTCGATCTCCCGCATTCCGCAATCACCGAATATTCCATCTACGACGCGCTTGGACGAGAAGTCTATACCCAACCTTCAGAACGCCTTTCCCCCGGGTCCTATACCCTCCACTGGAACGGCTTCGACAACAACGGACTACCTGCCAGCAGTGGCGTCTACTTTATTCAAGTCCGTGCCGGAACCTTCGCCGCCGTCAAGAAAGTTATCATGTTGAAGTAATTGTGTTGTACCTTTTGCTATACTAACTTCTATTAGAACATCACACACAAAGAAAATTCCTGAAAGGTAGTGGCGGGGAGGGGGGAACCTCTTGCCATACTTTGCTGAACATTCTCATCTTATGTATAGCAATCACAAGCAAAAAAGTAATCTACTTATTTAAGCAAACATTTTCGGGTAGTTAGAACCTGTTGCACAATCGACCGAAAACTGCAACCCAACCAATGAGAAGTACTATGGCAGACTACAATCTTTCCGCAATGGATCCCCGCAGCTTTGAGCACATTGTCCAAGCACTTGCGAAGAAAATGATTGGCGAAGGCGTTACGCCCTTTGGCGATGGTCCCGATGGCGGCCGCGAAGCTACATTCACCGGTCCAATGGACTATCCCTCGAAAACGAAAGGGAAGTGGGATGGCTATCTCGTCATCCAGTGCAAATATCGACAACGTCCCGAGTCAGACGATGCGGCATGGGCGATCCATCAACTGAAAGATGAGTTAGAGAAGTACACGAAGAAAGACACTAAACGTACTTGCCCCGAGTACTTTCTCTTCGTAACGAATGTCGTACTGACGCCAAAGGCAAAAACGGGCGGCCGTGACAAAATCATGGCTGTTCTCGCCGGTTACCAGAATAAACTTAAACTAAAGGGCTATGATGTTTGGGGGTACGACGACCTTTGCCGCTTTCTGGATGGTGCGGAAGGTGTTCGGAATGCCAACATGAACCTGATTACACCGGGTGACGTCTTAGCCGCAATGCAGAAGCAACTGAAGGACGCTCACCCTGACTTCACGAAGACTCTTCAAAACTATTTGCAGAGGGAACTTGTCGAAGACCGTTACACAAAAATGGGATACCGGGAAGAAGACTCACCATTAGCGAAGCTCTTTTTCGATCTGCCGGTGAATTCAGAACGAGAAATGGTCGACGACCCTGACGAAAAGAAGAAAGAATATTATGCAGTAAAGCAAATCGTTGAGTATGGTTCGACTGATATTAGGTTGACCGACGCTTTACCCGTCATATATGGTAACGGAGCCGGTGGATCTTCTTTCTTTGGGGGAAATGCATTTACTGGAATGGGGCTTGCTGGTTGGGGTGCCACACAACCTTTGTTGCTTGACACAAAAACTCGTATTGTGATTGTTGGTGGTCCCGGGCAAGGGAAGAGTACGCTTACGCAATTTCTCTGTCAGGCACACCGGGCGGCAATATTACATGACACCTTCTGTACCCAAGAAGCAAAAACCATCATTCGAGACACTCTGGCGCGCTGCCAAGATTATCAGTTAGACTTGTCCTACCGGCGGTTTCCGCTCCGTATCATTCTAAGCAAGTTCGCTGAATTTCTTGCGAAACCTGACACCCCGAACGATCTGTGTTCTACGTTGGGATACCTTTGTCATGAAATCCGCCGGCGAACCGGTACAAACTGCCAGATCGACGATTTGAAAGAGTGGTTGGAGCAGTATCCGTGGCTCATCGTGTTCGATGGATTGGATGAAGTGCCCCCCACCAGTAACCGGAAAGCTGTCGTGCAAGCGATTAACGAGTTTCAAATCGATGTGACTTCGTGCCATGGCGATGTCCTCACCGTGATTACGACCCGGCCGCAAAGCTATCAGAGTGAGTTTGCCGCGCTCGATACAGTACACTGGGACTTGCTGCCACTCAACCGGAAACAAGCGCTTGCCTTCGCCGATAATCTGCTTGCTTCCCGCTTCCACGATAAAGAATCACCGAAGCGGGTCGAGGCAATGGAACGGCTCCAAACCGCCAGCCAGCACGATATTACGATGAAGTTGATGGAAAGCCCGTTACAGGTGAGTCTCATGACATCAATTGCCGAGAGTCACCGGCCACCTGAACGCCGCTATAAATTGTTCAATGACTACTACGACTATGTGTACCGGAGAGAGTGTGGAAAAGAGAGTTCAATCGCCCCCATACTAAAAGACTACGAATCAGTAATCCACTACATTCATAACAACACTGCATTGTTACTACATTGTCAAGCCGAAGAATCTGGAAACACAACTGCACAAATATCAGTTAGTCATTTTATCGCTTTTGTTGAGAAAAAGCTGCTCGAAGACCGCCACCCAGAGAAGGAGATTGAACTAATATTAGATAGAATCACTGATGCGATTACTCAGCGTCTGGTGTTTCTTGTCCAAAAAGAAACAGGAAGTATTCAGTTTGAGGTACGCTCACTGCAGGAGTTTTTCGCGTGGCGGGCGTTAGAAGAAACCGACGACAAGACATTACACGAGCGCTTGAATGCAATAGCGCCGGTGTCCCACTGGCACAATGTTTTTATGTATGCGGTCGGCGCAATCATTCTGTCTGGTAAAGAATATCGGAAAGATGAGATTGTAGCGTTGTGTGGTTACTTGAACGATTGCAAGACCAACGTACTATTTGGCAGGGCGTACACCGGTTCTGAATTGGCGCTCGATATCTTGCAGGAAGGTGTGGTAACTACCACACCGAAGTACCGCCGCGCTTTTCTCCTGCTTGCCTTAAAACTGATGGATCTCAACGACGAAGAGAAACTCAACACATTGGCAAAACATTACTCTCCTAACGACCACGATCTCTTCTTCCCAGCTATTGAGCAGCAACTCCACAAATCACGCTTAACCCACCAAAAGGGAGCATACTCACTGCTAGCCGCGCTCGCTGACCGTGGGGAGGAGTGGGCGGTTCAGTACATTGTGGCCCATTGGCCAGAAGCGGAAGACGTTGCTATTCATATACTTCGGTGGCGGCTGTATGACAATAACCGGAGAAAAAAGCCAAATGCGTGGCTCGATAAAATTCGACCCGAAAAAGTCGGGAGTTATCCACTGCGAAAAGTATCTGATCCAAGTTTGATAAATGAGTATTTATCAAAATATAAACTCCCTCTGTTTTCTTTTTCATTTTATGACACGAAAAGTGTGAAAGACATTCAGTTCTCTTGGATTAAGTGGAATATTTCAAATGCTGGATTATCTAATATCAATCATAGGAAACAATGGTCAGTTTTACCTGTTATTCACCCGGAATGGCGTATTTTTCAAGCGGTGGGGCGGTTTGCATCCGAACCATCGGCAAAAGCACTTGCGAAGGAGTTGCGTTGGCTAAGCGAAATTCCAGAAGCGATTTTCATTGACGGTCCTATCCGTAATTCTATTCCTTGGCCGATGTTGGCGTGCTTGACCAAAATCAATCGTGAACGGCTCACATTTCTTGCCGAGAGTTTGGAAAGCGGGAAGATGGGGGATATCGACGATTGGAACACTGCGGAAACAAGATGGTTTGAAAAAGGGGTGACGAAAGAAGACCATATTTACCATACCATGGACGATTTGCCTTTCGATGCAAGTATCGCTAAAATTGGGTTCCCTTACATTCGGTTTTTATTATCCACAATAGATTCTGTAAGGTTATTAAAACGACAACTCAATTTCGAGATCACAGATATTGCAGATCAAGCAAAAAGAACTCACATTTTCACGGTTATTCTATATGATATATATGAATTAGATTTTCAACCCTTCGAGCTTGCACAGTTCAAATCGCTGCTCACAACTCTTGATGCGCGCGTTAGTGCTTCCTATGTAATTCGGTTTGTTAGTAAGTTTTACTCGCTTTCTGCGCTCGCAACAGAACTGCTCTTTTTGGGTGAGCAGATGTATTGTAACACCCAATTCGATGTAAAGTATGATGAGGAACATTGGGGACGCAACTCACCGGGTGAGGATGATATCAACTATTTAGTTCGGGAATACTCAAACAACCGTCAATCCAATCGGTACTTGCTACCCTTGCTGGGGAATTTGCTGGCAGAAGATAACTCTGTTGCTATTCCACCGGCATTACTGGAGCTGAGGGATTTTCCCGATCCGGCGCTGAAGTATTGGGCGATGTTCCTGCGAATAGCTCAGCCGGAGTGGAATGGTTCCGATATCCCGGAAATGGTAGAAGCGATTCAACAGGAAACGATTGAAAGAAGAATAAATTTTCTGGATTTGTTAAATCGGACCACACATTACAACCCTGCATCGGAGCCGTTGCGTAAATTGGCGCTGGCGCTTTGGGACGCTTTCGAGCCGATGCCGGAAGACCATTCACGGGAATTGGAGATTCTTACAAGAACGTTTAAGAAGTGTGCCGCGACGGTTTCCTGTGATCGGGAAAAACTGAATCTTCCATTTGCGGTACACTGAGAAGAAGGAGTGGATGCCAACATATACGCAGGTTTTCTTTTTGTCCCTTTCCCCCGGGCGCAAGCCAAGGGGGAAGGGATAGATACTCTTTGATGAGTATGTAGAGTAAGGGGCGGATAAAAAAGCCGGAGAGCAAGGCGGTTGTTCGTTGAGGGGGGATGGGGTGCGTGGTTTGGTGGTAGAGTCTGCTCCATTCAGTGGCAGAGCTTGCTCTAGTTGGTGGTAGAGTTTGCGTGGTTCGGTGGTAGAGCGTTGCTCCATTTAGTGGTAGAGTTCTGCGTAGTTTAGTGGTAGAGGGTAAAGTTGCCAAGGAAACCTCTTTTGCTCCGTTTAGTGGTAGAGTTTTGCGTGGTTTGGTGGTAGAGCCTCCTTGCAAGAATTTTCCTCGAGTTATCCAAAACATTCTCCAAACTTGCTCCGTTTTGTGGTAGAGTAATTAAACGGTTTTCGTATATCGTTTTCTTAAATGAAGCGGAAAATTACGTCTTTTTCGATTCCCAAAAGTGTGTCGCATTAAGGGAAGAAGAAAGCTCACGTACGGCTTTAGAATCTTCGTAGCCAGTTCACTAGGGAATGGTTTCGTTTGGATTAACTCAGATAACGCTTTCAGACACATCATCGCAGTATCATAGTATAGAATCACCCACTCATCATCGGTGATGGTCGGATCGGCAAGTTTCCGTTTCGCTATGTGCAAGGGGTCGTGCAGCGCGAGCCGGTCGCCCCCCAAAACGGTTTCGCGATAACCTCCGGCGTTTCGCCGGGTGATTTGACTCCATTTCAGCTTTCTGGACATATCTCAAAGTGAAAGGAAAGTTGCACTTTAAGTCTACTATGTTTACATTGTTTACAGAAGTTACTTACCTCCCGTTTGCCATGAAAAACACGTTTTTCCATGGGTGAGGGGTAGGTTTACCCATTTTTGGTAAATTCACAGATTTATTCACGATCAATATCATCGATTGCCGCATCGTTATCCCAGTGGCTTGCTTCACTCCGGTACCCTTCAGCTAACTTCTTGTAAATAGAAGCAACCCGCGGCCATTGGTTCTTCAACTGCTCGGCAATTTCGTCGTACCATTTTGCCAGATCGCGCTCCTGTTGACCACCTTTCCCGCGCCAAGTGACGCCGCGGCTGTTGTAGATTGCAACCCGGTAGTTTTCGTCGACAACTTCACTTGCCAATTCTTCGATGATCTCGCAGATTGTTGGGTGTGGGACACCGGTCCCCTCCGTTTTCGGACCGTGACTCAACATTTTTCCGATGGAAATCAAGCCGCCTTACAACAATCTTGCATGAATCAAAAGTTTCTTACTGCTAATTTCGCCAAGCCATTAAACCCTACCGTTGGTATTCGATGGCTGATTAAATACTTGAGAGCACCTTTAGTTTCATCATTACTGGCTACACGCATCGCCAAATAAAGAAGATCGCCTAGGTATTCAAAGCCGCCGCCCGCTCTCATCATGCATGCAATCGCAACAGATTGTTGCTTTATTCTTTCGCACTGCCTGTCCTCTGCCCATTTTACTAATAGCTTTATCTGATTGATTCGATAC
>Ga0208371_1000220_pt1 | contig 17153 bp, 21 predicted proteins | sample SubbioCR12Aug_1A_FD_184827 | JGI IMG/M metagenome (GOLD analysis project Ga0208371, IMG submission 184827) | Serpentinite rock and fluid subsurface biosphere microbial communities from McLaughlin Reserve, California, USA - CR12Aug_1A (SPAdes) | ecosystem: Environmental > Terrestrial > Deep... | reverse complement strand
TGGATTCGCCGCATCCCCCTCCTGGATCACCACCGTACCTCCAGCCTGCATGATGACCATAGCGGTTTCTTCGAGTTCCCGAGGGGACCTGCTCATGATGACCAGGTCTGCCCCCTCCCTCGCCAGCGCGATCGCCGAGGCACGGCCGAGACCTCTCCCCGCACCGGTTACCAGAGCCGTTTTTCCTGTGAGTCGCATGGGTTCCTCCATGGTTACGGAAGATGCTGGAACTGATCTGACTGCTACTACTATTTTACCCGATTTCGCCGGGAATTCCTTTTGTGCGGGGTGGCAGGCTTTGCATCAGCCGGATAGATTGGTATAGTTCAGGAAATGCCCGCAACCCGGCAACCTACGATAGGATTTCACAATTCTGTCAGTAATCGGTTATTTCGTACAGAATTAACCCGATGCGCTCGGAAAGCTGGGTTCCCTTTTGAGTGGCTGGAGCAGGTCAACGGGGAACCGGAGATGGTGATGGAAAAGCACGAGACATCCGGCAGACAGTTGTCCAGGAAAAGTGACGAACTCCTGAAACTGTCGGAGCAAAAACTTCGCAATGAGGCCGAGCGGGGGAAGATGCTCCTTGCGCTCTATGAAAACGCTCCGCACCTTTCCGAGAAGCAGCTCTACGACTATTCCCTCGACTGTGCCGTCAAGCTCACAGGCAGCACCATCGGGTTTTTTCATCTGGTCTCGGCCGATCAGCAGGAAATCGTACTCACCACATGGAATAGTGCAGCCCTGCAAACCTGTGTGGCAACATATGACGCCCATTACCCGATCGAACTTGCCGGCAACTGGGTTGACTGTGTGCGACTCAAGCGTCCGGTGTTGTATAACGATTTTGCACACTCTCCCAATCAGAAAGGGCTCCCCGCAGGGCATACGCCTCTGCATCGGTTCATGAGCATCCCTGTGATGGAGGGTGACGACGTCAGGATCATCTTCGGGGTGGGGAACAAGATCGACGAGTACGACGATCACGATGTGGTCAATATCCACCTGGTTGCCAATGAACTGCAGAAGATCATCCGACAGCGCCGCACAGAGGAGTCGCTCAGGCGACTCAACGAGGAGCTGGAACAGCGCGTCCAGGAACGAACAGCCGAGCTCAGCGAGAAAAACGCAGAACTGCAACAGGCGTACAACGACCTCAAGACAGCCCAGTCGCAGCTCCTGCAGCAGGACAAAATGGCGTCCATCGGTCAGCTGGCAGCAGGGGTGGCGCATGAGATCAACAACCCGATGGGTTTCATCATCAGCAACCTGTCAAGTCTCGGCAGGTACGTGGAAAAACTGTCCGCCTACCTGGACTCGGGCGAAACAATACTGAACGACTGCGAATCGACGCTCCGGGAGCGTATCGCCCTGGAACGGCATAAACACAAGGTTGACCGTATCCGCGACGACTTGCCCGATCTCATCAGCGAGTCGCTGGAGGGTGCCGAACGGGTTCGCCGGATCGTTATGGATCTGAAGCGGTTTTCCCGCAACGACGGGACAGTATACGCCTATGCCGATATCAACGACGGACTGGAAAGTGCGCTCTCCATCGTCTGGAACGAGCTGAAGTATAAAGCGACGGTAACCAGGGAATACGGCCAGTTGCCCCTGGTCTGGTGCAATATTGGCCAGCTCAACCAGGTCTTTCTGAATCTTCTGGTGAACGCTGCCCATAGTATCGAAACAAAGGGGGAAATCCGGGTCGAGACCGCTGCCGAAAACGGCTCGGTGCGGATCGCCATCAGCGACACGGGTTGCGGCATTCCAGCGGAAAACCTGAACCGGGTCTTCGATCCCTTCTTTACCACGAAAGAGATCGGCAAAGGTACGGGGCTCGGTTTGGCCATTGCCTACGGCATTGTCGTCAACAAGCATGGAGGCACAATCTTTGTTGCCAGCGAGATCGGCAAGGGCAGTACCTTTACCCTCAATCTGCCGATCAAGCAGCGCGTTGCTTCTGACGAAGCAGAGGAGCCCTGATCCGGTGCCCTGGGATCTTGCGCCAGAAGGGGCGGAAAGTCATATCGTTTCGGAGAATCGGCTTATGCACACTGTTATGATCGGCTGCATACCCAAACGGAGGTTATGGTCTCGTCGTTGTACCCGTTTCCTGGCGGTCGTGGTTCTTCTTCTGGCCGTCATCGCACCGGTACCGCTGCATGCGGATGAGCTTCCGTCCAGGCAAAGCCCGAGTGCCTTTTCCTTTCGCTGGGAAAACGACACCTTTGGCAACACCGACGAGAATTACACCAATGGCATCCAGCTGGCGGTAACGTATCCGGGCAGGGGCATCATCGGTGGTGTCTGGGACGTTGCGGGTGATGCCGAAGGGGAAAGATTCACCTCTTTTGACCTTGGCCAGCTTCTCTTCACCCCCTCAGATACGTCAAGTCCGATGCCGGACCCGGCCGACCGCCCCTATGCGGGGTTTCTCTATCTCGGGACAACGACCTTTCTCCAGCGTGACGAAAGCCTGCACGGCTTCAAGCTGACGATCGGCGTCGTGGGCCAGGCTTCCATGGGGGAGGCTCTCCAAAAGACCACCCATCGGACTCTTCTCTACCGGATGCCCCAGGGTTGGGACGCCCAGATCAAGAACGAACCGATCCTCAACCTGCACTACGAATACCGTCGACGGCTCTCCATCACGCCGCGTGAAGCAGCCGTCGGCGTGGAGCTGATCCCCGTGGCAGGCGTTGCCCTGGGCAACTTCCTGACCGAGGCCCAGGCAAAGCTCCAGTTGCGAGTCGGCTACCATATGCCGGATGACTTCGGAACCACCCTGTTGCGCGGCATCGGCACCCTGCCGCTTGCCCCCGGCAGCAACCCGGACCATGGCTGGGGGGTCTGTGCCTTTGCCGGTGCCGGCGCGAGCCTGGTTGCCTGGAACATCACCCTTGACGGCAACACCTTTGCCAGGAGCCCGAGCGTGGACAAGCGCATCTTCTTGCCCGCGACCGAGTTCGGGGCGACTTTCTGGACGAGACAGTTCCAGGCGTCATTCACGTATGTGATGTTGGGCGATGAATACTACGGACAACAACGGAGAGAGGATTACGGTTCCATTCTGCTCTCATATCTTTTCCCGTAGGTGAAGCGGCTTCGTTGCCCCGGGAGAGACGATCTGCCGCTCGACCCGGATATGGTCGTTGTTTCCTGTCCGGTTCCTGCCGCTGCGATGGACATAAATGACAGGACTCCCAACCCTCACCCCATGCTATAATGAAAACAGGAAAGGGGTGACCCGTCATGAAAGATACGGAATCGAGAACAGATCTTTACAGCTCCACAGAAGGTCACTGCGATATCAGAACATGGAGCGGAGAATGCGAACACGACAATTACTCCACGCTGGGCGATAAATATCTCTGCGCCAGCTGCGGCAAGATCGACAACCTGGAGCACATGGTACGGCAGCAGGGCTTCCCCCATGTCTCCGGCGACTACGACAATCTCTGCTGAAATGAGTCCATTGCATGCTAGCCTCCTTGCCGGACCTGGCATGAAAAAGCCACCCCTGATCCAGGGGTGGCTTTTTCATTGAGTAAGCCTGCTGCTTCATTGCCGTTGTCAGTGAACGCAGGCCCGGTCGCCAACGGTTTCCCGTACCGTATCGGCAATCTTTCTCATGTCTGAGCAGTTGAACCCCGCTGCTGCCGTATCCAGCCTCCCCTTGATGTCGACAGGGATGTGCCCTTCTTTCATGAAGACGTTGACGTCGCTACCGCTCGTGATTTTGAGAGAACCTGAGTAATCGACTCTCAGGCCATCGTTGTATTCGCACCTCATGACTGCCACCTCCTCTCCTTCCGCTTTCATCGCCTTCCTGCAGCTGAATCATTATCAATACATGATTGATTACGGCATCAGGCATAGGTGTCGAACAGGAAACCCTCTTCATCCCGTGAGATTCTGATGAATCTGATGAATTCCTTGAATTCCACTATCTCCGGATGAGTACCGCTCGTGCACGAGCTTCCCGTGACCGCCCTGTTTCCGGTGCATGACGTAACGCTGCAGGTACAGGTGATATCGTACACGGCAGAGGCTGCCGTATCGTAGATCCTCCGGGTATCTCTGCCCAGTGTTGATTCGGACAATTTGCCAAAGGTGGAGCCGGTCAGATCGGCTTTGTGTGAGGTGGTTGCCAGACCTCTCTCTACCACTCTTGGCAAACGGTTCCTTTCCCTGTTCTCTATCTGCGCAGGGAGTCGTTCTCTTCTGTCGTCATCCAGACGCACATTCATCACCTTCTCTGAATATAGTATAACATGCATTAATGGCAGAGGGGTGCTGTTTGAGATGTATTAGGGGCTGGTCCTTGCGGTGACACAGTGCTGGCACACGGCAGGTTCCACTGCGGGCATCTGGCAGCCACAGACCGCACAGGCATTGACCCATTCGGGGTGGCCAACGGCAGCGGCCCGTTGTTGGGCTTCGAGGCGGCGTACTTCAGCTTCCATCTCATCGTTGTACTGATTTTCAAACATTTCGAACTCCGAAATCTGGTGTCTGCCGATCATTGGGCAGGCTGACCGAGTTCCTTGAGGGGGGAACTCGATCAGGTCTGCCAGATCACGGCCATTCTGCAGTATGAAGTCCGGGGCTGCAAGAAAATTTGTCCGCATTTTATCCATTGCCGGAAAGCCGATGAAATGATATATTTCACTGTCTGTCAACCACAGGGGGAGGCTCCTGTGGTTTTTGTGTGCCCGCAAGCGAAACCCCGGCGATTTCACATTCAGTTTTTCCAGGAGTAATCAGTGCCCCCATATTTCGTCCTGTCCCCCCGGCTGGCAGTGCCCGTCTGCGTTTTCCTGATCCTTTCCGGCTGTTCCATGGAGAAACCCGGCGATCTGACAGCCGGCAAACCGGCACAGGTTGCCGTCGAATCAGTCGTCGGGCCTTCCTCGGCTGCACCAGCAGCAGCGGTCCAGGTTCCCGTCTCCTCAGTCATGCAGGAAATCAAGAGCGCACCGCGGGCGGAAATAACCGCTCCGAAGGTCAGTCACCCTGCGGGAGAGGACCCCGAATTCGCCAAACGTCAGGGCTGGCCGGTGAAGACCCCGGCGATCCTGCCGGGATCGATCCTGCCGGGAAAGCGGATCGTTGCCTATTACGGCAACCCTCAGTCCAAGCGGATGGGCGCACTGGGTGAATTCCCCAAGGACGAGATGCTGGCGCGGCTGAAGAAAGAGGTCGCCAAATGGGAGAAAGCCGATCCTTCACGGCCGGTGCAGCCTGCCTTGCACCTGATCGCGGTGGTTGCCCAGGGGGAGCCGGGAAAGGCGGGCAAGTACCGGATGGTGATGCCCGATGCCATTGTCAACCAGGTGTACGGCTGGGCCAAGGAGGCAAATGCCCTGCTGTTCATCGACATCCAGACCGGTCACGACGACATCCGTGCCCTGCTGCCGCGGTTCGAGTGGATCCTGAAAAACCCCGACGTGCACCTGGGGATCGACCCGGAGTTCAACCTGATCCGGAGCGGCAAGAAGCCCGGTACCAAGATCGGCTCCTACGATGCTGCGGATATCAACTATGCCTCTTCATATCTCAGTGACCTGGTGAAACGCTACAACCTCCCGCCCAAGGTGTTCACGGTGCACCGGTTCACCCGCAACGGCGTCACCAATGCGCACAAAATCGCCCTGCGTCCCGAGGTACAGATCGTCATGCATATGGACGGCTGGGGTGCTCCCTGGCTGAAGCGCGATTCCTACAAGGCCTACATCGTGTCCGAACCGGTGCAATACACCGGGTTCAAGCTTTTTTACCATAACGACACCAAGAAGGGGGATCCGCTGATGTCCCCCCAGGACCTGCTCAGACTGCATCCGAAGCCGATATATATCCAGTACCAGTAAGGAATCCCGGCAGGAGGCCTTTCCCGGCGGCTAATCTGCGGTACACTGTTCTGCGAAGACCGCACGTTACGGAGGGAATGCCATGTACCTCATCCAGATCCTCTTGCCTCTCTACGACAATGCCGGCGAGCCGTTTCCCCAATGGGAATTCAACCGGGTGCGCACCGAGCTGACCGAGCGCTTCGGCGGTTTGACCAGCTATGTCCGGTCGCCGGCAGTGGGATTGTGGAAGGAGAGGGACAATGCCACGGTCCACGACGATATCGTCATCTACGAGGTGATGGCCTATCACCTCGATCGCGACTGGTGGCGCGGTTACCGTGAGGAACTGGCCGACCGCTTCCGCCAGGAGGTGCTGATCGTGCGGGTGAGCGAGGTGCAGCTCCTGTAGGTTGTTTGCTGTGCGGACCTGTTCCCCGCCATCGGATTTCCCCTCTTGACCAGAGTTCCAGCCTGACACCGGTTCGAGTGCTGCAAGGAGAAATGTCGTGCCCTTTTCCCCCCGAACCGCCCTGTGGGGTGTCATTGGCTTTGTCGCCATCATGTGTGCACCGGCAGGCTGTTTCTCCCTGCCTGTGCACGGTTCACCTCCCGAAGGGGTTGCTGCCGGCACCAGCAGCGTTGCCCCTGAACAGCCGCGCGTGACATTGTACGTGGGCGAGGGGTGAAGCTACTGCGACCGGGTGAAGAGTTTCTTCACCGAGCAGCGGATTGCCTTCACCGAGCGGGATATCCGCCGCGACCCGCAGGCCTACCGGGAATGGCGCGACCGGTTACATGGCGATATCGTGCCCGTAATCGTCTTCAACAATGGGGAGTTGATCGTGGATGGCTGCGACATACCGGCCATCAGAAGGGCACTTGTAAAACTGAAGCAGCCAAGGAAGCGGCAGGAACAGCCGCCCAGACAGGAAAGCCCGCACTGAGCGGGCTTTTTTCATGGGGAAGGCCGAAAAGATCAGGTGAGGAATTCCTGCACCAGCAGCAGCATGCCGCCGCTCTCCTTGTTAATGGCGGCCTGGCGCTCCTCCGGCGTCATCATCTTCATGAGGTGTTTCCGTGCCTGTTTGCGGCTGCCGGCGATGGTTTCCGTCATCTTGCAGAGGACTCCCACCGGCAGGCCGTTGCGGTAGCCTTCGACCAGCTTGGCGATCTCATCGCGGCGCTGTGTATTGCTCCAGGTCTTGAAAACCGAGGCTCCCAAATCGTCTTCAGCGTACATGGCGTCCCTCCCAGGGTGAGGCTGCAGTCGTCGCATGGATCTGCGATGCGCTGCATCATACTGCAAGGCAGGAAGAGCGTCCAGAATTTTCTCTCTTTCCTGCGGCATCCGCCTTTTCCTTAAATTGGGCATCTCCTCAAAGTTCGGGGATCAGGTGTCAAGGGGCAAGAGGACCTGGATGTCAGTTCTGCGATGGGCGTAAGAAGAAATAGACGATCAGCAGAAAGGGGAAGGTCGAGAAGGCAGCCTCAAGATTTCCGCGGAAGAGCTGCCAGGTCCCGAAGCAGACCAGGATGACGACGCATAGTATCATGATGATAGCCGAAGTTCTGTTCATGATTTCCATCATAACGTTTCGACTGGCCGAAGGAAAGTAATTCCGTTTGTCGGGCATCAGCACGTTGCATATCATACACTCTGGGCTACTCTTGATCCCAGGCAGCAGAGACTTTTCTGTTTTGTCTTGAATCTTTCGTAATAGTGACGAAATGTATTAGAACTGGAGAGGAATCGGATTTACAGGAGGTTGGCATGGGGCCACAGTCTGCAGATGAGGCTGCCCGGGAATTTCAGCGTGCAGTACAGGAAATTGCTGAGGATAACAGCCTGGGGGCTCTGGCTCGGCTGGAAAGAGCGCTCCGTTCTGGCGACGACCGGCGCTGGCACTCCTATCTGGGCTATTGCATTGCGCGGGAGCGGGGACAGGTACGAAAGGGGATCGATCTCTGCCTGAGTTCGCTGGAACTGGAACCGGACAACCCGGAGCATTATCTCAATCTCGGGAAGGTTCATCTCATTTCCGGCAACAAGGACGAGGCCCTGCGGGTCTTTCGCGAGGGGATGAGTCGCACGGGTAGCGCCACGCTCGCCGACCTGCTGGAAAGGCTGGGAACGCGGAAACCACCGGTGATCTCCTTTCTTTCACGCGACAATCTCATCAACCGCTTTCTCGGACTTCTCCTTGTCAGGCTGGGGCTGCGCTGATACGGGATAAGTCCTTCCCGCACTCGGCCGCTTCCACTTCTCTACATCATCCGATGCATCAATCAAGACCCGTCGAGGAATCGTCGGGTCTTGACGCTTGAAAAATATCCATGAGCCGGTAGAATGATCATGTGCTGAGACTTTGTCATGCGCGGATTGAGGAGGGAGACTCGTTGTTCATCCCTGGAATTCCTCAGTTCATTTTTATGTTCAGTCGAAAGGAGAACTGGGATGGGGATTTACAACCTGAGGGCGCTGGACCTCCTTGAAAAGCATGCGCTCGACATCGCCATTGCGGAAAAATTTCTCGGCTGGCAGCTGCTGGACGATCCTGCCAAGAGCGGCTGCAAGCGATGGTTCGACGAGAAGGGGGAGCCCACCGCATATGGTACCGGGTGCGGCATGCGGCTGTTTCATCCGAGCGAGGATCTGAACATCTGTTACGCCGATATCATCGAGCGGCTCAAAGATGGCGGTCTTATGATTACCTGTACCGTGGTGGAAGACATCTATACCTGCGGTATCTACAACAACAAGCAGAAAGAGATGGCCCACTGGTACGATTCGTCGCTGGGGGTCGCCATCTGCAAGGCAACCCTCAAGCTGCTCTTGAAGCTCACCAACGAGCCTGCCACCTTCAAGTAGCCGGACACCGGCAGGCTGCCCTTATCTGTATCTTCTGCACGGCGTATTCTTCGGCAGATGCAAAATGCCCGCATAGCGCGGGCATTTTCGTTTCAGGGTACGATTTCCCTCCACCAGCTGCTGTCGGGATCAGTCGAACATCAGCTTCCGCTCGAAATCCATGGAGTGGGTGAGCCGCTTGGCATCCTCCATGGTGATCCGCTCCGATTTGTACAGCTGCAGCAGATGCTGGTCCAGGGTCTGCATCTGGTACTGGGAGCTGCCGTTTTCGATATGCTTTTCGATCTCGTCCAGGCGGCCCTCGCGGATGCAGGCCCGGATGGTGGTGGTGGAGCGCATCACCTCGACCACCGGCAGGATGCATTCCCCGGTCTTGTCGATCACCAGGCGCAGAGAGACGATTGCCACCAGGATGTCAGCCAGTCTCTGCCGGATGATCTCCTGGGATTCCGGCGGAAAGTTTCCGACCATGCGGTTGATGGTCGATACCGCACCCTGGGTGTGGAGGGTGGAGAAAACCAGGTGCCCGGTTTCGGCCGCCTTGATGCAGGCGTCGATGGTTTCCTTGTCGCGCATCTCGCCGACCATGATGACATCCGGGTCCATGCGCAGAGCGGCTTTCAGCGCGGCATTGAAGCTGTCGGTATCGATTCCGACCTCCCGTTGCACGATGCAGCTTTTCTGCGAAGAGAAGAGGAATTCGATCGGGTCCTCGATGGTGATGATGTTATAGCTCTGGTGTTCGTTGATGTAGCGGATCATGGAGGCCAGGGTGGTGGATTTCCCGTTGCCGGTGGGGCCGGTGACGAGGATCAGGCCGTTGGGTGCCTGGGCGATCTCGCTCAGGACCGGCGGCAGGTTCAGCTCGTCGAAGGTGCCGATGTGGGGGGGGATGACGCGCATCACCACCCCGTAGTTGCCCCGCTGGCGGAAGATGCTGACCCTGAAGCGGCCGCCGCTGGAGAGGGCGTAGGAGGCGTCGAATTCCCGCAGGTCGCTCCCCAGCTGCCGGCCGTTCTGCTCCAGGATCTGGGAGGCGATGAACGCGGTATCTTCGCTGGTCAGGTTCGGCAGTTTGGAGCGTATGAGCTGGCCCTTGCCGCGGAAGAAGGGGGGATTATCCACCTCGAAATGAAGGTCCGACACTTTTCTCTGGAAGGCGATTTCCAGTATCTGATTCAGGGTCTTGGCATCCATGGCAGACCATCTCCTCACGGTGTGGTACGTGATTCAGTTCTTCTGTGACTGTTTCTCGAATCTTTTCCGGTAAATGGCATTTTCCAGCACCAGCCCTGCCTGGCGTGCAAGGATCTCCAATGGGTCGATCCGCACGGGCCGAACCTCCTGGGCGCCGAAGTCAGCATAGGTGAGTGCGATCACCTTGCCGAAACTCTTGAGCGGCATGAGCAGCAGATGCCCATGGCGGGGCGGACCGATCTCTGCATGGAGATGATCGCGCAACACCGCATCGTTGCAGGGACCGAAATAGGGGGTGCCGCGTGCGAGTATTTCCTGGATCAGTGTCGGCTGGCCCAGGGGAATCTTGAAACGAAGCGGTGGGGTGACGCCGGCGGCCTTGTCGCCGGTGATGCCGATTCCCCGCTCGGCGAGGAGCTCTTCCTTGCCCACCACCAGCGTTATGGCCCGCTCGAACGAGGTCGATGCAAACCGGAGCAGGAGCAGCGCCACGTCCGGGGCCTCCTGCATGGTGTCGAGCTGGCGGCAGTAGTCCGTGAGCCGACGCACCATCAGCCGTTCGGAGTCGAACACCGAGTGCTGCATGCACGACAGAAAGGACTGCAGAAAGCTGATCGTATCGTCGACGAACGTCTCTTTCCGCTTTTCCCGGTCAGGGCGCGGAAGCACGCAGCTGGCACCCGCCTGCAGGAGCTTGAGGGAGAGCTCATTCTCTGCCTCTGCAACCATCTGCACAATGACGATGTCGGGATACCTGCCGAGCTTTTCCTGCTGGAAGTCGATGGCTTCCCGGCCGGCCGCACCGTCGTGGCCGTTGCCCTGGTCCACGACCAGGATCGGGATGAGTTCTTTGGCCAGGGACTGTCCGATGATGTGATCGAGGTTGACCTCTTCGTCGGTGGTAAAGGTGAAATAGCCGCCGGAGCGGCAGACCGACATGACGGCCTGCCTGATGAACTCGTCGCTGCTGAACAGGATGACGGCCGGTGCAGGCATGTCAGCCGCGATCACGCTTTCGGAGCCGGTTAAACCTTCGAGGAAGGAACAGAGCTTGTCCTGCTCCGCTCGGGGATACTCCCGCAGCTCCTCCCTGATCTTCTGCAGGTGCGCCTTGGCCGGATCGTATTCCTTGACGCCGAGAAAGACATCGGGGATCTTTCGCTGGATGGAATCGAGATCCTCCAGGCCGAGATCGTCGGCGGTGATTTCCCGATTCTGTGATGCGGTGACGGCAGCGGCCGGCCCAGGGGGGAGTTCCGCCATGGCAAAGGTTTCATCGGAAAGGGTGCCGTCGCGCATCCGCTCGTCATAGATGCGCAGGGCATCCATCAGCACGCTCTGGGTGTTGATGTAGATCTCCTGCTGCAAGGTTTCCGGGAAATAGCGGTATTCGTCGGACACGACCAACTGGTCGATGTCGAGTTCAAAGGTCCCCCCGGTCCATGTCAGTACCTCGACAATGGTCATCCCGACCAGGGTTTCCAGCCCCCTGTGAGCGACCTCTTCCTTGATCTTGCCGCTTTCCAGAAGGGTTGCGATCAACGGGATACGGTCTGCTCCGGCATTCTGCTGGGTCTGCAGGGCCTCCTGCAGATCGTCTTCGGTTATGGCCTGCATCTCCACCAGTATCCGCCCGACGCGGATTCCGGTGTTGGCATGGTTGGCGCTGACGATGTAGCCGTCCTTGAACACCAGGTGGCTTTCGCCCCGCTGGCTCTTGAGGCTGAGGGTTCCCGATTTGCGCGTCGAGTGCAAAAGCTGGATCACATCGACGATGGGGAGATGTTCAAGATCGCCAACAAAGGACATGTGAAGGTATCCTTGCGATGAGTGTCCCTGCTGCGTGGTGCGGTGCTCTGTTTCCCTATCGACGAGGCGGGGCATCCGCAATTGCAGGGTTGATGCTCATACAATATAGCATCCGGTAGCCGAGAGACAAGAAAGGCAACGATATTTCGTTGCCTGGAGACGTCATCCGACCGAGCATAGATGCCTCGGCGCGCTGTCGAGAGATACTCACGGAGCAAAAAAAACGGCTGGCATGTGATGCCAGCCGCTCTCGGTTTCTGCGGATGGGTGTATTATTCGCCAGCGCTACAGCCGCTGTGAATGGCACGGGCCATATTGTCGTTGGCGGTGTGATAGGTCTCAAGGGTTGCACCACAGGCGTACTCGATCCGCTCGAAACGGAAGACGCGCCCTTCGCGTTCCTCGACCCTGTTGATGCTGTTGCTGCCGCAATCGATGCAGATGTTGCCAAGCTTCTTCACTTCGTTCTCCTCCTTCGTTCTTCTCTGACTGTTGTCCCGGTGCGGGAGTTGATGGGGCATCCAGAAGGAACCCCTGTCCGGCAACCGGGCAGATAGGGGCTGACCGGGCCGTTGGGAAGCGTCATGCTGGCAACCCACTTTTCATTAAAATATCCGATAAGGTGCTTTCGTGTCAATGAGGAATGTTCGTGTCAAGTCTGGAAGATAAGGTGAGTTTTCATGTCAACCGGGGGACTGCCCCTGCCATGGTGTACCGCGTACCTGTTGCCCCCCGTGGAATCCTCTTGGAGAACCATGGGGTGTTGAGCTGTTAGCCGGATGAGGGGTCAGGTCCTATGAATGTACTTTTCAGGATGGTTGCCGTCGTTGTCTGGCTGGCAGTGGTTGCGGGGTGCGCGGTACCGGCAACGTTCCGTGTGCCGATCCGGAGTGGTGAAGCGGGCAAGGGTGTTGATTCGCATCAGTATGTCGAATCCTGCATCGAGGCGGAGCAGGACGGTCGTCTGGAGGCTGCCGAGGAGGCGTGCCAGCAGGCAGCCGCGGCAACTGGCCTGAACGATTCCCTGAAATCCCAGCGGTTGTACAACCTGGCGCGGATCAAGCGTCGTCTGGGCAAGGACGATCAGGCTGCCGAGCTCTTCCGCCAGTCGCTGAAGATCGAACAGCAGCAGCCCCAGCCGTCGCAGAAGAAGATCGGCCGGCGCCTGGCTGGGCTTGCCATTGTCTATGGCAAACTGGACCGTTTTGACGACGGGCTCCCCTATGTCCAGCAGTTGATCCCCCTTGCCGATGTCTACCCTGAGCGGGAAAAGAGGACACTGGCGGGCATTTTCTATTTTTACTCCCAGGAGTTGCAGGAGAAGGCACCGCCTGCGGTTCTCAAACAGCTGAAAAGGAAGTCCCTCGAAATGGGCTTCGGTGCCAGCGGTGGCGTAGAGTAACCCTGTCCGGCTTCAGCGTCACAGCATTTATTCGGAGCGTAGTCGCCGGGCCACCAGGGTAGCGGTGTGCCTCCGCCAGTCCCAGAAGTGACGGTTACCTCGATCCCCTGCCGACGGCCTTCCGGTTGATTCCGGAGGGCCTTTTTGTTGCAATCGAGGATGGCCATGGCGCCGCGTGTCTTCGCACATTCCATCGTCTCGACCGGCGTGGAGGCATTTGTCCTTGAAGGAGCATCGATTTTTGAGTATACTTACGCGATTTTTCAGATCATGACACTTCCGTGGAGGGTGAAACAGTGATAGAGATGCTTGGGGACTGGAAACGAACCGATTATTGCGGCTGCCTGCGGGCTTCCGACATTGGCAGGGAAGTGGTGCTGATGGGGTGGGCACTGCGCAGACGCGATCATGGCGGGTTGATCTTCGTGGACCTGCGCGACCGCGAAGGACTGGCGCAGGTGGTGTTCGATCCTGAGCAGAATGCCGAGGCCCATGAAAAGGCCGAAGCGATCCGCAACGAGTTCGTCGTGGCGATCAAGGGGAAAGTGATCCCCCGCCCCGAAGGGACCGTCAATCCGGGGCTGATCACCGGCGAGGTCGAGGTGCTGGTATCCGAGTGCAGGATTCTCAACCGCTCCAAGCCGCTCCCCTTTACCCTGGACGATTTCGTGGATGTGGCCGAAAACCTCCGTCTCAAATACCGCTACCTCGATCTGCGCCGGCCGCAGTTGCAATACAACCTCATCCTCAGGCACAAGGTCGCCCAGGTCACCCGGCAGTATCTGTCCGAGAACGGTTTCCTGGAGCTGGAGACGCCGTTCCTTACCAAGTCGACGCCTGAAGGCGCCCGTGACTTCCTGGTGCCGTCCCGCATCAACCAGGGAAACTTCTATGCGCTTCCCCAGTCGCCGCAGATCTTCAAGCAGATCCTGATGATCTCCGGCTATGACCGCTATTTCCAGGTCGTCCGCTGTTTCCGCGACGAAGACCTGCGGGCGGACCGCCAGCCCGAGTTCACCCAGATCGACTGCGAAATGTCGTTCATCGACCGGGAAGATATCATCCGTGTGATGGAAGGCCTCATAGCACGGATCTTCAAGGAGGCCAAGGGGGTCGATGTGGAGCTCCCGGTCGAGCGGATGACCTATGCCGAGGCGATCCGCCGTTTCGGGGTGGACAATCCCGATCTCCGCTTCGGCCTGGAGCTCGTCGAATTGACCGACATCGTCAAGGGGGCCGGTTTCAAGGTCTTTGCCGATGTGGCAGCCGGGGGGGGCATCATCAAGGGGCTCAATGCCAAGGGGTGTGCCGGATTCTCCCGCAAGGAGATCGACGATCTGACCGAATTCGCCAAGATCTACGGCGCCAAGGGGCTTGCCTATGTGAAGATCGAGAATAATACCTGGCATTCTCCCATCGCCAAGTTCTTCAGCACGGAAGAGATTGCGGCCATGAACCAGGCCTTCGGTGCCGGGGAGGGTGACCTGCTGCTCTTCGTGGCCGACAAGCCGAAGGTCGTCAATGATTCGCTCGGCAAGCTGCGCAACCATCTGGCCAATCTCCTCGGCCTCCTGGACAAGAACGTCTTCCGGTTCGTCTGGATTACCGACTTCCCGCTCCTTGAGTGGGACGAGGATGAGAAGCGGTGGGCCGCAGTGCACCACCCGTTCACGGCTCCCATGGACGAGGATCTTGCCTACGTGGAGTCCGATCCGGGTCGCTGCCGCGCCAAGGCTTACGACCTGGTGCTCAACGGCAACGAGATCGGCGGCGGCTCAATCAGGATCCACCAGGAAGCGGTTCAATCCCTCATGTTCAAGATGCTCGGGCATTCGGAAGAGGACAAGCGGGCCAAGTTCGGCTTCCTGCTCGACGCCCTCGATTATGGGACCCCGCCCCACGGCGGTATTGCCTTCGGCATGGACCGTCTGGTCATGCTGCTCACCGGCAGCGATTCCATCCGGGACGTCATCGCGTTCCCCAAGACCCAGAAGGGTACCTGTCTCATGTCCGAAGCTCCGTCAGCGGTGGACGCCAAACAGCTCAGGGAGCTGGGGATCAAGCTCGCGGTGAAGCAGCAGCCGTGATGGTGGCTGCATGACGGTCAGACTCTTCGTACTGCTGTTCAGTCTGGTGCTTTTGGAGGGGTGTGCGCCTCGCACACCCCTTTGGCATCTTCAGGCCACCCAGATGCTGAATACTGTTACCGTCGAAGGTGCCCCTGACCTGCTTCCCTCAGAATTCGCAAGCGTTTCCGATGTCTTTGCCCGTGGTGAGTTTTTTCTCAAGGCAGAAGAGGTGGAAGAGGCCGATCGTTTCTTCCAGCTTGCTCTTGTCAAGGGTGAACTCCTCAAGGAAAACCTTGTTGCCGAGAAAAAGCGGATCGTCGAGGAGGACCGTCTGCGCCGCGAAGAGGCTGAGCGGATTGAGCGCGAACGGTTGCAGGCGCTTGCCCTGGAAGAGGAGCGGCGCCGGCTGGCGGAAGTGGCTGCCCGGTTGAAAGCCGTGGAGCTGGCCCGTGCCGAGGCTGAAGCCCGCAGGCTCATGGAGCGGGCGAAGCAGGTCAAGGAGCCTCCCCTCCTGAACAGTTACACTGTCAAACGTGGTGAAACCCTGCCGCAGATCTCCGCCCAGCCGGGAGTCTATGGCGACGTCCTGCTCTGGCCCCTTCTCTACCGGGCCAACCGTGACCAGATCCGCAATCCCCGTCAGCTCTGGCCGGGACAGGTCCTTCGCATCCCGCGGAACCTGAGCCGCGATGACATCCAGGAAGCCCGCCGTTACGCCCTGGAGCGACGTCTCCACTGACCCGCCACATTTTCCCCTCTCTCCGCGTTCCTGCGGTTTTTTGTTAATGAAATCAGCAATAAAACAACATTAGTTTGATTATTAAATGTTTTGCATTTTTTCTTGACAGGGTATGGTGATTTGTATACTGTATACAAACTTTTCGGTATATTACCGAAAATCGGTGCAGAGAAGCGGGCAGACGCTTTACATACCTTAATGCATCAATGCTGATGATCATTTTAGGGAAAGGAGATTTCGATACGGTGGGTTCCTGAGAGTGAAGCGATCAATGATGGCATATAGCAGTCTCTATACGACCTTTCTATGCCTCTGGCGGCACAGCATAAATACTAAGGAGAGAACATGACAACACAAAAGATTATCTGGTCGAAAATCGATGAAGCACCTGCTCTGGCAACGTACTCCTTGCTCCCTATCGTTAATGCCTTCACCAAGGCTGCCGGCGTTGTCGTGGAAACAAGGGACATCTCTGTTGCCGGAAGAATTATCGCCAATTTCCCCGAATATCTGACCGAGAGCCAGAGAATGCCCGACTATCTGGCCGAACTGGGCGATCTCACCCAGAAGCTCGAAGCCAATATCATCAAGCTCCCCAACGTCAGCGCTTCGATCCCGCAGTTGAAGGCAGCCATCAAGGAACTGCAGGAAAAGGGCTACAAGCTTCCCGATTACCCCGAAGAGCCGAAGACCGATGAAGAAAAAGCCCTTCACGCACGGTATGCCAAGTGCCTGGGTAGCGCTGTAAACCCTGTTCTGAGGGAAGGCAACTCTGACAGAAGGTCGGCTGCAGCGGTAAAGCAGTATGCTCGGAAGCATCCTGTCAAGATGGGCGCCTGGACTCCGGAATCGAAGACTCATGTATCGCATATGGATGGGGGTGATTTTTATTCCCATGAGAAATCGGTTACGATGAAGAAGGCTGGCAATGTCCGGTTCGAGCTGGTCGACAAGGCTGGGAAGGTTACAGTTCTGAAAGAGAAGCTGCCCCTTCTGGAAGGTGAAGTTCTTGACGGGACTTTCATGAGCTGCAAAGCCCTGCGCAAGTTCATCGAAGAGCAGATCGAAGACGCAAAGCAGAAGGGCGTGCTGTTCTCCGTGCACCTCAAAGCCACCATGATGAAGATCTCCGATCCGATCATGTTCGGTCATTTCGTTTCCGTCTTCTTCAAGGACGTTTTTGAAAAGCATGCCGCTACCTTCAAGGAACTGG
>Ga0208371_1000219_pt1 | contig 17155 bp, 16 predicted proteins | sample SubbioCR12Aug_1A_FD_184827 | JGI IMG/M metagenome (GOLD analysis project Ga0208371, IMG submission 184827) | Serpentinite rock and fluid subsurface biosphere microbial communities from McLaughlin Reserve, California, USA - CR12Aug_1A (SPAdes) | ecosystem: Environmental > Terrestrial > Deep... | reverse complement strand
CCCTTCCTGCTCAGCCGGCATCGCCAGTGCAGCCGACCCGAACCTCCGCGGCACAGGTCCCCTTTGTTACGTACACCGCGTTGCCCACAGCAGCATCCGCTCCGCTCGCTCCTTCCCTCCTTCCCCCCCAGTCCGGGGGGATACCCCGGGGAGGGGTGATCCTCAAGCTCAAGGTCAATCAGGACAGCTGGGTCAATATCGATATAGACGGCCGCCTGTCACAGCCGTACGACCTGAAGGCGGGCGATCTCATCGAGTGGAAGGCGGAGAAGGTCATCACCCTTGACATCGGAAATGCCGGAGGTGTCGAGGCGGAGCTGAATGGGAAACCACTTGCCCCGCTCGGTCCTCCGGGCAGGAACATCCATATTGTCCTGCATCCGGAAGGGGTTGTCGCTGCCCCCTGAGTTGCTGTCCAAAAACTGATTCGGCGGAATGCGGTCCCAACCATCAGTGAATCGATCGAAGGAGAGAGAGATGCAATTAGTCTCGCGCTGCAGAAAGTGCGGAAGAGTCATGAAGACCCAGCGGATCGACAACTACCGCGTAAAATTGACCTGCAGTTGCGGGTTTTCCGATTTCCGCACGGTTTCGGAAAAGGTCAAGACGGTCAATCCCTTTATCCATAAGGCAAGCTTCACCCCCTTTCTGGAGAGTGAGAAAGGGAAAATGGTGCTCACCATGCAGCGCGCCAACCGCGAGCATCTCGAGATCATTTCCCTCGAAGAGATCAGCATGCTGGTCTCCTCCGACTACGAACTTGCCCAGGTTTTGCAGATGGTGACCGACAAGGTCGCTTTACAACTGAAGATAAGCGTCTGCAGCGTCTACCTCATGGAGGATGAGGAACTGGTGCTGGCAGCAACCCATGGGTTCGATCATTCCTTCATCGGCAAGATCCGTATCAAGATCGGCGAGGGGGTTACCGGCACGGTAGCCCGCGACCGCCAGTACATCTCGCTCAACCGGGCGTCCCAGGACCCCCGCTACAAATATTTCCCGGAACTGCAGGAGGAAAAGTACAACTCCATGCTTTCCTACCCCATAGCCGACAAGAGCGCCGTCTACGGGGTCATAAACCTCAACTCGACATCCATGAAAACCTTCAGCGAGGACGAGATCTATTTCATTTCCATTATCGCCAACCTGATCCTGACCGCGGTGAAACTGAGGAAGAGGGTGGCAGCCCAGTAAGCCGCGGGCGTGCGTTATCTTGACAGCATAACTTGCCATGTTAGACTTGATCCGTCTATGTATTTACGTCAACATGGAGTAGTCTGTGCCGAAACAACCAAAACGCATCCTGGTGGTGGATGACGAGGAAAACGCCCGATTGGGGCTCTCCAAACTCCTGAGTAATGAAGGTTTTCTCGTAGACAGTGTGTCGAACGGGTTCGAAGCCCTGAACTTCCTCCGCCAGCAGGAGGTCAACCTGATCGTCACCGATATCAACATGCCGGAGATGAACGGCATAACGTTTCTCAAGGAACTCAACAAGAGTTTTCCCAACAGCAATGTCATCATGATCACGGCCTATGGCGGTGTGGAGTCCTATATCGAGGCGATGAACCTGGGAGCTTTCGAATACATCAACAAACCGGTCAAGATTGAGGAGCTGAAATCGATCCTCAAGAAGATATTCAAGGAACAGACTCACTGATCGATACCAGGAGTGTACACCATGCAGACCATCGACAAGATCCTTCTCGCCTGCGATTTTTCCGAAAACTCCCGCCAAGCCTGCGACTATGCTTTGGAGCTGGCCAAAAAGTTCGATGCAAAACTGATCCTTCTGCATGTCATCAACGAACCGGTCGACCTGCGTGGCTTCTATGTCCCCCATATCTCTTTTGAAAAACTGGAAAAGGAGATCGAAGAAGGGGCGCAGGTCATGATGGAGAAGTTCTGTAAAACCGCGCTGCAGGGATACGGCAATTATGAGACACTGATCCTCTCCGGGGTTCCCTACGAAGAAATCCTGAAAAAGGCAGAAGAAGAAAAGGTCGGGATGATCGTTCTCGGCACCCACGGCCGGACCGGCATCGACCACCTGCTGTTCGGTAGCACCGCGGAGCGGGTGGTGCGAACCGCCGCCTGCCCGGTGCTGACGGTACGCATGGTCTGAAAGCACTTTCCCTGAAACGATACCTTACAACGAAAGGTTGCGGGGCAGCGAACGCTGCCCCTTTCTTTGTCCCTTCGGCTCGCCCGCCGCACATCACCCCATGAAGAACATCACTCACAACGGAAAAAAGCACAGCGTTCTGATCATCGATGATGAAAAGGTCATCCTTGACCTCACCTCGATCATTCTCAAGAACCGGGGATATACCGTCTTCACCGCCGGCGATGCGGCGGACGGCTTCGATATCATCGAGAACAAGAACCCCGAACTGGTGCTGCTCGATTACATGATGCCCGGCATCGACGGCCTGACGGCGCTCAAGATCATCCGCGAACGCTTCCCGGAAACCTATGTCATCATGTTCACCGGCAAGGGGAGCGAGGAGATCGCCGTCGAGCTGATGAAGGCCGGCGCCTACGACTATATCCTCAAGCCGTTCAACAACCAGGACCTTGCCGACCGGATCGACAACGTGCTCCGCATCCGCGAGGTGGAGATCAGCAACCGGGAACTGATGAAGGAACGTGAGCTGCTTCTGGCCGAGATCGAGGCGTGGAACCAGGAACTGGAGGCCAGGGTTCAGGAAAAGACCGAGGCGTTGCAGCGGATGCAGGCAGAGAATGTGCAGGCCGAGAAACTGGCATCCCTGGGCTACCTGTCGGCAGGGGTCGCCCACGAGATCCGGAACCCCCTCAACTCCATCACCCTGTTCGTGCAGCTGATCAAGAGCGGTCTGGAAGACCCGGAGCAGCTGGAGTACGTGGAAAAGATCCTCAAGGAGGTGGACCGGATCGACATCATCGTCCGCAAGCTCCTGGATGCCTCCAAGCGCCCCCGGTTCGAGCTGAAGGAGATGCGGATCGACCGGATCATCGAGCATACCCTGGAGGCGTTCCGCCCCCAGATCGAGCAGCAGAGGATTCGCGTGGAGCGGGATTTCCGCAACATCCCCCCGGCAATCCATGCCGATCCCACGGAGATCGAGCAGATATTCGTCAACCTGTTCCTCAACTCCATTCATGAAATGCCCCGCGAAGGGCGACTGAAGATCCAGCTGGACCATGATGGCAAGGAGATCGTCATCCGGGTCAGCGACAGCGGCGGCGGCATCCCCAAGGCCCACCTGGCAAACATCTTCGACCCGTTCTTCACCACCAAGAGCAAGGGGAGCGGACTCGGCCTGTCGGTGGTCCTGCGGATCGTCAAGACCTATGGCGGCAAGATCGGTGTTGAAAAGAGCGACAAGAACGGTACAACATTCTGTATAGTCCTCCCCCTGACCACCCCGTCCGCCTGAACTCCTACTGCCGGCAGAGAAGCGAACCATGGAGCAGTACCGCGGAACAGTCCTGTTGATCGATGACGACCCCTTCTACCTGAAGGTGCTCGGCGACGCCTTTCGCGAAGGCGGCTTCCGGGTCGTCACCGCCGCGGATGGCGTGGAGGGGGTGAAGGCCTACCTTGACCATTTCCCCGACGTTGTCATCTCGGACCTGGTCATGCCCCGGATGGGAGGCGTGAGCACCTGCATGGAGATCGCCCGCCGTTCGGGCGACCGGAAACCGCTCATCATCCTCCTGACCTCCATGTTCAAGGAGGCTCCCCACGAACATCCATCCCCCGAGATGGGTGCACGGTTCCATATCCCCAAGTCCACCCCGCCCCTGAACGTGGTCATCATCGTCGAACAGCTCCTGTCCCGTGACAGGGGCTGCACGTCGTCGTGCTGAAGAGCCCATGCCGCTTCTGTACCGCAACCTTCTCCTGCCGCTCGGTATCGACGAATCGCACCTGCCCGACCGGCTTGCCCGCCAGCTCGGGCTTGCCCCGGAGGAGATCCTCGATTTCAGCGTGATCCGCAAGGGGATCGACGCCCGGCGCAAGGGGCAGATCCTGTTCGTCTATACCGTCCAGTTTGCGGTCGCCGATGAGAATGCCCTGCTGAATCGCTCAGGCGATAACCGCGATCTGGTGGCGGTTCCCGCGGAGACACCACGCCAGTTCCCGTGCCTCACCGCTTCTCAGCGGATCGTCATTGTCGGGACCGGCCCTGCCGGGCTGTTCGCAGCGCTGCGGCTTGCCGAATACGGGCTCACCGCCACCCTGATCGAGCGGGGGAAGCCGGTTGCGGACCGGGTCCGGGATGTGCAGCTCTTCTGGAGCCGCGGCCAGCTCGATCCCGAGAGCAACGTCCAGTTCGGGGAGGGGGGGGCGGGGACCTTTTCCGACGGCAAGCTGACCACCCGGGTGCGGGACGAGAACATCGGCTATGTCCTCGATCGCCTGGTGGCGTTCGGTGCCCCCCCGGAGATCCGCTACCTGGCCAAGCCGCATATCGGCACCGACCGCCTGCGGACCGTGGTCGGTTCGCTCCGGCGGTACCTGGAAGAGCGGGGCATGCGCGTGCTCTTCGGGCAGCGCCTGACCGACCTGGTCACCGGTTCCGGCCGGCTGCGGGGAGTGATCGTCAACGACGCCACGGAATTCCCCTGTGACGCCCTGATCCTGGCGCCCGGCCACAGTGCCCGCGATACCTACGAGATGCTGGAGCGCCGCGGCGTCATGCTGGAATCGAAACCGTTTGCCGTCGGGGTAAGGGTCGAGCACCCCCAGGAGCTGATCAACCGGATCCAGTACGGTCTTTCCTCCCATCCCCAATTGCCTGCCGCTGATTATGCCCTTGCCTACAATGACCTGCAGAGCGGGCGTTCGGCCTATTCCTTCTGCATGTGCCCTGGCGGGGTGGTGGTCGCGGGTGCCTCAGAGGCCGGAGGGGTGGTAACCAACGGCATGAGCAGCCAGCTGCGCAATTCTCCCTTTGCCAACAGCGCGCTGGTGGTCACGGTGGGGCGCAACGATTTCCCCGACGGCTCGCCGCTGGCCGGCATCCGTTTCCAGCAAGAACTGGAGCGGTCGGCCTTCAAAGCCGGCGGCAGCGACTACCGGGCGCCGGCCCAGAATCTCCTCGCGTTTCTCGGCGAACCGGGTGGCGGTCCGGTCAGGACCACCTACCTGCCGGGGGTGCGCAGTGCCAGCCTGGATGAGCTGTTGCCGCCGTACGTCACGACGACGTTGCGCGACGGTATCCGTTCCTTCAACCGCAAGATGCGCGGGTTCATCACTGCGGAAGCTACCCTGATCGGCGTGGAGAGCCGTACGTCGGCGCCGGTGCGGATCGTGCGGGGGAGCGACCTCCAGTCGGCAAGCCTTGGCGGCCTCTATCCCGCCGGCGAGGGGGCCGGATATGCGGGAGGGATCATGAGCGCGGCCCTCGACGGGATCAAGGTCGCCGACGCCATTGCCGCCGGCCTCCTTGACGGGGCACCTCCGCATACTCTCCCCTGATCCGCTTCGCGACAATGTTTTGAGTTTCTCCGTGAGGTATGCTATTACTGGGCAGCCTCCCCCGGTGCGGCAGCCCGTCTTTTCCGGGCATGGGGGAGACGGGCAAAGGAGTCGACGTGAGCAAGATCTATATTGCGGATATCAAGGACCGCGACCAGGTGGACACGGTCTTTCTGGTGAAGGAAAAGACCACGGCCATGGCCAAGAACGGCAAGCCGTACCTGACGCTCCGGCTGATGGACAAGACCGGCGAGCTGGATGCCAAGGTCTGGGACAATGTGGACGTGGTGGGTGCCGCCTTCGACAAGGACGATTTCCTTGCCGTCAGGGGAAAGGCCACCATCTATCTCGGCAAGATGCAGCTGGTGATCGCCGAACTGTCCAAGGTGCCGGAGCAGCGGGTCGAACTGGCTGATTTTCTTCCCAAGACCGCGCGGGATATCGCCGAGATGGAACAGGAGCTCGCCGCCGTCGTCGCTTCCCTGGAGGACCGGCATCTGCGGGGCCTCATGGAGTCGTTTCTCGGCGATGCCGAATTCATGGCCGGCTACCGGACAGCCCCTGCGGCCAAGGGTATGCACCATGTCTTCCTGGGGGGGCTCCTGGAGCATTCGCTGGCCGTTGCCCGCCTGGTGGATGCAATCCTTCCCCTCTACGCGCCGCTCAACCGGGACCTCCTGGTGGTGGGGGCGCTTCTCCATGACGTGGGGAAGGTGCGGGAGATGACCTACTATCGCTCCTTCGACTATACCGACGAGGGGAAGCTGATCGGTCACATCACCATCGGTGTCGAGATGCTCCACGAGCGGATTGCCGGCGTTCCGGGCTTCCCGGACGGATATGCCATGCTGCTCAAGCATATGCTCCTTTCCCACCACGGCCAGTACGAGTATGGTTCGCCCAAGCGTCCCAAGACCCTGGAGGCGACCATCCTCAACTATCTCGACGATCTCGACTCCAAGATCAACGGGATCAGGACCCATATCAACCGCGAACCGGAGAGCCAGTCGCGCTGGACCGCTTATCATCGGCTGTACGACCGCTATTTTTTCAAGGATGTCCCTCCGGATGAGGCAGAGGAGCAGATCCTGCCGCCGCTTCCGGTGGCTGAGCCCCCGGCGAAACCGGAGAGTGCTGCGGCCGGTACGGGCCGGGAGCGGGCGGGATTCCAGAACAACCCGTTCACCAAGCTCAAGGACGAAAACCTCGATCTGTTCTGAGCCGGGTCTGCCATGCCGGGTGCGACATGAACAGGACGCGGATCATCGTTGCGATACTCCTGCTGCTGACGGGGATGGCGGTTGCCGCCTGCGTCGGTGGGGAAAAGCCGCGACAGAATGCGAAAGGGAACAGGATGCACGTGGAAACGATCGTTGTCGGCCCGCTCGGGGTCAACTGCCTGCTGATAGACTGCGGAAACGGCGAAGGGGTGATTGTCGACCCCGGAGCAGAACCGGGAAGGATCCTGCATCTGGCCGCGAGCCGCAAGCTGAAGATCGTCCATGTCATCAACACCCATGGCCATTTCGACCATGTGGGGGGGAACAGGGCGGTTGTTGACGCCACCGGGGCCACTCTGCTCATCCATCCGGCCGATGTTGCGCAGCTCAAGCGGGCAGCGGAGGTCGCCACCATGTACGGACTCTCCACCGAGGACTCGCCGCCGCCGGACCGGGAGCTTTCGGACGGCATGCGCATCTCCGTGGGGAACACCACCATCGCGGTGCTCCATACCCCCGGCCATACTCCCGGCGGCTGTTCGCTCTATCTGGCCGATCGCGGGCTGGTGGTCACCGGCGATACCCTCTTTGCCGACTCCATCGGCCGGACCGACCTGCCGGGAGGTTCCCTCGAAACACTGGTCGATTCCATCAGGACCAAGCTGTACACGCTCCCCGACGAGACGGTGGTCATTCCGGGTCATGGCCCGAGTACCACCATCGGCGAGGAGAAACGAAACAACCCGTACGTCAGATAGCTGACTGCCGGCAGTCCGTTGGGCCAGAAAGCCATGTCCAGCGCGCTGTCAGCCGACTCCGGAGGTGCCATGCTGCAGGGCAAAACGATCGTGTTGGGGGTAAGCGGCGGGATTGCGGCCTACAAGGCGGTAGAGCTGGTGCGGCTCTTCACCAAGGCCGGTGCGACCGTCCAGGTGATCATGACCAAGGCTGCCACCGAGTTTGTCGGCCCGCTCACCTTTCAGACCCTGTCGGGCAACCCGGTGCACCAGCAGCTCTTCAACCTGATCGAAGAGCAGGAGATCGGCCATATCTCGCTGGCCGAGCGGGCCGACCTCTTTGTCATCGCCCCGGCAACGGCCAACGTGATCGGCAAGATCGCAAACGGGATCGCCGACGATCTGCTGACCACCGCGGTGATGGCCACCAGGGCACCGGTTCTCATCGTCCCTGCCATGAACGTCAACATGTTACGGAATCCCCTGTACAAGGCCAATGAAGAACGACTCAGGAACCTTGGCTACCGTTTCGTGGCTCCGGTTACCGGCATGCTCGCCTGCGGCTGGCAGGGGGAGGGGAAGATGCAGGACCCTGCCGTGATCCTGGAGGAGGCGGTCGCGCTCCTCGCGCCGGACGACCTGGCCGGCGAGACCGTCCTGGTTACCGCCGGGCCGACCCGGGAGGAGATCGATCCGGTCCGCTTCATCAGCAACCACTCCTCGGGAAAGATGGGTTATGCCATTGCCCGCGCGGCATGGCGGCGTGGGGCACGGGTGATCCTGGTGAGCGGCCCGACCTGCCTGCCCGAACCGTGGGGGGTGGAGACGGTCAGGGTATCGACTGCCGCGCAGATGCTGGAAGCCGTGCAGGCACGGCTCAAGGAGAGTTCCATCGTGATAAAGGCTGCTGCGGTGGCCGATTACCGGCCAAAGGAGCGGTCGGAAGCCAAGGTGAAGAAGCATGCGGGGCAGATGACGCTGGAGATGGAGCGGAATCCGGATATCCTGGCCGAGGTGGGACGCCAAAAGGATGGCCGCCTGGTGATCGGCTTTGCCGCCGAAACCGAGGACCTCCTGGCCAACGCCCGCAGGAAGCTGCAGGAGAAAAACCTCGACCTGATCGTTGCCAACGATGTCGGCCAGCCGGGTGCCGGATTCGACGTGGAAACCAACATCGTGCGGCTGCTCTTCCCCGACGGCAGTGTGGAAGAACCGGGTATCATGCCGAAGGAAGAGCTGGCAGGCCTGATCCTGGACCGGATCGTTGCCCTGCGGGTCAAGCCGGCCTGACCGGTCAGACCCCTGCCAGGATCTGCTGCAGGGTGTCGCTGTCGCAGATTGACTCGGCAAGCTTGAGCTTCAACCCCACCAGCAGCTCCTCAGCCTGTTTTTTGCTGACCTTGCCGCTCTGATAGAGGAGCCGGAGGTTCTTCCGTACCGCCTCCGACGCTTCCAGGGCGCGCTCGCCGGTGGGATCGGCCCGGAAATAGCGCGACTGCTCCATGTTCACCAGCACGTCGCAGATCGCATCCCTGGAGAGTTCCAGGTATTCGTCGCGGTGGATCTCCTCCAGGGTGAAACGGGACGATTCATTGAGCGTCCTGATCGCCTGCTGCCATTTCTCCAGCCGGCCGAGGAGCATGATGGAGTTGAAGATCCGCTTGTTGGTGCCGAAGGAGAAGATAGTCTCGGCGATGACCTTCCTGAGCAGTTCGTCGTTTTCCTGGAAATGCTCCCGCGCCACCTTCACGCCGGTCTCCCAGATCTCCCGCTCCACATAGCTGTCGAAACGGACCTCCCAGTAGGCGTGCTTCAGGGTCAGGGTGGAAAAGCTCCCCATGGTCATGAGCGGGACGTAATAGTTGTGGGCGATGCAGTCGGCTGCCAGGTGGGCGAGATAGCCATAGGCGCAGGAACGCTGCGGGTCCGTGGAGGCATGGACCAGAACGGTCCGTCCGACGTGCCAGCGGTGGCAGTTGAGGAGGAAATGGGTGAATTTCTTGCCCACGGTGATGTCAGCCGCGATGCAGCCGTAGAGAAAATCGTAGGGGTAGGTGCCGATGACGGCAGCAACGGCAGGGGGAAGAAGCTGCAGGTTGTTGAGGATATAGGTGCCGAGCTGCAGATGCGTACCTCCCCCCCAGGCAAAAGCGGATGCCGGCAGGGCAACGACGATCAGCAGCGCGATCAAGGCCACATGCATGGGAATCACAGTAATCGAAATGGGCAGAAATGTAAAGGGAGGTGTCATGGACAGCGGTGATGAAAGGGATAGCCTGCTCGGTTCTCTGCGGGCCTGCCTGGTTGACCTGCAGGAGAGCGGCGTCGATGAACTGCCGCTCGCCATGGATGCCGGGGTCTCCCCCACCGAGCGGGACCTGCTTTTACAGCCTGCATCCGCCGTGACTGCCCCATCTCCGGGAGAGCGGGAGACACTGACCCTGATTCGCGAGGAACTGGGAGATTGTCAGCGGTGTCAGCTCGCCTCGGGACGGACCAGGCTGGTGTTCGGCGTCGGCAATCCCCGGGCGCGCATCGTCTTTGTCGGCGAGGCGCCGGGGCGGGAGGAAGACCTCCAGGGAGAGCCGTTCGTCGGCGAGGCCGGGCAGCTTTTGACCAAGATCATCCAGGCCATGGGGTTACAGCGGAGTGACGTCTATATCTGCAATGTCCTCAAGTGCCGGCCTCCCAACAACAGGAACCCGTTGCCGTCGGAGATCGAGCAGTGCCATCCGTTCATGCTGCGCCAGGTGCAGTCTATCGCACCCGACGTGGTGGTCGCGCTGGGGACCTTTGCGGTGCAGACCCTGCTCAGGAGCAAGGAGCCGATATCCCGCCTCCGCGGACGCTTCCACGACTATCACGGCATCCCGCTCATGCCCACCTTTCACCCCGCCTTTCTGCTCAGGAACCCTGCCATGAAGCGCGAGGTCTGGGCGGACATGAAGCAGGTGATGAAAAAGCTGGGGATAGAGCTTCCCGCCTAGGTCGCCGGGAGGAAACCCCGAAGGTTATTGCAAGACGTACGATCTCAGGTTCTCGTATGCCTGATTGGTCGAGATCACATTTCCGTTCGCGTCGAAGAGCCTGTACGACAGGAGTTTCGGAGTCAGGTTGACCAGTTTGGAGTATCTGCTGAGGCTGATGCCCGGCTTGATATCGAGCCAGAGCGCTACCAGCGAGCCGAACTTGATGCCGTTGACATTTGTCAGCGCAATCGAAACCGTGTCATAGTCAGTGGTTGTCGAGGCGGGCGACAGGGCGGACGTGAGAATGGTCTGGTCGACGGGAACACTGGTGTTCAGGATGACGATGCTGCCGGGATCGATCTCGTTCGGTTCGGCAGCCGCAGGGTCGAGTCTTACCGATGCACCACGGGGGACCTGCACGGTGAGTTGCGTACCGTAATACGCTGCGAGTGACGACGACTTCGATGTTGCGGAAATGACAACCTTTACCTGCGATGCTTGGGCGACTCCGGACGAAACGAGCACGGCGGATACTGCGAGTGCGGCGAGGATCAACTTCATTTCGAACAACTCCTTTCGATTTTCCGCTAGTGAGCGGTGATAATGCAAAAAAAAAGAAACAGACCACGTGAACGCGCGTGGAAACTGTTTCTTCGTTGGCCCGGCTGTCCCCGGTTGCTGCCGGGGACCCGCGGCTTTGTGCCCCCCGGTCGCCCGGGGTTTACCTGTTCGAAAACAGCAAGTGCTGCTTTATACTATAGGGAATTGATCGGGAAAATTTGTGATGTGACGCACCGGAGGAGCAGTCCATTGCCGGCACCGATCCCCAGCATCGAGGAAGCGATACCATCATGAACTATGTTGCCGATCTCCATATCCATTCTCCCTATTCCCGGGCAACGAGCCGGGACAGCACCCTGACCGGCCTGGCGGCCTGGGCCGGGATCAAGGGGATCCAGGTGGTGGGGACCGGCGACTTCACCCACCCTGCCTGGTTCGGCCGGCTCAGAGAGGAGCTGGTGGAGGCCGAGCCGGGCCTGTTCCGCCTGAAAAACGAGGAGGCCGTCCCGTCTCCTCTTCCGGGGGTAAGCCCGTCGGCAGCCCCGGTCCGTTTCCTCCTGACCGCCGAGATCAGCAGCATCTACAAACGCCACGGCGCGGTGCGCAAGGTCCACAACCTCCTCTATGTTCCCGATTTCGCCTCTGTCGAACGGCTGAACCGTGTCCTTTCGGGCATCGGCAACATCATGTCGGACGGCCGTCCCATCCTCGGGCTCGACAGCCGCAACCTGCTGGAAATACTCCTGGAACAGGCGCCAGAAGGATTTATGGTGCCGGCCCACATCTGGACCCCCTGGTTTTCCCTGTTCGGCTCCAGGTCGGGATTCGATGCGGTGGAGGAGTGCTTCGGCGATCTCACCCCCCATATCTTCGCACTGGAGACCGGCCTCTCCTCCGACCCCGCAATGAACCGGCTCGTCTCATCCCTTGACCGTTTCGCCCTCGTCTCCAATTCCGACTGCCATTCCCCCCAGAAGCTCGGCCGCGAGGCAAACCTCTTTGCCACCGGCCTCGACTATTTCTCGCTGCGCGACGCCCTCAGGGAGAACCGTCGCGAGACCTTTCCCGGCACCATCGAATTCTTTCCCGAGGAGGGAAAATACCACTTCGACGGCCACCGGAACTGCCGGGTCTGTCTCGATCCCCACGAGACGCGCAGACTGGGTCTTCGTTGCCCGGTCTGCGGCAAGCCGCTCACGGTCGGGGTGCATCACCGGGTCATGGATCTGGCGGACCGCGAAGAGCCGCTGTATCCACCGGATGCCCCGCGATTCCGGAGCCTGATCCCGCTTCCCGAGATCCTCGGCGAACTGCTCGGGGTCGGGCCTGCGGCAAAGGGGGTGCAGCAGCAGTATGGCCGGATCATCAACCGCTTCGGGTCCGAATTCAACCTGCTCCTCCATGCCGATCCGTCCGAGATCGGCGACCATGCACCGCTTTTGGGCGAGGCGATTGCCAGGATGCGGGCGGGCAGGGTGATCCGCAATCCCGGATACGACGGCGAGTTCGGGACGATACGGCTCTTTGCCGAGGGGGAGTTGGCGCAGCTCGCCGGCCAGGGCATGGTATTGGGCAGCGGCAAGCCCGGCAGGGGCGCGGGCAGACCGAAGGCGCGCCGGTCCTGATCTGCCGGAGCCGAAGCGGCGGGTCGATCCTGGCGGTTGTACACCGATGTGGTACCCTTTGAGTGTCGCCGGGCGGGGAAGAATCTTTCCCTCGGCGTGTGGAGCCATTCCGTGGAGAAGGGAGAAATGCCGTGGCCGTTTCCTCCGAACAGAATGACAAGACCCATGTGTGGCGTTTTTTTCGCGCCGGAGGGTTCGACCAGGTCCAGCTCGATTCGGGCCGGGACCTGCTCGCCCTGGAGACCCTGGATCAGAAGCTGTGGGTGGCGCTCAGTTGTCCCGTTGCCGGCGTCGTGTTCGACAGGCGTACCCTGGAGCTGATCGATACGGATCAGGACGGGCACATCCGGGTTCCTGAGATCCTGGCCGCCTTTGCCTGGATCGCTCCACGCCTGCGGGATCCCGACCTTCTCCTGAAGGGGGATGGCTGCGTTTCCCTCGACGCCATCAATCCGGAGACCGGGGAAGGGGCAGCTCTGCTGGTGTCGGCGCGGACCATCCTGGAGAACCTGGGCAGGGCCGACGCTACCCAGGTCTCCATCGAGGATGCCTGCGATACGGAGCAGATCTTTGCCCAGACCCGCTTCAACGGCGACGGGATCGTTACCCCAGCCTCGACGGACGATGAGGCGCTCAAGACCTGGATCGGTCAGATCATCGATACCCTGGGGGGGGAGCAGGACCGGAGCGGCGAGCAGGGGATCGGCGCAGCGCAGGTGGAACAGTTTGCGACCGCTGCTGCAGCCTGGCTTGCCTGGCAGAGCCGGCAGGTCGGCGACCAGGCGGGCGGTCTCGCCCCGGAGAGCCGGGAAGAGGCCGTGGGGCTCTGGGCCGGGCTGAAGCCAAAGATAGAGGATTATTTCATCCGCTGCCGCATGGCAGCCTATGACGGCCGGGCGGCCCAGTCCATGAACGCCGCCGAGGAAGCCCTTCTGACCCTTGCCCCCCGGAACCTGGCAGAGGCGGGTGAGGATATCGCGGTCCTCCCCTTGTCGGCTGTTACGGCAGAGCAGAGCCTGGATCTCGTGCAGGGGATCAACCCGGCCTGGGTCGGACGGATCGGGCGCTTTTGCGAGTTGATCGTGCAGCCGCTCCTGGGGGGGACGCAACAGCTGACCGCTGCCCAGTGGGAAGAGTTGAAGAGCCTGTGTGCACCTTACGAGGCCTGGTGGGCCGACAGGGTGGAGACCCCGGTGGCGGTCCTGGGAAGCGAACGTCTGAGCGCCTGGAGTGATGAGGCAGTGGCGACGGCGCTTCAGGCCCTGATCGACAAGGACCTGGCCCTTAAGGCGGCATTCGAGGCGATCGTGGACGTGGAGCGGTTCACCCGCTACTGCCGCGATCTTGCCACCCTGGCGAACAACTTCGTGTCGTTTCGCGACTTCTACACCGGCCGGGGCAAGGCGATCTTCCAGGCCGGCACCCTCTACATGGATGGCAGGAGCTGCGAACTCTGCGTCTCGCTGACCGATGTTGCCAGGCATGCACAGCTTGCCACCCTGAGCCGGGTCTTCCTGGTCTACTGCGACTGCGTTCGGGATGGCGGGAAAGAGAAGATGACCATTGCCGCCGCCTTTACCAACGGCGACTCGGACCAGCTGATGGTCGGACGCAACGGTGTTTTCTATGATCGCCAGGGGCGCGACTGGGATGCCACGGTGGTCCGGATACTGGAGCACCCCATCAGCATCAGGCAGGCCTTCTGGTCTCCCTACAAGCGCATCGGCAAGATGGTCGGCGAGCAGGTCCAGAAGATGGCCGCTGCCAGGTCCAAGGCTGCCGAAGACCGGGCAGCGGTATCGCTCATGCAGGCCGGGATGCCGGCAAAAGAGGGGGCAAAGCCGGCACCGCAGCAGCAGCTGTTCGACGTGGGGAAGTTCGCCGGTATCTTTGCCGCCATCGGGCTTGCCGTCGGCGCCATCGGCACAGCCCTGGTCTCCCTGGTGACCGGTTTCATCCGCCTTTCCTGGTGGCAGATGCCGCTGGCGCTGGCCGCCATCCTGCTGGTGATCTCGGGACCGGCAGTGCTCATTGCCTGGTTCAAGCTCCATCAGCGCAATCTGGGGCCGATCCTCGATGCCAATGGCTGGGCCGTCAATGCCCGTGCCAGGCTGAACATCCCGTTCGGCGCCTCGCTCACCGGCATCCCAAGGCTGCCCGCAGGCTCGCAGCATACCACCAGGGACCCTTATGCGGAGAAAAAGGCGCCCTGGAAGTTCTGGCTGTTCCTGGTTGTCGTCGCGCTCCTGCTCTTCATGGCGTGGAAGAGGGGGGTGCTCGACATATTCACCAGCTGCCAGTTGCCACCATCAAAGCAGCAAATCAAATAGGATCAGATCCGGGCGAGGGTTCCTCGCCCTTTTCATGCCAGGAGGGAACGATGTACGAAGAAAAGTATGCAATGCCGATGACTTCCGGGGAGCCGCTTCCGTTCGAGCTTCCCCGCTGGATCGCCTGCGCGCCGTTTGAAGAGTACCTGGAGATGACCATTGCCGAGGCAAAAGGGGGGAGGGCGCTCCTTACCATGCCCTTCAAGGTGAAGCATGCCCAGGGGATGGGGCTGATGCACGGTGGCGCCGTGACGGCCCTGGCCGATACCGCCGTGGCCATGGCCATCAAGAGCATGCTCCCCGAGGGGAGCCATTTCGTCACCATCGAGCTGGGGCTCTCGTTTCATGCGCCGATCCACGGCGGCACGGTGAGAGCGGAGGCAGAGGCGGAGATCCGGGACGAGCGGACCATCAAGGGGGTAGCCCGGATCTTCGACGAGAACGGGGTAAAGGCAGCGACCTTTATCTCGATCTTCCGGATCAAGCGCTAGGAAACGGTTCTTTTCCGCCCTGGTAAGAGGGGGGTGGGCCGGCGGCCCTTACCTACCTGCCGATCTCGGCGATTGTCGCCTGCACAGCCTGCATGGTGATCTGTTTGTCGCCGACGAGGACCTTGTGCTTCTTGGTCTTCGCGTTGGCCACCACCACCGACGGGGTTGCCGTGACGCCGAATCCCCGGTAGGTGGTGAGGTTGTTCTGCAGGCCGTAGAGGATGTCGGCGTAGTTCATCTGCTGCAGCGTCACGCCGTACGGAGTAACCGCAGCCTGGACCTGTTCCTGGGTCGGGGTCTTGGTCTTCTTTGCCAGGCCCGCCAGGGCGGCGCGCAGCTTCGGATACTTTGCCTTTTCGAAGGCGAGGAATTGCAGATTGTAGGGGGTGAAGTTGTTCGTCTCGGCATGGATCGGGTAGTCGATGAAGGCGATGCGGGCATCTTTGGCAACCCGGTTGTAGATCTCCTCGATGCGGGGCTCGACCTGCTGGCAGACGGGGCAGAACCAGTCGCTGATAAAGTAGACCGTGACCGGGCTCTTGGTCTTCCCCAGGTAAAAATCGAGCGCAGCCTGGCTCTCCCTGGCAACGCCGAAGATCGCGGCAGTCGCCCCTACGACCAGCGCCACGACCATGACGGCAATCCGTTTGCTGATGGTTCCCATCGGTTTCCTCCTGAACGTTTCGTAGAGCAGCACAGCACCCCCCAGGCCGACCGTCGCGGCAATTCCCAGGCACAAGGGGCACCACTTACCGATAACATATTTCTGCAGCCAGATGAAGTGCAATTCAGCACCGAGCGCGCCGAACAGGAGCAGGTACAGGAGAAAGCCGACCGCGGGAACCCGGTTTCGCAGGGCAAGGGCTGCTGCCACTGTTGCAAAAAATCCGAGTCCGAACCAGCCGAAATTGAGCCCGAATATGGTGAATGTGGCGGTCTCGCTGCAGGCATCCGTACAGATCTCCAGGATCTCCATCAGCGACAGGGCCATGCCCGCAACCGCCGCAAGCCAGAGCAGCCCGCTGCCGCCGCCCCCTGTCTGCCGTGGCCGGCGGGCTGCCTTCATGTCATAGGCCATCATTTCCGATCACTCCCTGTTCATTGTCACTGCCGCCCGGTCAGAGCGCCTGCCAGACGAACCAGCCGCCAGCCATGGCAACGATCCCTCCGCTGACCCGCTTGGCCCAGAGTGAGAAGTGTATCACACCCCGCGCCTTGATGAAACCCTCAACGAAGCCGGTGAAGGTGCCGGCGAAGAGCATCAGCAGGCAATGACCGACGGCGTAGGTGAAGAGGAGGGCAATGCCGTAGAGCACCTGTCCCTTTCCCGCCACCAGGGTCAGGATGACCACCAGTACCGGGGTGGCGCAGGGGGAGGAAACGACCCCGAAGAAGAGTCCGAGCAGGAACGAACCGACCAGCCCACCTCTTTTCGGCTTGAAGTCGCGCCTGACCGGCAGATGGATCTCGTACAGCCCCATCATCTGGCCACCCATGACCAGGGCGATTCCCCCGGCAACCAGGTACCACGGCCCGCCCAGCGTGCCGAACATGGTGCCCAAAAGCCCGGCTGCCGCGCCAAAGGCGGTAAAGGTCAGCGACAGGCCGAGGATGAAGGCAAGGGAGTAGCGAAACGCCTTTGCCCGGTCACCGTCGCTGTAGCCGCCGACGAAGCCGACCACCAGCGGGATGGTGGCCAGCACGCAGGGAGACGCCGAGGAGAGCACCCCGGCGAGAAAGACCGCGCCGAAG
>Ga0208371_1000218_pt1 | contig 17182 bp, 19 predicted proteins | sample SubbioCR12Aug_1A_FD_184827 | JGI IMG/M metagenome (GOLD analysis project Ga0208371, IMG submission 184827) | Serpentinite rock and fluid subsurface biosphere microbial communities from McLaughlin Reserve, California, USA - CR12Aug_1A (SPAdes) | ecosystem: Environmental > Terrestrial > Deep... | reverse complement strand
GCCGTGCAGTTGAAGGACCTGGCCAAGGCCAAGGCCGACTACGAGAAGAACAAGGACGGCAAGTCCATGCTGGGTCTGGATGCACCGCTCTTCCCGCTGAAGAACCCGGGCATCCTCTCGATCCCGATCGGCTTCCTGGCAGCCATCATCGCCTGCCTGGCCTTCCCGAGCCGCAAGTCCGAAGAGATGTTCGACGAGATCTACGTCCGCCAGAACACCGGCATCGGCATGGCCAAGGCCATCGACCACTAACATCGGATCAACTGTGTGATACAATGTGGGGAAGGCTTGCCTTCCCCTTTTTTTTGGACTCCAGACCATGTACCACGACATAATCCACAAAATAGCTCCGGAGGAGCTGCACCTGCAGATCATGCGACGGGTCCGCGAATTCCTGCCGTTTTTGACCGGCAACGAGGCGCGCAGACTCCTTGATGAGCTCTGCACGCGGTTTGAAACAGAGAAGGACCTTGTGACCGGGAGTTCGGGACGGCAGCGGGAGTTGTGCCGGATGATCGGGGTCACCTCGGGCTACCGCGAACTCAAGGAAATCCACGACAGCCTCAATCTGCTGGAGATGGAACGTTTCCTCGCGGCGCAGTCGGTTCCCACCCTGCATGCAAGCTGCACCGAGTACCGCGACCTGTTGGCAGGGAGGGCGCTTTTCCTGGTGGAGCAGGAGTTGGCAGAAGCCGGCAAGGGGGCACCGGTTCCCTATGCCCTGATCAGCATGGGGAGCGACGGCCGGGAGGAACAGACCCTCATTACCGACCAGGACTATCTGGTCGTCTACGCCGATGGCGACGAGGAGGTCGACCGCTACTTCAAGGAGTTTTCCGAACTCCTGGTGGAACGGTTGGCCGAGATCGGCTTCAAGAAGTGCACCGGCGACATCATGCCCTCGAACCCCACCTGGCGCGGCTCCTATACCCAGTGGCGGAAAAAGCTTCTCTCCATCGTGCGCTATGAATATGAAGACTATGGGAAAAACCTGATGGATCTCATAGTCCTTTCCGATGCCCGCGCTGTCGCCGGCGATCTGAAGCTGGCCAAGGAGCTGATATCCCTCATCCGCGGTCTGGAGCAGGATTATTTCCAGGTTTTATGGGGCATGGCCAAGGCCGCTACCGAGATGAAACTGGCACTCGGGTTTCTGAAGCGGCTCTGGACCGAGGGGTCGGGTGATCACAAGGGAGAGTTCAACCTGAAACTCCTTGCCTGGGCACCCCTGGTGATGAATGTCCGGATACTCGCCATCAACCAGGGGATACCGGCCACCAGCACCCTGAGACGGATCGAGCTATTGGAGGCGGAACGGAGTTTTTCCCGCAACACCGCAGCAGGTCTCACCGATGCCTACCTTGCCCTTACCCGCCATAGAATCCTCCTGCAGATAAAGGTCATCAAGGGAATCCAGAAGGACTCCTACTATCTGAACCCCTACGAACTCTCCACCGAGGAGCGGGAGCGGGTGCGCAACGCCCTCATCCGCATCGAGGAACTGCAGAAGATCATCCACACCAACTTCTCCATCGTCTGATTTCCCCGTTATTGGGCATACCTGTTGTGGACGTGGTTTGCGCCGAACGGCAGTTTCGGCACCCGTCCAGCTTCCCCTTGCACAGGGTGTTGCAAATATGCTACATAGTTTCCATCCGCGAAAACGGTTCATATGGGCAAGCCAACCGCAAGGAGAGAGACTATGGCCATTGCCGCAAAAATCCAGACCTTCATCGAGGGAGCATCCTGGATCCGCAAGATGTTCGAGGAAGGGGAACGGCTCCGGGCAGTCCACGGCGCCGATAACGTCTACGATTTCACCCTGGGGAATCCCAATATCGAGCCGCCCGCCCGCTATGACGAGGAGTTCCGGCGGCTGGCGGCAGCCCCTCCCCCCGGCATGCACCGCTACATGAGCAACGCCGGTTACCAGGAGACCCGCGCCGCGGTGGCAGAGGTGCTGTCCGAGTCGTCCGGCCTGCAGGTGACCGCGGCGAACGTGGTCATGACCTGCGGTGCCAGCGGTGCCCTCAACGTGGTCCTGAAGACGATCCTCAACCCCGGCGAAGAGGTGATCATCCTGACCCCGCACTTTGTCGAGTACAAGTTCTACATCGACAACCATGGCGGCGTCCCCCGCGAGGTCTGGACAGATCCGGAAACCTTCCAGCTCGACCTGCAGGCGATCGAGAACGCCATTTCCGAAAAGACCCGGGCGATCATCATCAACACCCCCAACAACCCCACCGGGGTCATCTATCCTGCCGAAAGCCTGCAGAAACTGGGCGATCTGGTGCAGCGCAAGGAGCGGGAGCTGGAGCGGCAGATCTATGTCATCTCCGACGAGCCCTACGCCCGTATCGCCTACGACGGCATGGCCGTGGCCAGCATCTTCCCCTTCATCGACAATGCGGTGATCGTTACCTCCCATTCCAAGGACCTGGCACTGCCGGGCGAGCGGATCGGCTACCTTGCGGCCAACCCGCGCATGACCCACGTGGAGCTTTTCATGGAAGGGGCGATCTTCTGCAACCGCACCCTCGGCTTCGTCAACGCGCCGGCGCTGCTCCAGCGACTGGTGGCAAAGCTCCAGCGAGAATCGGTGGATGTCGGCGAATACCGGCAGAAGCGGGATCTCCTCTACGACGGGCTGACCCGCCTCGGGTTCAGCATGGTGAAGCCGGACGGGGCATTCTACCTCTTTCCCCGCTCGCCCATTGCCGATGACGTGGCGTTTGTCCGCCTGGCCCAGAAGCACCACCTGCTGCTGGTTCCCGGTGCGGGATTCGGTGCTCCCGGCTACTTCAGGATCGCCTACTGCGTCGACATGGGGATGATCGAGCGGAGTCTCCCCGCCTGGGGGGCGCTTGCCAAAGAGGTCGGGCTCTGATCCAGCCGGACGAGCCAAAGGAGCAGGTCGGACATGGCACAGACCATATTGATTGTCGATGACGAAGAGAGCATTCGCACCTCCCTGGTGGGGATTCTGGAGGACGAAGGCTACCGGACCCTCCTGGCAGTGGACGGTGTCGAGGCGCTGGAAGTGGTGCAGCGCGACCTTCCGGACCTGGTGCTGCTGGATATCTGGATGCCGCGTCTGGACGGGCTGGAGACCCTGCAGAAGCTGAAGGAGACCCATCCGTCACTGACGGTGGTGATGATGTCCGGTCACGGCACCATCGAGACGGCGGTGCGGTCCACCAAGCTGGGGGCCTATGACTTTGTCGAAAAGCCCCTTTCCCTGGAGAAGCTGCTGCTCACCATCCAGAACGCCCTGGGGATGCAGCGTCTGCGGGAAGAGAACGAGACCCTGCGCGGCGCAGTGCTGCAGGGGCACGAGATGATCGGCGCCTCTCCCGCCATGAATACCCTGCGGGATCAGGTCCGGCTGGTTGCCCCCACCACCGCGACGGTGCTGATAACCGGGGAGAACGGCACGGGCAAGGAGCTGGTTGCCCGGTCGATCCATCATTTCAGTAACCGGCAGGAGAAGCCGTTCGTGGAGATCAACTGTGCCGCGATCCCGGACGAACTGATCGAGTCCGAACTGTTCGGCCACGAGCGCGGCGCCTTTACCGGTGCCGTGGCCCAGAAAAAGGGGAAATTCGACCTGGCTGACGGCGGCACCATCTTTCTGGACGAGATAGGCGACATGTCGCTCAGAACCCAGGCCAAGGTGCTCCGGATCCTCCAGGAGCGGAAGTTCGAGCGGGTAGGGGGGACGCGGACCATCGAGGTCGATGTCCGGGTCGTGGCGGCAACCAACAAGGTGCTGGCGGAGGAGATCAAGAACGGTATCTTCCGCGAGGACCTCTATTACCGGCTCAACGTGGTTCCCTTCCGGGTCCCTCCCCTGCGCGAGCACAGGGAGGATGTGCCGCTGCTCATCGAATACTTCCTGGAGCAGTTCTGCCGCAAGGAGGGACGGGAGCGGAAACAGCTCGTACCGGAAGCGGTGACGCTGCTGCAGCAGTACGACTGGCCCGGCAACGTCCGGGAGCTCAAGAATATCATCGAACGCCTGGTGATCATGACCCCGGGGAGAACCATCAGCTGCGACCAACTCCCCGATTACCTGCGCGGCGATGCCCATCGCGTCGACGCAGGCACACGCATCGACAGCATGATGGGGCTGGCTTCCCTGCGTGAGGCACGGGAGGAGTTCGAGCGGAAATTCATCCTCCAGAAGCTGGAGGAGTTCGGCTGGAACATCAGCAGGACCGCCGAATCCATCGAGCTGGAGCGGAGCAACCTGCACCGCAAGATCAAGAGCTACGGCATCGACCTGAAGAAATAAGGGGCAAAGGGTTTGCGAGGGGAACCGGAAGGAATCAGATCCGATCGATCAGGGAGGTTTGTATGTCCGAAGAAAAGAAATGCACCAATGAAAAGGGCCATCAGGGGCACATCTGTGTCCTGCGCAGCCTGGGGCTTGCCGAGGAGATAGCCCGCCTGACCGTCAACCCGACCCATGTCTGCTTTACCTGCGGCACCGAGGTGAACAACCCGGCAAACGTCTGTGCCCCGATGCCGCTCTGACCGGAAAGCAGCGAGGGTTCGCCCATGCTCGCCAGACTCTTTCTCGTCTTTGCCGTTGTGCCGATCCTGGAGCTCTATCTTCTGATCAAGGTGGGGAAGCTGATCGGTGCGTGGGAGACGGTTGCCATTCTGCTGGCCGTCAGTTTTTGCGGTGCCTGGCTGGTGCGCCACCAGGGGTTCGGCATCCTGCGCCGCATCCAGGGAGAGCTGGCGTCCGGCCGTCTGCCGGCTGCCGAACTCCTCGATGGCCTGCTGATCCTGGTCGGGGGGCTCATGCTCCTCACCCCCGGCTTTCTCACCGATTTCCTCGGCCTGGTCTTTCTGATCCCCGGCGGCCGCTCATTCCTCAAGCAGTACCTGCGCCGCTGGCTGGAAGGCCGTCTGGCCAACGGCGTCATCGTCATCCGCCCTCCCCGCTGAACGCTGCGGGGGCTTAACAGGTTGTTGAAAACCAGCCATCTCGCCGCCGTCCTCGAAAAGCCACCTTGTGCGGCGTAGCGCTGCTACGCCTCCGCGGGGCTTTCTCCGGGTGCGACGATCTGACTGTTTTTGAACAACCTGAGTTTTTCTACATCTTGTTAAAGTACTGCGGCAACGACTCGGTCAGGGTGGTTGTGCGGTACCGGATCAGGTCATGGGGGGGAGGCGGAATTTCATTGCCAGGGGGACCAGCTGGGAACGGTTGGTGACCTTGACCTTGCGGAAGATGTGGCTGATGTGGGCCTTGACGGTCTGCTCGCTGATGTGCAGCTTCTCGGCGATCTCCTTGTTCTTGAACCCCTGGGAGACCAGGATGATGATCTCCTGTTCCTTCCGGCTGATCTTTTCGATGTTCTTGGCGCGGGCTGCCGATTCGGCGTAGTTGAGCAGCGCCTTCAGCTTGCTGTTGTCGATCCAGACCTGGCCGTCGTGGATGACGGAGAGCGCCTTGAAAAAGAGCGGGATGTCGGTGTCCGTGGCAATGACGCCATCCAGCTTGTGGGAGAGGAGGATGCTGATGATCTCGTTCTCCGCGAGCCCCGTGTCCATCAGGATGACCTTGGCGTCGGGCCAGTGGGTGAACAGCTCTGCCTTGAGGGTGGAGGCGTCGACCAGAATCAGGCCGGGATCGAAGTCGGTTACCGATTCGGCATCCAGGGTGACGAAGGTTGTGAAACCGTCTGGGTTGCGTGTGAGCATCTCGGCGAGTGAGCTGCCGAGAACCAGGCTGCTCAGGTTAATGAGAATATTCATAGAATCACCTGCGGGAAGAAGTGGTGGTACAGCTCATGGCGCTATTATAGAGGGGAGTCTGCGAATGTCAACCGTATCCCCTTGATCTTTCCCGCCTGGCGGGTACAATCCCTGAAAAAGCTCGGAGAATGCTCGTTTCATGCACATTTATGCCGCCCAATGTTTCCTGGAACTCCCCAGTCATTCGCTGAAAGGGAAGCGTGGAATCGTCAAAAGCATCCTGGCGCGCGCTCGCAATCGCTTCAATGTCGCCGCTGCCGAGGTGGATCGACAGGACGATCCGTCGAGTGCGGTGCTTGGCTTTGTCACGGTCAGCCCGAACCGGCTGTATGCCCGCCAACTCCTGGAACAGCTGGAGGTATGGCTCGTCGATGAGCGGCCCGACGTGGCAGTAACGGCCATGGAGATCGAAGAATGGTGATCCGGCGCGCATCGGCAGGTTGCAAAAAATCGACACTGCTTTATACTTAGAGCTACTGAGAGTAGCAGAAGGGGGAGGATGCATGGATATCGCGGGGATCGCCGTAGTCGTCATGGCTGTGACACTGGTGGTTCTGGCCGGAGCATTGATCCCGGCCTGCATCGAAATCAGAAAGACCGCCGTGGCGTCGCGCGAGACGCTGGCGCGGATCGAAGCCGACCTGCAGCCGGTTCTGCGCGAACTGCGCGAAACATTGGCCGGTACAAAGCTGATCGTCGAGGAGACTGCCGCCAACCGTGAGGATGTGACGACCTTCATGGAGGCGCTGGGAGATACGGGGAGGAGCCTGCGCACCATCAACAGCGTGGCCGGCTCCGTTGCGGGGGTAATGGCCAGTTCATCGCTCTGGCTCACCGGTGCCAGGGTGGCGGGCAAGTTCATGTTCGACAGATTACTGCGAAAGGAGGGGAAACAACATGGCAAGCAATGACAACGGAAGCAGCACAGGAGCCGTACTGCTGTCCTTTCTCGCGGGTGCCGCCGTCGGTGCCGGCGTGGCGCTTCTGGTAGCACCCAAGAGCGGCAGGGAGATCAGGGAAAAGATAACCGGTCTCACCGAGGATGCGGTCGACAAGATCAAGGAATATGTCAGCGAGGCGCAGGACAAGATCAAGACCACCCTTGAGGATGGCAAAGAGATCCTCCAGGAGAAGAAATCGATCCTCGCTTCCGCCATCGAGGCGGGCAAAGAGGCAATGGACCGCGAGCGGGAAAAATACAAGGATGCTTGATTGCGGCTCGGAATCCGTACCGGGGGGCGCACGGCTGTGCGCCCCTTTTTCGTAACGGACAGGGGGAGGCATGGTTGGACAGGGGACGATCGGCAGGTTGCAGAAGAGGCTGCTTCCACCCCCTCTGGGTGAGTGCGAGCCCGCCTCCTGCAGCGGGATACGGCGCCAGCTGCTGAAAGGCGTCCAGATTCTCGTCGTCGCTGCCAAGGACTTCATGGCTGATCGCTGCCACCTGGAGGCATCGGCCCTGAGTTTCACCACCATCCTTTCCCTGGTCCCGTTCCTCGCCCTTGCCTTCTCGCTGCTCAAGGGGTTCGGCGTCCAGAACCGGCTTGAGCCGATCCTCCTCGACCAGGTCGCTGCCGGCTCCGAGGTGGCGGTCAGCAAGATCATCCACTACATCAACAACACCAACATGACCTCGCTGGGCGCCATCGGTCTCATTTCCCTCATCGTGACGGTGGTTTCCCTGTTCGCCTCCATGGAAGAGTCCTTCAACGGCATCTGGGGGGTTACCGAGACCCGTTCCCTGCACCGCAAGTTTTCCGATTACCTGAGCGTCTCCCTGGTCGCGCCGCTTCTGCTGCTTGCCGCCACCAGCATCACCACCAGCCTGCAGAGCCAGGTGCTGGTCCGCTGGGTCCTCTCCATCGAATTCCTGGGCGATATCCTGCTCGTCGTCTTCCGGCTGATTCCCTATCTGATTGTCTGGCTGGCCCTGATCTGCTTCTACCTCTTCATCCCCAACACCAAGGTCAGGTTCAGGTCGGCGCTGGTCGGCGGGATATTTGCCGGGACCATCTGGCAGCTGGCCCAGTGGGGGTATATCCACTTCCAGGTGGGGGTTGCCCGCTACAACGCCATCTATGGGACCCTGGCCCTGGTCCCCCTGATCATGGTCTGGGTCTACACCAGCTGGACGATCATCCTCTTCGGCGGCGAGGTGGTCTGTGCCCATCAGACCCTGCGCGGCTGGCGGGGAGGCCTGCGGCTCTGCTCCAGCCACTCCCTGCACGAATACCTCGCCCTGTCGCTCTTGAGGAGGATCGCGGCGGTCTTCGTGGCAGGAGACCCGCCCCTGAACGAGGAGGAGCTGGCAGAAGAGCTCGATGTGCCGGCCCGGACCGTGCGCGGGCTGCTCTCGTTCTATGCTACACGGGGCGTCCTGGCCGAGGGTGCCGGTGAACCGAAGACCTATCTGCCCGGCCGGGATATCGACCGAGTCCTGGTCTGCGACGTGCTGGCGGCCCTGCGCGAGTACGGGGGCGCGGGGTGCTCCGGTGAGTTCGGCGGCCAGGACACGGATGCGGTTTCCCGGCTCTTGGAGCGGGTGCAGCAGGGGACGGGGCAGCTGCTTGCCGGCATGACCCTGCGCGACCTTGCCCTGCTCTCCGCTGCCGACGCCGGGAGAGAGCAGGGGAGCCGTCAGCATTGACAACCCTGCGCCAGATGACATATAGTGCGTCAATTCCCGCTCTGCCGGAAACTCGTCAGCGTCCATGTCGATACCGGCTGGCAACAGATCAACCAGGCCTATGCAGGACATAAAACATATCACATCCAAGCATACCGGGCGGTTCAAGCGGTTCTTCCCCGAGGGACGCAAGCATGCCCCGCGGAACGCCTTCAGACGCCCCGATCCCGAACCGCCGGAGCGCCGCCGCCGGCTCAAGGTGCTGCTGCCGTTTCTGGCATGCCTGATCGCTGCCTACCCCCTGTTCCATCTGCTGGTGTCTGCCAAAAACGCCATCTCCAGCGTGAGTGCCCGCTCTGTTCGTCCGGCGGCTGTCCGGGGGGAGCTGGATTTCGCGGAGTCGTTCCGGCTGGCAGACGAGTCGCTTCCCGTGGCCAGGGTGGAGGGGGAGCGGCTGCTGGCGCCGCTGCAGGACGGCACGACCGTGGTCTATGCCATCAATCCCGAGCTGCAGGAGCGCGTCAAGTCGGTCATGGCTTCATACCGGGTCCCGTACGGGGTCTTCGTTGCCATTGAGCCCAAGAGCGGCCGTATCCTTGCACTGGCAGCCCACTCGGAGAGAGACTCGGCCTGGCAGGCCCAGGCCCCCTACAATCTCTATCCCATGGCCTCGCTCTTCAAGATCATTACGGCTTCGGCGGCCCTGGAGCAGCGGAAGGTGACCCCGCAGACCGTAGTCCCCTTCCGCGGCAGGTTGACCTCTGAAAATCCCCGTTACTGGTCGGTGGGACGTCGCGGCAACCAGGAGATGAGCCTGACCATGGCCATGGGGAAATCGGTGAACCCGGTGTTCGGCCGTCTGGCCGGCGATGTGGTGGGGAAGGAAGGGATCGTGCAGGGGATGGAGCGGTTCGGTTTCAATCAACCCCTCTTTCCGGGGACCCCCATCACCCCCAGCAGCGGCATTTCGCCCCAGGACGACGACGAACTGAAACGGATGGGGGCCGGGCTCTGCCGCGACGTGAAGGTATCGCCGTTCAATGCCGCCCTGATGATGGCGGCAATCGCCAACAAGGGGGTAATGCTGCAGCCGGTGCTGGCGGACGAGATTCGCGGCAGCAAGGGCAAGATCCTCTTCAACGACCAGGCGAAACCGGTGCGTCGTATTGTCACTCCCGAAACCGCTGACCAGCTCTCGATGATGATGTCCACCACCGTGAGCCAGGGGACGTCGCGCAAGGTGTTCCGCGACCGTCGGGGACGGATGAAGCTGGCAGCCGTGGATATTGCCGCCAAGACCGGCTCCATCAACGGCACCGATCCGCCCGGCCACTACAGCTGGTTTGCCGCCTATGCGCCCATCGACGACCCGCAGATAGCGCTGGCCGCCCTCATCGTCAACGGAGAGAAGTGGCGGATAAAGGCCTCGCTTTTGGGCGAGCAGGCACTTGAGGAGTTTTTCAGGTAGTTTCCATCCGGAAACTCCGGATGAGAAACTACCGGTTCCGGGGGAGGGGCGCGATGGCATGCCGGCAATGCGGGACCTGTTGCGTGGCTCCGGATATCTCGGCTCTGGACAAGCCGCTGGGGGAGCGATGCCGGCACCTGCTCCCCACGGGTCTTTGTGACATCTATGCGACGCGGCCTGCTGTCTGCGCCAGTTACCGTCCCGACGACCTGTGCGGTCTGATAGCGGCGCCGACGCTGAATGAGCGGGTAGCCAACTACCTGCGGCTGTTCGGGCTGGCTGCCGCCCCTGCCGGGGTCAGCGGAAGGTCTGAAGCGTGATCTCCCCATCCACCATCTCTGCGTAGGACAAGCGGGTGGCCCAGTCACCGAGCGAGACCAGCAGTTTTCCCGACCCGTCCGGCGCAGTCTCCGTGAACGGCAGGTGGAAATGGCCGGTGATGACCAGCTCGTACCCGTCGGCGAAGCGTTGTGCGGCAAAATCCCGGAGAATCGTCCGACAGGCAGGGTTTTCCCCCTTGTAGTGCAGATTCTGCTTCCCCGAACGCCCCATCCGTTCGGCAATGGCGCTGGCCGCTCCCGGCGGGACCACGTGGGTGAGCCAGCGGGTCAGGGGTGAGTGGAGGATGCTGCGCAAGAGCCGCGAGGGGATGTCTTTGGCATTGACCTGGTCGCCATGGCAGAGATAGGCCCGGCGACCGTCGAGCTCCATGGCGGCAGGGCCGGGAAAGACCCGTGCCCGCAGGGTATTCGTGAAGAAGGGACCCATGTGGAAGTCGTGGTTGCCTTCGAAGAAGACGATTGCGGTGCCGCTGTCGGCAAGCTTCCGCAGCGCCTCCAGCACCGGCAGGTAGTGGGTGAAGGGGACGGACGGATACCCGATCCAGAACTCGAAGAAATCTCCCAGGATATACAGGGTTTCCGTGGTGCCGCGCGATTCAGCGAGGAAGCGGAGCATGGCCCGGTAGGCGGGGTCTGACTCCCGCTCCAGGTGGGCATCGGCGATGAAGAGTGAACGCATTGCCACACTATAACGAAAAAGCCCTCGCAGGTAAAGGCCGGGGAGCGAAAGAGTGTCCATCCGGAAACACCGGATGAGAGGCTGGGGGAGAGAGTGCAGTTGGGCGTGATGCGTGATGTGGACATCATCTGGGACGAGCTTCTGGATGCCTTCGAGAACCGGGACCCGGAACTGGTCTACCTTCTGGACCGGCTTTCCGGCGAGATTTACCTCGTGCCGGCGGATTATGACGACGAGGGGTTCTGGCAGGAGGTCGCGGAGAACAGCGACCAGTACCTGTCGATACCGGGCTTCGATTACGAACAGGAGAGGCTGCTGCTCTACCAGTTCATCCAGGAGATCGACAACCCCCACCTGCGCGACATGCTCACCCGTGCCTATGCCGGCAAGCTCCCCTACGGCAAGGTGGAGGAGATCCTCTCCTTCTACCCCGACGACATGGACCACCTGGAGGCCCTGCGGGAGTCGCATCTCTCCGAGCGGATCAAACGCTGGCTGGAAGAGCACGACATCTTCGAAAGTGATATACTGTGATGTCGCGGCGCATGGCCGTTCCTGCTAATGCATCACCCTTAGGGAGTAGATGATGGGGATCGCTGTAACCAGGTGGACCGCCGTACTGCTGGGGATCGCCTTTGCGGTGATTGCCGGCTATTCCATGAAGCACACCCTCTCGTGCTTCCTCCTCTCCTTTGTCATCGCCTACCTGCTCGACCCGGTCGTGGTGGGGTTCGAGCGGCGCGGACAGCGGCGCATCGTGGGGATCATCATCCTCTACGCCATACTGGCGGTCTTTTCGGTCTTCTTCTTCGCCTTTCTGGTCCCGTTCCTCACCGGCCGCTGGCAGGACCTGCTGCACAATCTCCCTGTCTACCTGCAGAAGCTGAAGGTCATGACCGTGGAGCTCAAGCAGCGCTACACGCCGGTCTACGGCGCGGCAGAGTGGCAGTGGCTCATCGATTCCTTTACGGGAAACCTGGACAAGGTAACCGGGAAATTCGGCGCCGGGGTCTATGTCGCGGCTTCGCGGGTCGCCTTCAACCTGTTCAATCTCCTCCTCTCGCCGATCCTGGTCTTCTTCATGCTCTACTACAAGGATGCGGTCAAGCGGGAGCTGCTCCGGTGGTTCCCCCCCCTGCGGCGTGACCTGATCCTCCAGATCGGCACCGAGATCAACCGGAGCGTGGGTGGGTACATCCGCGGCCAGCTGATCGTGTCGCTCATCGTTGCCGTGCTGTCGGCGGTGGCCCTCTACATCCTGGACGTGGACTACGCCATACTCAACGGCCTCTTTGCGGGAGCCGCCTCCATCCTCCCCTTCATCGGCGTGATCATTGCCACCATTCCGCCGCTCTTTTTCGCCTACGTCAAGTTCCAGAGCGGCGTGGCCCTGTTCAAGGTGATCGCCGCCTTTTCCATCATCTATTTCATCGAAGGGTACCTGATCAAGCCGCTGGTCTTCAAGGAGGCGATGAACCTCAACCCCCTGGTCACCATCATCTTCGTCATGGCGCTGGGCGAACTGATGGGGTTCTGGGGGATACTCCTGGCCATCCCCATTGCCGCTGCTCTGAAGATTACCATCGAGCACGTCCGCAGCGGCGACTTCCGGGAACTCTGAGGGGACGCCATGGGCTCCCACGCCAGGATATACGCTTTCTGGGCATTCGCTTTCCTGCTGCTGCTCCTGGCGAGCATGTTCCTGCGCCATACCGTCTCCGCCGTCCTCACGTCACTGGCGATGGCCTATCTCGTCAACCCGCTCCTCAAGTATCTCGAAGCCCGCGGCTTTCCCCGCTGGCTCTCCCTCGTCCTGCTCTACGGCATCCTGCTGGTGGGATGCCTCTATGCGTCGTTCTTCCTGGTCCCCTATGTCGGCCAGCAGCTGCAGCTGTTGACCCTGTCGCTGCCGGGATACGTGAAAAGCCTGCAGGTGGCCGTTGCTGCCTGGCAGACCGACCTGTCCCGTTACTACAGCGCCGAAGACGTATCCTGGCTGCTCGACCGTTCCGTGGAGGTCCTCGGCCAGGCTGCCGCCGATGTTTCGGGCAAGGGGTACGAGCGGGTGAAGGGGCTGGCCTTTGCCCTGTTCGACCTGCTGCTGGCACCGATCCTGGTCTTCTTTCTGCTCTACTACAAGGAAGCCGCCAAAAAGGGGCTCCTGAAGCTGGTGCCAATGGGGTACCACGCCGAGATCATCAGGCTTGGGACCAGGATCAACCGCACCCTGGAGCGCTTTCTCTACGCCATGTTCATCGACTGTTTCCTGGTTGGCATCCTCTGCTCACTGGCGCTTTACCTCATGGGGATCGAATTCCCGATCCTGAACGGCATGATTGCCGGCTTCGCCACCATCATCCCCTTTTTGGGGGCGATGCTGGCGGTGATCCCGCCGGCACTCATCGGCTACCTCAAGAGCGGCGACCTGATGATCATTCCCAAGGTCTGCGCGGTCTATTTCATCATCAATACGGTGGTCGAGGGGACCCTGCTCAAACCGCTGCTCATGCGTGGGGCCCTGCAGCTCAACCCGCTGGCGGTGATCTTCGCCCTGATGGCCCTTGGGGAGATCATGGGCTTCTGGGGTGTGGTGCTGGCGGTGCCGCTGACCGCGGTGGTGCAGATCTGCAGCGAAGATATCCACGGACTCATGCTGGGAGGGGACAATGGCGACACAGGCCAGATTTAGGGTCAGCGGCATGTCGTGCGTCAATTGCGCGGCCCGGATAGAGAAATCGCTGGCCGAGCTTCCCGCAGTTGCGCGCGCCACGGTGAATTTTCCCCTGGAGGAGCTGGGCGTCGAGTTCGACGAACAGCGCGTCACGGCTCAGGCAATCGCGCAGCGGGTCCGGCAGCTCGGTTACGGGTGCAGGGAGCTGGCCGGCGAAGGGGAGCTCCGTTTCGGCGTCAGGGGGCTTCACTGCGCCTCCTGCGTGGCCACCCTGGAGAAGAAGCTCTCGGAGCACCCGGCAGTGAGCGCTGCCGTGGTCAACCTCTCCCAGGAGGAGGCCTTTGTCCGCTACGACCCGGCGCAGCTCGACAAAGAGGGCATCTTTGCCCTGGTGAGGGCGGCAGGGTACCAGCCGGTGGCAGAGGACGCCGCTGTTGACGAGGCGAAGCGGTTCGCGCGGGAGCGGGCCTGGTTCGTCTTCAGCCTCGCCGCGTCGATCCCGATCATGGCCACCATGCTGCTCCACGGCAACCGGGCCGTGGGGTGGATGAACCTCGTTCTCGCCACGGCGGTGCAGTTCAGTGCCGGGCTCACCTTCTACCGCGGCTCCTGGTTCGCCCTCAAAAACCGGAGCGCCAACATGGACGTGCTGGTGGCCCTGGGGACCTCGGCGGCCTACGGCTATTCCCTCTGGGCATTTCTCGGCGAAGGTGGCGGCCACGGCGAGGTCTTCTTCGAGACGTCGGCCATGCTGATCGCCTTCATCCGGCTCGGCAAGTACCTGGAGGCGCGCGCACGGGGCAAGGCCGGGGAGGCGCTGAAAAAGCTCCTCCGCCTCCAGGCCGACCGGGCGCGGCTCGTGGTGGACGGCGAGGAGCGCGACATCGCCGCCTCCCTGGTCCGGGTGGGGGACCTGGTGCTGGTCCGCCCCGGCGAGACCATCCCGGTGGACGGCGAGGTGCTGGAGGGCTCCTCCACCGTGGACGAGGCGATGGTGACCGGGGAATCGCTCCCGATCCTGAAGGAGCCGGGGGCCACGGTCACCGGTGCCACCATCAACCGGACCGGCGTCCTGACGGTGCGGGCGACCAGGGTCGGCGAGGCGACGCTCCTCTCCCAGATCGTCCGGATGGTGCGTGAGGCCCAGAGCGACAAGGCGCCGATCCAGCGCTTCGCCGACCGGGTCTCGGGCATTTTCGTGCCGGTGGTCCTCCTGCTGGCGCTCATCACCTTCCTGGTCTGGTATGGCGCGCTGCACCAGGAATTCCTCTTTGCCTTCAAACTGGCCATCGCCGTGGTGGTGATCGCCTGCCCGTGCGCCATGGGGCTTGCCACGCCCACGGCGATCATGGTCGGGAGCGGGGTGGGGCTCGCCCGCGGCATCCTGATCAAGCGGGGCTCTGCCCTGGAGCGGATCGCCGGGCTGCAGGTGGCGCTCCTGGACAAAACCGGCACCCTGACCAGGGGGGAGCCGACGCTCGCCGGGCTCGTGCCGCTGGCGCCGGCCGACGAATATCAACTGCTCATGGCGCTTGCCGCAGCAGAAGGCTCTTCGAATCATCCCCTGGCCCGTGCCGCCGTGGCCGGGGCCGCGCAGCGGGGCATCTCAGCCGGGCCGGTCTCCGACTACCACGAGAGAAGCGGCTACGGAGTCTCCTGCAGCCGCCAGGGCGAACGGCTCCTGGCCGGGAGCGAGCGTTTCATCGGGGATGCCGGGATGGATCTCTCCCCGCTGGCCGCGGATGCCGGACGGCTTGCGGGCGAAGGACAGTCGCTGATCTATGTTGCCGCCGATGACAGGGTTCTGGGGCTGGCCTCCTTCAGCGACCCGCTCAAGGAGAATGCCCGGCAGACCATTGCCGCCCTCAAGGCCCTGGGGATCGAGACCTGCATGATCACTGGCGACAATCCGCTGGTGGCGGCGGCCATTGCCCGCGAGGCCGGGGTCGACCGCTTCGAGGCGGGCGTGCTGCCCGAGCGGAAGCAGCAGGTGGTGAAGGAATACCAGCAGCAGGGCCGGGTCGTGGGGATGGTGGGGGACGGGATCAACGATGCGCCGGCCCTTGCCCAGGCCGACGTCGGCATCGCCATCGGCGGCGGGGCCGACGTGGCAAAGGAGACCGGGGACGTGATCCTGGTGAAAAACGACCCCTACGACGTGGTGCGGGCGATCCGCCTGGGGCGGGCGACCCTGGCCAAGATCAAGCAGAACCTTTTCTGGGCGCTCTTCTACAACATCCTGGGGATTCCGGTCGCAGCCGGTCTTCTCTATTATCCGCTGGGGATCACCCTGAAACCGGAATTTGCCGGCCTGGCCATGGCCTTTTCGTCGGTTTCGGTGGTTACCAATTCGTTGTTGTTGCGACGTCTGGCGCGCAACCTCTAGCCTCTAGCAGCAGGTTGTTGAAAACGAAGTTTCAGCGCAGCTAACCCCTCCTGTCCTCCCCTTACATAAGGGGAGGGACGTGCTCAGTGAGCTTGCTGGTTTTTGCTCCCCCTCTTATAGATAAGAGGGGGTGGGGGGGAGTTAGATTTAGATGTTACAGTCTGCCAGGAGAAGAACATGGTAACGAAACAGGAGATGCTGCGGCTTGCCGTTGAGATGGCGATCATGGTGGCACTGGCTGTGGTGATCGGCGTGACCTGGAATTACCGGCTGCTGGTGAACGCCTGGTCGGGGAAGAGCGTTGAGGCGCCACGGACAACCGAAGGGGTGCAGGCGCCGATCCCGCTGCCGCTGGGGCTGATGCAGGTGAAGGAGCTCTACGACGGGAGAGGGGCGATCTTCATCGATTCCCGCGACCGCTTCGCCTACGGCAGCGGCCATATCAAGGGGGCCATCTCCCTGCCCCTCTCGGAGGCGGCAACGGCCATCGTCGAGTTCGGCAACCGCGTGCCCAGGAATGCCACCCTGGTGGTCTACTGCAGCGGCTACGCCTGCGAGGACAGCATGGAGCTGGGACAACAGCTGCTCGCCATCGGCTACACCACGGTCTATTACTTCGACGGCGGCTTTCCCGCCTGGCGCGATGCCGGGTACCCGGTCGCACGGAGGCCATAAGCATGTCCCGTAACGCGTCACAAGCCGAAAAGGGAGATCGGATGCAGAATCCCCTCGTCAAGCACTCCATCGCCATCGTCAGGATCTGCCTCGGAGCGGTCTTCCTCTATGCCGGCATGCTCAAGATCATCGACACCACCGCCTTTGCCGGCAGCATCGCGGCCTACCGGCTCTTCCCCTATTTCTTCAACTACCTGGTGGCCGCCATCCTTCCCTGGCTGGAGGTCATCTGCGGGGTCGTGCTGGTGACCGGCTGGCGGGCGCGTCCCGCAGCCGTCATGATCCTGCTGTTGAACCTGTTCTTTACGGCAGCGCTCCTCTCCGCCCTTATCCGGGGCCTGGATATCGATTGCGGCTGTTTCAGGCCGGGGGCAAAGGACCCTCCGCTCATGGCCATCGGCCGCGACCTGGTCTTCATGGCCATGGCCGGCCTGGTCATCTGGCAGGACTGGCGTCGCTCCGCGACATGACCCCGCTTGCAGTTTGCGCCGAAATGCTCTAGAATGCGCCCCGTTTTGCATCGATTTTTCCGGAGTTGCCCGTGTCCAACGAGTTGATACTGAT
>Ga0208371_1000217_pt1 | contig 17224 bp, 12 predicted proteins | sample SubbioCR12Aug_1A_FD_184827 | JGI IMG/M metagenome (GOLD analysis project Ga0208371, IMG submission 184827) | Serpentinite rock and fluid subsurface biosphere microbial communities from McLaughlin Reserve, California, USA - CR12Aug_1A (SPAdes) | ecosystem: Environmental > Terrestrial > Deep... | reverse complement strand
CCCGGAGGGCGACGTCACCCCCTGCCCCTACATTCCCCAGGCGGTGGGCAATGTCCGCACGGCGGATGCCAGCGTGTTGTGGGCGGATAGCGAACCCTTCCGCCGCCTGCGCCGGGACATGCCGCAAGGCAAATGCGGCCAGTGTGATTACCGCCTGAGTTGCGGCGGCTGCCGCGCCCGCGCCCTGGCCGCAACCGGCGACCTGATGGGCGAGGATGGCAAGTGCGGTTACGTCATCCCGGCCGAGGCCGTGCCCGAGATGCGCCTGGAGTTCCGCGACGAACTGCCCTGGGCCGCGGACGCCGAACAGGTGCTGGCACGCATCCCCGGCTTCGTCCGCGCCCGGGTGCGCGGCATGGTGGAGAAGAAGGCGCGCGCGGAGGGCATCGCTCTGGTTACCGCCGAATTCATGGGCAGCCACCGCCCGCCCGCCATCGTGCCCGCCTCGGTGATGAGGCGGTTCATGGGGGGCAAACCATGATCGACGGACATGGCCGCCGCATCGATTAAGGACATCGCCGATTTCAGACATGCCTGCCAATACCGAGATGCCTCCACAGGCACTCTCGGGGGCCGAGTGATTGCCTATGTCGTATCCCTTCAGATCTGGCAACAGGTGTGTTCAATCTGCCTTATTCGTTATCCCTATGGGCTCAGGAATTGGGAGTGGCGCACGAATCCTTGAAAAATGTCGAGGTAAGACGTTGTATGGGCAGTTGAGGCCGTACTTGGGTGAAGTTTTCCGTCGGCTGGCTGGAGAGAAGGAAAGCTGGGTGGATGAAGGACACTTGATGCTAGATCATGTGCATATGTTGCTGTTGATGGCACCGAAGTACGCGGTGTCACAGGTAGTGGGCTACATCAAGGGGAAGAGCGCGATTCACTTGGCTCGTGTGTATGGGGAGCACAAGCGAAATTTCGTTGGCCAGCATTTTTGGGCTCGTGGGTATTTTGTCTCACCGGTTTGGTTGCAGAAATCGTCTCAGGGCATTCAGTCGGCGATCTGAAGCAAAAACTCGCGGATCAACCCCAGCCGTTTTTCCAGCGAAGGGCTGGGTTTTTCGATACGCAACCTGTCTTGCCCGGCCAGTTTGAATTCGCGCCGGGTCTGGATCAGTTTGATGAGCTTCATCGGGTCGATGGGCGGGTTGGGCTGGAACTGGATGCTGATGACTTCCGGCCCGGCATCCAGTCGCTCGATGCCGAAGCGCCGCGTTTCCAGGCGCAGGCGATGCACCGCCAGCAAGACCTGCGCGGCCTCGGGCAGCAAACCGAAACGGTCGATCAGCTCTTCCTGCAAGGCATCCAGCTCGTGAGGGGTTTCGCAACTGGCCAGACGCTTGTACAGCACCAGCCGCTCATGCACGTCGCCGCAGTAATCCTCAGGCAGGAGCGCGGGCTGATGCAGGTTGATTTCGGTGGTGATCGCCAGGGGGGCGCTCATGTCCGGTTCCTTGCCTGCCTTCAATGACTTCACCGCGCTGGTGAGCATGTCGTTGAACAGGTTGAAGCCCACTTCCTGCATTTCGCCGCTCTGATTTTCGCCCAGCACCTCGCCCGCGCCGCGAATTTCCAGGTCGTGCATGGCGAGATAAAACCCCGAACCCAGCTCTTCCATGCTCTGGATGGCTTCCAGGCGTTTGGTGGCCGCCGGGGTGATTTTTACGCCCTCGGGCGGGGTGAGCAGATAGGCATAGGCCTGGTGATGCGACCGCCCGACGCGACCGCGCAGCTGGTGCAATTGCGCCAGCCCGAACTTATCGGCGCGGTTCATGAGAATGGTGTTGGCCGTGGGTACGTTGATGCCGGTTTCGATGATGGTGGAGCACAGCAGCAGGTTGAAACGCTGGTGGTAAAAATCGCGCATGACGTGCTCCAGCTCGCGTTCCGGCATCTGCCCGTGCGCAATCTGGATGCGCGCCTCGGGGATGAGCTTTTCCAGTGCCTCGCGCATGTTCCCGATGGTTTCCACCTCGTTGTGCAGAAAGTAGATCTGTCCGCCGCGTTTGAGCTCACGCAGGCAAGCTTCACGCACCAGCCCGGTGCTGTAGGGCTGCACGAAGGTCTTGATGGCCAGACGTTTCTGCGGCGCGGTGGCAATCACCGAAAAATCGCGGATGCCTTCCAGCGACATCGCCAGCGTGCGTGGAATGGGGGTGGCGGTGAGTGTGAGCACATCCACTTCGGCACGCAGTTCCTTGAAACGCTCTTTCTGGCGCACGCCGAAACGGTGTTCCTCGTCGATGATGACGAGCCCCAGGTTCTTGAACACCATCTCCTTGGAAAGCAGCTTGTGCGTGCCGATGACGATATCCACGCCGCCAGCTTTCAAACCCGCCATGGCTGCGGCCGCTTCTTTTTGCGAGCGGAAACGCGACAGTTCGGCGATGCGCACCGGCAGATCGGCGAAACGGTCTGAAAAAGTCTGGAAATGCTGTTCGGCCAAGAGCGTGGTCGGGCAGAGCACGGCCACTTGCCGACCGGCAGCCACGGCCACATACGCCGCGCGCAAGGCCACTTCCGTTTTGCCGAAACCGACATCGCCGCACACCAGACGATCCATAGGCCGACCAGAGCGCATGTCGGCCACCACCGCGTCGATGGCTGCGAGCTGGTCGGGGGTTTCTTCAAACCCGAAACCGGCGGCAAAGGTATCGAGATCGTGGTCTTCGACGTTGAATGCATGCCCCTGACGTGCGGCGCGCTGCGCATAGAGATTGAGCAGTTCCGCCGCCGTGTCGCGCGCCTTTTCCATGGCGCGGCGCTTGGCTTTTTCCCACTGGCCGCTGCCCAGACGATGCAAGGGCACGTTGTCCGGGTCACCGCCGAGATAGCGCGAGATCAGTTGCAGTTGCGACACCGGCACATACAGTTTGTCGCCGCCCGCGAATTCGAGGGTGAGAAATTCTTCCTCGCCCACGCCCATATCCATGCCGGTCAGGCCGCGATAGCGGGCGATGCCGTGCTGGGCATGCACCACCGGGTCGCCGGTTTTGAGCTCGGTCAGATCCTTGAGCAGCCCTTCTGCCGTGCTGGCGCGTTTGCCCTCGCGTGAGCGACGCGTCACCGGGCTGCGCGCGTACAGCTCGGTTTCGGTGAGCACGGCCAGCCCGTTTTGCGTATCGATGAAGCCGGTGGCCAGCGGGCCAGTGGTGAGCGCAAAGCTCGGGAATGTCGTGCCGTGCCAGCCTTCGAGCAGGGCGGGTTTCAGGCCGTGTTCCGCCAGCGCATTGGCCAGGGTTTCGCGGCGCCCCAGGCTTTCGGCTACGAGTAGGGTCGTGCCTGGAAAGCCATCGAGATGCGCCTGCAAGCGTGCATAAGGCGATTCGGCCTTGCGATCCACTTCCACGGCGGGGGCAGCGAGAAAGACACAGGGCTCGCCCTGCGCATTCAACTCCAGACGGGCATAAGGCCGCAGCGCACCAAAAAACTGGTCCGGCATGAGAAACAGCGACTCGGGTGGCAGCAGCGGGCGGTGCTTGTCGCCCGCCAGCAGGCGGTGGCGACTTTGCGTGTCCTGCCAGAAACCTTCCACCGCCTGCTGGATGCCCCCGTGCAGCACAAGGGCCGTGTTGTCGGGCAGATAGTCGAAGACGGTGGCGGTGGTGTCGAAAAACAGCGGCAGGTAATACTCGACGCCACCGGGTGCGAGTTTGTTGGAAACATCCTTGTAAATCTGGCTTTTCGACGGGTCGCCCTCGAAGCGGTCGCGGAAGTTCTGGCGGAAGCAGGTGACGCCGTCTTCATCCAGAGGCACCTCGCGTGCCGGCAGCAGGCGAATTTCACTTACCTTGTAGAGCGTGCGCTGGGTGTCAGGGTCGAAAGTGCGCAGGGATTCGATTTCGTCATCGAACAGGTCGATGCGGTAGGGCAGGGCAGAGCCCATGGGAAACAGGTCGATGAGGCCGCCGCGTACCGCGAATTCACCCGGCGAGAGCACTTGCGACACCGCCGTGTAACCGGCTGCCGCCAGACGGGCACGCAGTTTTTCGGCGTTCAGGCGCGCTTTCTCCTTGAGCAAAAAGGCGTGGGCATTCAGGTAGGCGGGAGGGCACAAACGCTGCATGGCGGTGGCTGCCGGGGCGATGAGCACCTCGCTTTGTCCATCCTGAGTCAGCCAGAGTGAAGCCAGACGTTCGGAAACGATGTCCGGATGCGGCGAAAGCGGGTCATAGGGCAGGGTTTCCCAGTCCGGCAGCAAACGCACGCGCAAGCTTGTGTCGAACCAGGCGATTTCTTCCGCCAGGCGCGCAGCTTCCTGCGCTGACTGGGTGAGCAGCAACAGCGGACGGGTACGCGCCAGTTCAGTCAGCAGCAGACTATCGGCGGAACCGGGCGGCAGGGCGTGGCGGGTGCGCTGGCCGGGGGCAGGAAAAGAAGGAATGGCAGCAGAAACGGACATGAGCTCAGAAATACAGGATTGCGGAAGAAGATCTCGCCGGGGCAGCGATTATCCCCTCATGTGCAAAGACGGGCAGCCCCTGGCGCGGCGGCCAGCAACTGCCGCGTGTAGGCGTTCTGCGGTTGGGTGAGTACCTGTGCGGCTTCGCCGGTTTCCACGATCTGCCCCGCCTGCATGACCGCCACGCGTTGCGCCAGGTAGCCGACCACCGGCAGGTTGTGAGTGATGAACAGATAGGCCAGACCCAGTTCGGCCTGGATGTCGGCCAGCAGGTTGAGAATCTGCGCCTGCACCGACACATCAAGCGCACTGGTGGGCTCATCGAGAATCAGCAGTTTGGGTGCCACCGCCAGCGCGCGGGCAATGGCAATGCGCTGGCGCTGGCCACCGGAAAATTCATGCGGGTAGCGGCGGAGTGCATCGGCGGGCAGGCCCACCCGTTCCCGCAGGCTGCGTGCGCGTTCACGCCGGGCGAGGTCATCGAGCTCTGGCAGCAGGGCGCGCATGCCTTCTTCAAGAATCTCGCCGATGCGCAGACGCGGGTTGAGGCTGGAGAACGGGTCCTGAAAGACGATCTGCATGTCGCGGCGTTTGCGGCGCAAAGCTTCACCATGCAGGGCAGCCAGGTTTTCCCCCGCGATGCGGACTTCACCCCGGCTGGGGGCGATGAGGCGCAGCACGGCCCGCGCCAGTGTGGTCTTGCCGCAGCCCGATTCGCCGACCAGCGCCAGCGTTTCTCCGGCAGCGATATCGAGGCTGACGCCATCCACCGCCCGGAAGTGATCCACCGTGCGTTTGAACAGGCCGCGACGGATGGGGAAGTGCACGGCCAGGTCGCGGATGTCGAGCACGGCAGCGGGCGGGGCAGGTGGATCGATCCGGCCTGAACCGGTCTTCACTGTGGGGCGGGCTTCAACCCGACGGGTCGGCTCGTCAGCGAAGTGACAGCGCACCGTGTGGCCCGGCGCGATTTCCCGCAGCGCGGGGGCATCATCACGGCAGCGCGCCTCTACTCTGGGGCAGCGTTCGGCGAAGCGGCAGCCGCGAAGCGAGGCATCTGGCGGTGGGACGTGCCCCGGCAGGCTGTCGAGGCGTTCACCCCGGCGCTTGAGACGCGGCAGCACGGCGAACAGTTTCTGCGTGTAGGGGTGGGCGGGCGCGGCATACAGCGCATTGCGCGGCGCGTGTTCGACGATCTGCCCGGCATACATCACCGCCACGCGGTCAGCCATGTCGCTGGCGACATCGAGGTCGTGGGTGATGAGCACCAGGCCCATGCCACGTGTGCGCTGCAAATCTTTGAGCAGCGTCAGGATCTGCGCCTGCACGGTGACATCCAGCGCCGTGGTCGGTTCGTCGGCAATGAGCACCTCGGGTTCGCCTGCCAGCATCATGGCAATGAGGGCGCGCTGGCGTTGACCGCCGGAAAGCTGAAAGGGGTAACTGTCACACCGTTCGGGGGGGAGCCCCACTGCCTGCAAGGCCGCTCTGGTCCGCGCCTGTTCTTCTGCGGCGGCGCACGGGCGGTGGGCGCGCAGGGCTTCGCCGATCTGTTCGCCCACGGTCATCACCGGGTTGAGGCTGGTCATCGGCTCCTGAAAGATCATTGCCAGCTGGCCGCCACGTACCCGGCGCATGGCTGATTCGGGCAGGTTGAACAGATCGTGTCCGTTCAGGTCGAGCCGCCCGGCGGCGATGCGTGCGCCTTCCGGCAAGAGACGCATGAGCGCCAGCGCGGTGAGTGATTTGCCGCAACCCGATTCGCCCAGCAGGGCCAGGCATTCGTTGCGGGCGACGTGCAGGCTGACATCGTCAACCGGAATCAGGCGTTTGCCGTCGGCATCGATTTCGATGCGCAATGCTTCAAGGCGCAGGCCACAGCTCTCAAGAAACACGAAGGGCCGCCCCGAGTGTTTCTTGGCCCCTTGAGGGGAGAAACGAGCGAAGCGAGTTTTTTGGGGTGGGCTCATATCGGCTTTTCCGATTTTGGATCGAGGGCCTTGCGCACGGCGTCGGCGAACAGGTTGGCGGCCAGCACTAGCACGAACATGAAGCTGAAGGCGGCGGCAAGTTGCCACCACACCACCGGTTCGCGCGCCAGTTCCAGGCGTGCGCCGTTGATCATGTTGCCGAAACTGTTCGTGGCCGGATCAACCCCCACCCCCACATAAGAGAGCACGGCTTCGGCCAGCACCAGTCCGGAAAAGTCGATGACGACACTGATGAGGATGAGGTGCATGACATTGGGCAGCAGATGGCGCGTGAGGATCTGAGCATGACGCACGCCGAAGGCATGCGCAGCCTGCACGAACTCCAGCTCGCGCAGTTTCAGCGCCTCGCCACGCAACAGCCGTGCCAGGCCGGTCCAGCCGGTCAGCCCCATGATGGCGCACAGGGCCAGCAGGCGCACATCGGCGCGGGCGGCGGCGGTGTCGAAGGCTTCGGCGTGCGCTTCGATCTGCACCTGCACTACCAGCACGGCGGCGGCGATGAGCAACACGCCAGGAATGGCATTGAGCGTGGTGTAGAGATACTGGATGACGTCATCCACCCAGCCGCCGAAATACCCGGCAGCCAGACCCAGCCCCAGCGCGAAGGGCAGGGCGATGAGGGTGGTGAGCGTGCCGATGAGCAAACCGGTGCGAATGGCTTTCAGCGACAGATAGAGCACATCCTGCCCCACCTTGTCGGTACCCAGCAGGTGGCTGCCGGGGTGTTTGAGCGGCGGAAAATCGCGCACTTCGCGGCCATCGGTGTGCTTCATGCTTTCCTTGGCATACAGATGTGTGGCCAGGGGCGCGGAATAGGTCTTCTCCTGATTGAGACGCAGCGGTGTGGTCAGCCAGTCAAGTGCGGAGAGCACTTCGCCACTGTATTGCGGGGCCTGGCCGGGCAGATCGGGCAGGCGCTCGCGGTAATGCAGCGAGTCGAGCAGGCCGACGAGCAGAAAGGCAGCCAGCACCAGGGCGCTGCCCCGGCCGACAGGAGTGCGCCATACCAGCCGCCATGGCGTGCGCAGCCAGTCTTGCCGACGTGCCCCCCAGAGCAGGGCCAGCACGCCCGCAAGCAGCAGGAACAGCAGGGCGTCAGACCAGAGCAGTACAGGCAGGACGGACATCATTCCAGCCTCACGCGCGGGTCGGCCAGGGTGTACGAGAGGTCAGTGAGCACCAGCCCGACGAGGTAGAGCAGGCTGCCGAGAAACACCATGCTGCGCACCACGGCGAAGTCTTGCGCCTGGATGGCGTCGATGGTGTAGCTGCCCAGGCCGGGAATGCCAAAGAACGATTCGATGATGAGGCTGCCGAGAAACAGGCGCGGAATGACTACCACCGCGCCGGTGAGGATGGGGATCAGGGCATTGCCGAGCACATGCCGGAAGAGCACGCGTACTTCGGAAATGCCCTTGGCACGGGCGGTACGCACATAGTCGCGGCCCATTTCCTCAAGAAACAGGGCGCGGTAGAAACGGGTGGAGTCGCCCACGCCCGCTACGAGACTGACCAGCACCGGCATGGCCAGAAATTTCCAGGACTCCAGGCCGCCCTGCCAGCCGGAGATCGGAAACCAGTGCCATAGTTTGCCCATAAGGTACTGGCCGCCGATCACATAAAACAGCCCGGAAATCGACATCAGTGCCACGCACAGGATCACCCCGCCCGTATCCAGCGCCGTGCCGCGAAACAGCGCCAGCAACAGGGCGAAGCTCACGTAGCACAGCAGGCCGACAAAAAAGGTGGGCAGGGCAATGGCCAGTGACGGCCCCATGCGTGTCGTGATCTCGCGGGCGATGTCGCGGCCGTCGTCTGCCGCACCGAAATCGAAAGCGAACAACTTCAGCGATTTTTCTACGAACAGGGTGTCGGTGAAGCGCGCGGTGCCGACGGCTTCGGGGTTGAGAAACAGCGGTTTGTCGTAGCCGTGTTCGTGCTTCCAGCGCTCGATGGCCTCGGGAGTGACGCGCTTTACGCCCAAGTGGATGCGCGCCATGTCATCGGGCGTGTTCACCATGAAAAACAACGCAAAGGTGATGAGGTTGACCCCCAGCAGAATGGGCAGCGCGTACAGCAGGCGGCGAAGCAGGTAGTTCAGCATGGACTGCCAGGCCAACCGGGCAGACGGGGGTCAGGGCTGTGCGGGCAGGACGCGCCGCGCGCCGTTGTAGTGCGACGACCAGTAAACATCGTCCATACGCGAAACCGTGACTTGCTTGGCCGCGCGGCTGCTGGCGTGGATGAATTCACCCTGGCCTTTATAGATGCCGACGTGCGAAAACGGTTTTTTCAGGGTGTTGAAAAACACCAGATCACCGGGTTTGAGTTCTTTTCCGGCCACAGCCTCGCCTTGTTTGCTCATGGCCTTGGCCGTGCGCGGCAGGCTGACGTTGGCCGATTCCTTGTAAACATGGCCGACGAAACCGCTGCAATCCACGCCCTTGTCGGGGTCGCTGCTACCGCGTTTATAAGGCGTGCCCAGCAGGCTCAAGGCTTTCATCAGCGGCTGCGCGGCTGCCTGCATGCCTTCCGATACGGTTTCGGCGGAATGGGTGGGTTCCCCGGAAAAAGTCACGCCGAGCAGCAGGACAACGGTGAAAAAAATCTTGTACATCAAAGCCATTCTTGAAAATTTTGTGCATTTAGCCAGTCGTGCGGAGAGTTGTCTACCATCAAAGAAAGTGTGCAGATGCCGATATTCCCCGTCTCGAAACCCTGTCGCGCGTAGAGTGCGGCCACGATCCCCAAGGAGAACGATATGTCCACGAACGATATGTCCACGGAAACCCGAACTGGCACGGACCCGGTTGTCGCTGAAGTCAGCGCTGCCATGGGCGAAGAACAGGGGTTGCGGGAGCGGGTGCGTGCCCTGGTGATGCGCGCTTTGGCGCAGCGTCAGTGGGATAGTGCCGAAATTCGTGCAGAAATCCGCGAAGTGGCGCGTCTTTCCCTGTCTGGCATGGGCGAGGGCATGGGTGCGCGTGGCGAACAAACCGGCGCAGCCCTGCGCGAAGCGGTGCATGGCCTGGATGAAGCGGTGGGGCGGTCTGTCTATGCCTTGCGCATGGCCTTGGATGAAACCCGCTCGCAGGGGCAGCATTTTGCCGAAACCGACCTGCGAGCCATGGCCGACCAGTTGACTGATCTGGAAGCCGATCTGCTGGCCACGCTCAAACAGGGGGCGGACAGAAGCCAGGGCTGGTTCAAGGACAATCTGCATGCCTTGCATGGTCATCTCAGCAAGAACGGTACCGACACCGGCATGCAGGTGAAGGACACGCTCGATGTGTTGCACAACCGTCTGGCCTCGGCGGCAAACGGTGCGGGCAGCGCACTGCGCGAACAGGCCACCGAAGGGCGCACCCGCCTTTTTGCCGTGGCTTCGGGCATCTTGCATGGCCTGGCCGACTCGCTCGATCAGCTGCGCAAATAAACGCGACAGGTTGCTGCGCTCATGTTGCGTGAAACCCTGTCGGTCATCAGGGACTTTCCCCGGCTGCACGAAATTGCTTCGGTACTGATCCGCTACGGCTGGGGAGATGTCGTCAAGGTATTGGGCATCGCCAATTTGCTGGAACGGGCGGGGCGCATTGTTCATTGGCACAGCACCAACGAAGTCCGTCAGCTTGATCTGCCCGTGCGCATCCGGCTCGCCCTGACTGAGCTGGGCCCGACCTTTGTCAAACTTGGGCAGGTGTTGGCGACTCGCGTTGACATGTTTCCACCGAGCTGGATCGAAGAATTCGAGTCGCTGCACAACCAGGTACCGCCCGCCCCCTTTGAGGCCATCCGCCCAGAACTGGAAGAGGCCTGGGGAAGGCCGCTGGCGGAGATGTTTGCCCGTTTTGATGACACGCCGTTTGCCGCAGCCTCTATCGCCCAGGTTTACCGTGCCGAACTCAAAGACGGCACGCCGGTCGTGGTCAAGGCACGGCGCCCCCAAATCCTTGCCAAGGTTGACGCCGATCTGCGCATCCTGGCGCATCTGGCAAGGTTGGTAGAACTGGAAATGCCTGAGGTGCGTCGCTACCGTCCTCTGCAAATCGTCAGCCAGCTCCGGCGTTCGCTGTTGCGTGAGCTCGATCTGGTGAAAGAAGCGCGCAATCTGCAAGTGTTTGGCCGTAATTTTGCCGACGAGCCCGGTGTGCACGTGCCGCATGTGTTTTGGGAATACTGCAACGAACGGGTCAATGTGCAGGAAGAGCTGATCGGCGTACCGGCCACCGATCTGGAACAGGCGCGCCGCGAAGGCTGCGATTTGCCCCTGTTGGCGGCGCGTGGCGGCGATGCCGTGCTCAAGATGATTCTGGTGGATGGACATTTCCATGCCGACCCGCACCCCGGCAATGTGGTGTTTTTGCCCGACAACCGTATTGGCCTGCTCGACTTCGGCATGGTTGGGCGCGTCACCGACGAGCGGCGTGAGCAGCTCATCGACTTTCTCGATGCGCTGGTACATAAAAACGAACAGGGCATGCTCAATGTGCTGACGCAATGGTCGGGTGATGCCGAAGTGGATGAAGAGCATTTGGCGTTTGACCTGTCGGAGCTGCTCTTCGGTTATGACGATCTGAGTCTGAAAGACATCCGCGTCGGTGCGCTGCTTTCCGAAGTCACTGCCATCATGCGCGACAACAACCTGGCGCTGCCGCCCGATCTCACCCTGTTGTTCAAGGCGCTGATCACCCTGGAAGGTTTTGGCGTGCAGCTCGACCCGCAGTTCCACATGGTCGACCACCTCGCGCCTTTTGTGCAGAAGGTCATGGAGGCTCGCTACTCGCCGCAGTTTCTGGCGAAACGCGCGCAACGTGGTCTGCGTGATGTGGCCGATGTGTTGTTCGGTTTGCCCAAGGATGTGGCACGCCTGTTTCGCCAGGCCCGTCGGGGACGTTTGCGGGTCGATTTCGACCTGAAACGCCTCGATCATTTCGGCGTACAGCTCAACCGTGCTGCCAACCGCCTCACCATGGGTGTGCTCACGGCCTCGCTGGTGGTGGGCTCCAGCATCATCATGACGGTGAAAGGCGGGCCGGAATTGTTCGGCTTGCCCTTGTTCGGCCTACTGGGTTTTCTCGTCGCTTTCATCAACAGCGTCGGCATCCTTTTATCGATCTGGCATTCCGGCAAGGAGTGAGCGCCCTGCATCAAGTTTTTGCAACGGAGAGCCGATAAGGCCGCCACCTGCCCAACGGAAGCCATGCAATGAAAAAAATCCTGATTCTGGCCGCGCTGGCCGCGATGATTTCAGCACCCCTGTCGCAGGCGGTTGACCTGTCTGGCATGAGCACAGCGGAGCAGGAAAAGATCCGCCTGATCGTCAGGCAGGTCATCCGCGAATATGCCGCCACGCTCAACGACAAGCAGGGCAACGAAACCGCCAAGGCGCTGCTCAAGAATCTGGTGCAGGACAACCAGCAATTCATGCGCACCCACAAGCCCGAGCATTTCAGCCACTTTCTCAACAGCCAGCATCCGCGCGCCACGGTCGTCACCTGTTCGGATTCGCGCGTGCATACCCACGCCCTCGATGCTTCGCCCGATGGCGATCTGTTCATGGTGCGCAACATCGGTAACCAGATCGCCACGGCGGAAGGTTCGGTGGAATACGGCGTGCATCACCTGCATACCCCCGTGCTGCTGATCGTCGGCCATGTGGCCTGCGGGGCCATCAAGGCCGCCTCGGGTGACTATTCGGCAGAGTCGGTGCCGATCAAGCGTGAACTCGACACCATCCAGATTCCCAAGGGCGACAGCAGTCTGGCGAGCATCAAGATCAATGTGAACAACCAGGTGCGTTACGCCATGGGCAAGTACGAAAACGAGGTGTTGAGCGGCACTTTGACCCTCGTCGGTGCGGTGTACGACTTCAAGAATGAAATGGGCATGGGGCAGGGCAAACTCAACATCATCAATGTCAACGGTGAAACCGATCTCGCGCGGCTGGCAAAGATGGAACTGCTGCAAGGGCTCGATGCACCGCCGCCAGCGCCTGCCCGGCCTGTCCGACCGGGGCGTCGTCCGCCACCTGCCGCACATGCCGCGCCCGCAGCAGCGGCTGAACACGCTGCTCCTGCGGCTGATGCCGCTCATGGGGGCGGACACGGCGGAGGGCATTGATCTGACCGGGATTTCGAGCAAATCACCGCTTTGACACAACGAGGGGGGCACGAGCTCCCCTCGTTGTTTTTACTGCCTGAAAGCGCCGATGTGGCCTGCATTCGCATCGAAAAAACAGGCTTGATTCGGTAGACTGTGCGGCTTTCCTTACCCCCAAAGTGCGCAGGTTCAATCATGGAACGCATCTACAACTTCAGCGCCGGGCCGGCGGTATTGCCGCGTGAGGTGCTGGTTCAGGCTGGCGACGAACTAGTCAATTGGCAGGGCTGTGGCATGTCCGTCATGGAAATGTCGCATCGCGGCAAGGAGTTCATGGGTATTCACGCCCAGGCCGAGGCCGATCTGCGCGAGTTGATGGGCATTCCCGCGCACTACAAGGTGCTGTTTTTGCAGGGCGGGGCTTCCAGCCAGTTCGCGATGGTGCCCATGAACCTGTATCGCGGCAAAGCGTCTGCCGACTATCTCAACACCGGCGAATGGTCGAAGCGCGCCATTGTCGAAGCGCAGAAATATGGCCAGGTCAACGTCGTGGCCAGCAGCGAAGACCGCAACTTCTCTTATGCCCCCGCGCAGGATCAATGGCGTCTCGACCCCGATGCCGCCTATGTGCACTACACCCCCAACGAGACCATCGGTGGCGTGGAAATTTTCGAGATACCCGATACCGGCGATGTGCCGCTGGTGGCCGACATGTCTTCCACCATTCTCTCTCGGCCCATGGAGGTTTCCCGGTTCGGCCTGATCTATGCGGGGGCGCAGAAAAACATCGGCCCGGCGGGGGTCACCGTGCTGATCCTGCGTGAAGATCTGGTCGGCCAGACCGTGCCGGGCACGCCCACCATGATGGATTACCAGACCCACGTCGATCACGACTCCATGTACAACACCCCACCCACTTACGGCATCTATGTCGCCGGGTTGGTGTTCAAATGGCTCAAGGAAAAGGGCGGGTTGCCTGCCATGGAGCAACTCAACCGCCAGAAGGCTGGGTTGTTGTATGGCTGCCTGGATGCCTCGGATTTCTACGCCTCGCCCGTGGCCCGTGAAAACCGTTCGCTCATGAACGTGCCGTTCACCCTCAGTGATGCCTCGCTCGACGAACTTTTCCTCAAGGAAGCCAAGGCGCGCGGACTGGTGCAGCTCAAGGGCCACCGTTCCGTGGGCGGCATGCGCGCTTCCATCTACAACGCCATGCCGCTGGAAGGCGTGGTGGCGCTGGTGGAATTCATGAAGGATTTCGAAAAATTGCACGGTTGAGCTGCGGAATGGGCAACCTCATGAATGGGCAACCCATGGACGAACAAGGCATGCACGAGCAACTCCTTGCCCTGCGCAACCGTATCGATGCCATTGACGAAGAGATGCTGCGTCTCGTCAGCGAGCGCGCCAAGCTGGCTCAGGCCATTGGCCATCTCAAGAATGGCATCGTCTACAAGCCCGAACGCGAAGCCCAGGTGGTGGCCCGCTTGCAGGCGAACAACCCCGGCCCGTTGCCTGCCGAATCGGTGGCGGTGCTGTTCAAGGAAATCATGTCCGCCTGCCGGGCGCTGGAACAGCCGCTCACCATCGCCTACCTCGGGCCGGAAGGTACATTTTCAGAAGCAGCCACCGTCAAGCAGTTTGGGCACGCTGCGCGCGGTTTGCCGTGCGCCAGCATCGACGAGGTGTTTCGCGCCGTAGAACACAGCGAAGCCCATTACGGCGTTGCCCCCGTTGAAAATTCCACCGAAGGCGCGGTGTCGCGCACGCTCGACCTGATGTTGGGCACCTCGCTGAAAATCTGCGGCGAAGTCATGCTGCGTGTACGTCAGCACCTCATGCGCCAGGGAGGGGCCGGGCTCGAAGACATCGACACCGTGTATTCCCACGCGCAGTCGCTGGGCCAATGCCACGAATGGCTGGCCGGGCATCTGCCCGGAGCGAAACGGGTACCGGTATCCAGCAATGCCGAGGCCGCACGTCTCGCGGCGGAGCAACCCCGTGCCGCTGCCGTGGCGGGTGAGCTGGCAGCCGAGCACTACGGGCTGACCATCGTGGCGCGCGATATTGAGGACGAAACCAACAACACCACCCGTTTTCTGGTGTTGGGGCGTGAAGCAGTGGCCCCTTCGGGCAAGGATAAAACCTCGCTGGCACTGTCCACACACAACCGCCCTGGCTCGCTGCTCGGGCTGCTCGAACCGCTTGCCCGGCACGGCATCGGCCTGTCCAAACTCGAATCGCGTCCGGCGCGCAACGGTGCGTGGGAATACGTGTTTTTCGTCGACCTTGACGGCCATCTTGGCGACCCGAAGCTGCAAGCCGCGTTGCAAGACCTCGAACCGCATTGCACCTTGCTCAAGATATTGGGTGCTTACCCCGTGGCATTCCAGGATTGATTTTTGTTTATGACTTCCACCTGCGACCTCGCCCCCGCGCACATCCGTGCCATCGCCCCCTACCTGCCGGGCAAACCCATTGCTGAACTTGCCCGCGAGTGGGGTCTGGATGAAGCCGACATCATCAAACTGGCCTCCAACGAAAACCCCTTGGGTGCCAGCCCACGCGCCTTGGCCGCCATCGAAAACGTGCTCATGGATGTGGCTCGCTACCCCGATGGCAACGGCTATGACCTGAAACAGGCCTTGTCCGCACGGCTGGGGGTGCCCGCCACCCGGATCGTGCTGGGCAATGGTTCCAACGATGTGCTGGAAATGGCCGCGCGTGCGCTGCTCACCCCCGGCACCAGCGCGGTGTATTCGCGCTACGCCTTCGCCGTGTATCCGCTCGCCGTGCAGGCCTCGGGTGCACGCGGCATCGAAACCCCCGCCCGGAACTGGGGACACGACCTCGATGCCCTGCGCGCAGCCATCGAAGCCGACACCCGCCTGATCTTCATTGCCAACCCCAACAATCCCACGGGCACCTTCATTCCCCCGGAAGAGATCAAAGCCTTTCTCGAAGCCGTGCCGTCACAGGTGGCCGTGGTGCTCGACGAAGCCTATTTTGAATACCTGCCCGCCGAACTGCGCGGCGACAGCCCCGCCTGGATCGACGCCCACCCCAACCTCATCGTCACCCGCACCTTCTCCAAAGCCTACGGTCTGGCCGGGCTGCGCCTGGGCTATGCCCTCTGCCACGAGGACATGGCCGCACTGCTCAACCGCGTGCGTCAACCCTTCAACGCCAACAGCTTTGCCCTCGCCGCAGCCGTGGCTGCGATGGAAGACGAACCCTTTCTCGACCATTGCCTGCACCTCAACCGCGAAGGCATGGCGCAACTCACTGCCGGGCTGAGCGAACTGGGCGTCGAATTCATCCCCTCCTTCGGCAACTTCGTCGCTTGCCGTGTCGGCGATGCCGCACGTGTCAACCGCGCCCTGCTCGAACGCGGCGTCATCGTGCGCCCCATCGCCAACTACGGTCTGCCCGAACATCTGCGCGTTTCCATCGGCCTGCCCGAAGAACTCACCCGATTCCTGCATGTCCTGCGCGAAGTGCTCTGAGCCCGCGCCCCGGCGCATCCACCGGCTGGTGGTCATCGGCGTCGGCCTGATCGGCGGCTCGTTCGCGCTTGACCTGCGCCGCCACAGGCAGGTGGATGAAATCATCGGTGTGGGGCGCAGCCGTGCCAATCTCGATGTGGCCCTCAATCGCGGCGTGATCGACCGCATCGCCGAAGACGTTGCTTCGGTTGTGGCCGAGGCCGATTGCATCTTGCTGGCCCTGCCCGTGGCCGCCATGGCGCGGGTACTGGCAACCATCGCCCCGGCGTTGCCGACGCATTGCCTCGTCACCGACGTGGGCAGCACCAAGCAGGATGTCATTGCCGCTGCCCGTACTACGCTGGGCGACAAGATCGGCCAGTTCATCCCCGCCCACCCCATCGCCGGGGCCGAAACCAGCGGTGCCGAAGCCGCCCGCGAGCACCTGTTCGACGGCAAGGCGCTGATCCTCACCCCCCTGCCGGAAAACCGGCCCGAAGACGTGACCACCCTCACCGCCCTGTGGCAAACCTGCGGCGCGCGCGTCACGGCCATGGCCGCCGACGTACACGACCGTGTCTTCGCCGCCGTCAGCCACCTGCCGCATCTTGCTGCCTTTGCCCTGGTGGATGACCTCATCGGTCGCCCCGAAGCCGAACTCTGCTTTGGCTACGCGGGCGCGGGTTTCCGTGATTTCACCCGCATCGCCGCCAGTTCCCCGGAAATGTGGCGCGACATCGCCCTGGCCAACCGCGAAGCGCTGCTCATCGAGCTGGATGCCTACCTCGCCAAGCTCACCGAAGTGCGCGCACTGATCGAACACCGTGATGGCGACGCCCTGCACACTCTGTTTATCCGTGCCAGTGCAGCGCGGCGCAAGTGGCAGGGTGGGTGACAGCGAAGACCGCTAAGATAGCCGCCGGACGTTCAAGGAGCCTGCCATGCAACTCGCCCACACCCCTGTTTTCAGCGAAGCCGATTACCTGGCCCAGGAAGAAAAAGGCGAATGTCGCCATGAATACGTCGCGGGCGAGGTCTATGCCATGGCGGGCGGCAGCCAGCGGCATAACCGCATCACCGGCAATGCCTATATCCAGCTTTCCCTGCTGCTTAAAGGCCGCCCCTGTCAGGTCTTCATGGGCGACGTCAAGCTCCATGCCCTGCGTGACCAGGCGTATTACTACCCCGATGTTATGGTGGTCTGCGGCCAGACGCCGTCGGCGGCGAACGAATCCAGCGTAGTCGAT
>Ga0208371_1000216_pt1 | contig 17259 bp, 19 predicted proteins | sample SubbioCR12Aug_1A_FD_184827 | JGI IMG/M metagenome (GOLD analysis project Ga0208371, IMG submission 184827) | Serpentinite rock and fluid subsurface biosphere microbial communities from McLaughlin Reserve, California, USA - CR12Aug_1A (SPAdes) | ecosystem: Environmental > Terrestrial > Deep... | reverse complement strand
GGTATGAACATCCCTGGGGCCTGCAAACAAGAGGCCGTTCCAGTTTTTCAGCGGGGTTTTGTTGAGGTGCAGGCAAGGGTTTTGGGGGAAATGAGGTGCCCCCAGAAGCTGCCCTTGCGTGTCATAGGTCCAGCGATGAAAGGGGCACACGATGTTTTGTGCATTGCCGCGCCCTTGGAGCATGGTGGCCTGACGATGTCGGCAGACATTGGAAAGCAACTCCACGCCGTTGCTGTTGTTGACCAGCATCTTGCCGCCGTCGTGCAACCAGTCGAGTACGTGGTAATCGCCAAGGCCAGGGGTCATGAGCGTGTGCCCCAGGTAATTGGAGCCCTGTTTGAAAAGGAGCTCCATTTCCAGTTCGTAAATCTTGGGGTCGAAATACCAGTGCACTGGCAAGGCGGGGGAAACCTTGTTGAGCAGTGCGGCAGAATTGAGTTCGGACATGGGCCCCATTCCCTCCAAAACCTAATGAAAACAAGGAGAAACAAAATTGAAATGAGGGCGGATTATGCCCTTGCCCCCCCCCTCGGGCAAGGCGATATACAGGTCTTTTTTGTGTTTCAGGCGGATAGGGCGCGCTGCCTGTTTTCCATCATGCTTTGCAGAATGGGGGCGCAGATCACTTCCAGAAGTAGCTTGAGTGCGCCACCGGGTACGACCAGGGTCGAAGCGCGGCTCATGCGTGAACCAGGGATGCTCCGCAGGATGTGTGCGTAATCGTATTTGCGCCGGTCACGGAAATGGACGATGAGAATGGATTCATCCGGGTTGGGAATGTCCCGTGAAACAAAAGGATTGGACGTGTCGACCAGTGGCATGCGCTGGATATTGATATCGGTGAGCCCGAACTGCGGCACGATGTAATGCACGTAGTCAGCCATGCGTCGCAGGATGGTGTCGATGGATTTCTGTTCTGTGCAATATCCCTTGGTGCAGTCACGCTGGATTTTTTGTATCCACTCCAGGTTGATGGCAGGCACCACGCCAATCAGCAAGTCGACATGCTGGGCAACATTGATGCCCTCTTTGCCTGTTCGCCGGTCAACTTCCTTGGGGAAGTGCGAGGTGTCTTGCTGGCGTCTGCCCCATGTGCGTGCAACGACTCCGCCATGCTGGCCTTCGTAGAACAAAATGTCGCTGCCTTGAGGGAGCGGTGCCCAGGCGGTGAATTCGCCGCTCTGGATGCTCAAGCGTCGGGCGTGTTCGGCGTGATGGGCGTAATGCCGGGTGATGCCATTGCCGGTTTCGCCATAAGTGCGAAAAAACGTTTCCAGCTCGTCAAAATGGTTGCAGTCGGGGCCAAACCAGGAAATATGGCGTCCGGTGCTTTGGGCCTCCTGGAGAAGTGCCTCAAATTGCCGGTCGGTGTAGCGACGGAAGCCGTCGCCATGCACGATGCTTGGGCGAATGGAAAGCCGCTCGAAAATGGTTTTGAAGGCATGTCGAACAGTTGACAGGCCGGCACCGGCCATGCCGGTCACGGCAACCACAGGATGCTTGATGGACACGATTCTCCCCCGAGTCGTGAAATGGAAGCGTCATGGTAGCAGCCATGCAGAACCGACACCGGTTCCGGCTTTTTAATCTGGCCTCGAAAGGTGAGAATGCCAGCATGCCTCCCCCATTTGGGTGAGGCCAAACTACTCCCCCAAGCGATATCGCCGTTGGCGACGTGTTGGGCAAGACAGGACAGCCCATGAGTCATTGTTGTGATGATGATTGCCCCTCGCCCCAGGAAGAAGGGTATCTGGGCATTCCTCGCATTGGTCGTTTCAACCCCGCGGCCTTTGAACGTGCGGTAACGGACTTGTTGCTGGCATGTGGTGTCGCACCCGATTCGGTTCACACCGGGCGTACAGCCACGCGTGTGCGTGAACTGTGGGAGCGGCGTTTGCTGGGGGGGTATGAAATGGATCCTGGCGAGGCGCTCGGTGAAGGTTTTCACGATACCCGCGAGGATATGGTGGTGGTGCGAGGCATCGCTGTGCATGGTGTGTGCCCCCATCACCTGGTGCCTTTTCGGGGGGTGGCGCATGTTGCGTATGTGCCGGGCGGGCGTTTGCATGGTTTTGGCCGGATCGCCCGGATGGTCGATGCCGTGGGGCATCGTTTTACCTATCAGGAATGGATGACGCGCGATGTGGCCGAGTCGCTGATTTTGCATGGGCGTGCCAAAGGCGCGGCCTGCATCATCGAGGCAGAGCAGTTGTGTTTGTTGCTGGGTGAAGACCGGCGTGGCGATGAACGCGTTGTGACGCAGGCTTTCGCAGGATGTTTTCAGGGTGATGCCCAGTTGCGAAACGAATTTCTGCGGGCGGTATCGAATCGCCTTCTCTGAAGGTTGTCTGAGCGAGGTTGTGTGGTTTTATGAGTGAACATGCCCGGCGTCCTGCCACTTTGGTTTTACCTCCCCTGCCTTATGCGTTGGCGTTGCTGGCTTCTTGGCGATTGCACCGTGATTTTTTAGCCTTGCCGTGGGAGTTCGGCGCGTGGAATGGCTTGTTTGCCTGGGGGTTGATGGGCGGGGGATTGTTGCTGTTTTTCTGGACTTTCTGGGCGTTTCATCGACACCGCACGACAGTCAACCCCTATCGTGCGGCGCGCTGTGTCGTGACCGATGGGCCGTTTCGTTTTTCACGTAACCCGATTTATGTGGGTGACTGGTTCATTTATGTGGGCATGATGTTCTGGCTGCAGACTTGGTGGCCTGTGCTGTTTGCCCCTCTGGTCTGGGGAATTATCCATTTTGGTGTGATTCGTCATGAAGAAGCGCATTTGGAAGCGCGTTTTGGTGACGAATATCGGCACTTCAAAGCACATGTCAGGCGGTGGCTGTGAATTTTTCTTCCCGAAGGTCCTCGCGAAATCTTTCTCCGGATCATTACGGCTGGGGGCTGATTGCGTTGCACTGGTTGACGCTGATTGTGATTGCCGTGTCTTTTGTATTGGGGTGGGTGCTTGAGGACTGGGCGTTGTCGCCACTCAAGCTTCAGCTCTATGCCTGGCATAAGTGGTTGGGGTTGCTGGTTTTTTTTCTGCTGCCCGTTCGTTTGCTGTTACGTGCTTTTGATCCGTTGACGAGATACCAGGATCTGGCCGTTTGGGAAGGCTACCTTTCCCTGGCCGTTCATGGCGCGTTGTATGCGTTGATGATTGCGGTTCCTTTGTCGGGTTGGGTATACAGCTCTGCGGCTGGGTTTCCGGTCGTGTGGTTTGGGGTTTTGCCTCTGCCCGATCTGGTGGATAAACAGGAAATCTTGGCTGTACAGTGGAAGGCGTTACATGAATTGGCTGTGAATCTGTTCGCCGCGTTGGTCTTTTTTCACGCGCTGGCTGCGGTGTATCACTACCGTATTCGCTGCGATGGCGTGATGGCGCGCATGGCTCCGTGGGTGAGGTCAACATGAAGCACGGGCGTTGGGCAGTGCTGTGGATAGGGCTCTTTTTGGGTGGGGCATGGGCGGCTGCGTTGCCGTTGCGTGATGTGTCATTACGTGATGTGTCGGTACGTGGTTGGCAGGTGGATTACGCAAAGAGTCGTATCCGATTTGTGATTCGGCAGATGAATGTGCCGGTCGAAGGCGGGTTCGCGCGTTTTGCGGTACAGGCCGAGATTGAGCCGAACAAACTTGAGCAGGGGCGATTTCGTGTGGATCTGGAGGTGGCCTCAATCAGCACCGGGTCTGCAGAAGGTGATGAGGAAGTCCAGCGTCCGACCTGGTTCGATGCGGCGCGTTTTCCGAAGGCGACCTTTGTCAGTCAGCGTATTCGAAAAGTGGCTGAAGGACGTTACGTGGCGCAAGGAGGACTGTTCATCAAAGGTCGGAACCGTCCTGCTGAAGTGCTGTTTGAGGTGCGTGCTCAGGGCGTGGGGGCGGGGGCAGGTGCGTGGTTGGCAGATGGCCGGTTCGTAGTGCGCCGTTCCGATTTCGGTATTGGTGGCGGAGACTGGAACGATGTGGTGGCAGATGAGGCTGAAATCCGTTTTGTGGTGGCATTCAAAAAATGAAAGCACGGCGCTTGTTTCGAGGTTCTTGCATTGCATGGTTGGCACTGGCTGGCATGGGGGGCGGGCGGCCGGGTGTGGCGGCGGAGCGTTTTTTGCTGGATGCCACTCATACTTTTCCTAGCTTTGAAATTCGCCACCAGGGTGTCTCCATCATGCGTGGCAAGTTCAATCGGACTCAGGGCAGAGCCCTGTTGGCCCCCGATGGGGAGGGAAGCCAGGTCGATGTCACGGTCGATGCAGCGTCAGTGGATACCGGGTTGGATGACCTGAACCAGAAATTGCGTAGCGCCATGTTTTTTAATACACAACGGTTTCCCGAAATTCGTTTTGTTTCCGGTCGGGTTGAATACCGTGACGGCAAGCCTGTGTCTGTCCACGGATATTTGACGTTGCTTGGGGAAACACGGCCTGTCGTGCTTGATGTCCGGGATTTTGCATGCACTGCGCAGTTTTTGACGCGCAAGCATTTATGCGGTGCGGATGTTCATGCTGTGATCAAGCGCTCTGATTTCGGCATGAATTTTGGTATTCCACTGATTGGCGATGAAGTGCGCCTTGCGATTGAGGTGGAGGGCGTGCGGGAATAGCCGTTGCTCGGCTGCGGGTTACTCGGAGGATTCCTGGATCGGGTTGCCGTTGTTGTCCACCCCGCCGACCTCTTCGATGACTTCATGGCAGATATACCGGGTTTTTTCTCCGTGGCGTGCGTGTTGTTCGGCTTTGATTTGCGCAAGGGAGAGACATTCTTCCTGCGTGTTCACGTGTTGCGTCAGAACGACCTGTTCCTTGCCGTTCGCCAAAGTAAGCCAGAGGATGAAAACGATTGATTTCATTATGAGATCGCGGGAGCTGGTGGAGTATGACGGTACATTAGAGAACTCTGATGTATCGTACCCGACGCTCAAGCACCAAACGGTGCTGAATCACAAGGAGTTGGGTAATAAAAGTGCCCGCATGGGCTAAATGGCTACAGCAATAAGGGGGGGTAAGGAAGTCTGGTCGGGGTGAGAGGATTCGAACCTCCGGCCTCTACGTCCCGAACGTAGCGCTCTACCAGGCTAAGCTACACCCCGCTATGAAACCATCGCACCTAGAACTGCCGTGCAACAGCAAATTCCGCTAATTCTAACAGTGCTTCCTTATATTGGCTATCTGGAATGTGAGTGAGTGACCTGCATGCAAGCCCCGCTTCCTGTTGGGCCTGTTTTCTTGAATGTTCGAGTGCACCTGTGCGTTGCACGATGCCAAGAATCTGCTGGAAGTTGGATTTGTCACCGTGTTGAATGGCTTGGCGGATAACGGTGCTTTCTTTTTCAGAACTGTTTTTCATGGCAAACAGCAAAGGCAACGTTGGTTTTCCCTCGGCCAGATCATCTCCAACATTCTTGCCAATTGTGTCGGCACTACCCGAATAGTCGAGAACATCATCAATGATCTGGAATGCTGTACCCAGGTGCATGCCGTAATCACCCAAGGCCATCTCTTGCGACTCGGGGGCATCGTTGACGATCGCGCCCAAACGACAGGCGGCTTCAAATAGTTTTGCAGTCTTGTAGCGGATAACCTGTAAGTAGGCGGATTCATCAATATCCGGATCATTGCAGTTCATCAACTGCAAGACTTCGCCTTCGGAAATGATGTTTGTGGCATCAGATAGCACTTGCATGACACGCATGTTGTCGACTGAAACCATCATCTGAAAAGCACGCGAGTAAAGAAAGTCTCCAACCAATACGCTTGCGGCATTACCAAACAAGGCATTCGCAGTTTCTTGTCCCCGACGCATATCGGAGGCATCGACCACATCGTCATGGAGAAGTGTCGCCGTGTGGATGAATTCGACCACTGCAGCCATTTCGTAATGCGTTTGTCCCCGATAACCCAGTGCGTTGGCGGTCAGTACCACGAGTGCGGGACGAAGCCGCTTGCCGCCGCTATGGATGATGTACTCTGAAACCTGCTGAACCAGCGCGATTTGTGAATGGAGGCGTGCACGGATGACCCGGTCTACTTCAGCCATGTCTGTCTGAAGGAGCGTTAGAAAACGGGGTTGGGTCACGGTGCTGAATGCCTGATAAATGAGTGGTGCTGCAGAGAGGAATCGAACCTCCGACCTACTGATTACGAATCAGTTGCTCTACCAACTGAGCTACTGCAGCGTGTCTGGGGCGCGGATTATACATTTCCCGGCATTTTGGCCCATAGGTGATTGGTGTTTTGTCGCGTAAAAAAGGCCAAGAAAAGGCCAATAACTGCGGGAGGGCGTTATAAACGGGGGAGCTTATTTTGTGGAGATGCCCGCTGTTTCAGCCTCTAACATGTTGAATAAAATTGGTTTTTTTTGTAAATTAGAGAACTCTAATGCTTTTTTGAGGAGCGAGGCCATGTTTGGTGCATACAACATAAAAGAAATGGACGTAGAGGCCCTGGATGCAGGCAAAGAGGATGTGCATCTGATCGATGTGCGCACGGAAGGTGAAGTTGCGCGGGGCGTCATCAATGGCGCAATACATATCCCGTTGCATTTGCTGCCTTTGAAAGCGGGAGAGATCCCTCAGGACAAACCCGTGGTCATCTACTGTAATTCGGGTGCTCGTTCAGCTCAGGCGTGTGCATTCATGAACGCAAAAGGTTTCAACAACATGCACAATCTGGCTGGTGGAATCATGGCTTGGGCGCGATCTGGCAAGCCTCTTGCTGCGTTGTCTTGATCCTGTTTCTGTGTGTTTTTCCAGAGCTGTTTTCTGGTTTTTTATGTCATTGCAATCTACTAGCGTGCCGGGTACAGTACGGCCCGCCTTTTTAAGCACTTGCTAATTTTTTGAAGGAGCGACCATGAATTTTGATAAAGAGCTCGACGCACGCGGACTCAACTGCCCCCTGCCCATCCTGCGTACCAAAAAAACCCTGAATGAGATGACTTCTGGTCAGGTTTTGAGAGTGATTGCAACCGACCCAGGTTCTGTCAAGGATTTTGCCGCGTTTGCCAAGCAAACCGGTAACGAGCTCCTGTCTTCTGCCGAAGCTGGCAACGAGTACACCTTCTTCATCAAGAAGAAGTAATCCTTCCGCCTTATGGGCGAAATTGATACACGTTTGATGCGAAAGGTGGAGTAATGGACGATCAAAAGAAAATGGCGATCATCGCGACCAAAGGAACCTTGGACTGGGCCTACCCGCCTTTTATCCTGGCATCTACTGCGTCTGCGTTGGGGTATGAAACCCAGATTTTCTTTACCTTCTATGGCCTGCAGATGCTCCGCAAGGATCTTTCCTGCCTGAAGGTGAGCCCGCTGGGAAACCCCGGTATGCCCATGAAAATGCCTTTCGGTCCCAAGTGGTTTCGTGGAATCAACTGGAATATTCCCAATGCCGTACAGGGGATCATTCCCGGTTTTGAGTCATTGGCGACGGTGTTGATGAAACAAACCATCGCCAATAACGGTGTGGCCACCATTCCGGAGTTGCGTGAACTGTGCCAGGAAGCTGAAGTGAAGTTCATTGCATGCCAGATGACAGTGGAGCTCTTCGGTTTTGAACACAGTGACTTTATCGATGGTGTGGAATACGGTGGTGCCGCGACTTTCTTTGAATTTGCTGGCGAAACGGATATTTGCCTGTTCATCTGAGTAGGTTGGTATCTATTTACCAAAAGCCGCCTTCGGGTGGCTTTTTTATTGGATTGCCCGGCTGAAATGGCTTGAATTTGCCGAATTTGCGCAGAAAAAATCTTGCTGGGCCATGGGGTGCTCTATACCATCAGCCCCCACTTTCGTGCACTGCAGCACGGATTACCTGAGAGGAGATATCTATGCGTAAGACCCAACTCGTACTTGCTTTGGCATCTGCTGGTTTTGCCAGTTCTGTTTTTGCAACAAACGGAATGAACCTGGAAGGTTATGGGCCTATTGCCGCTGCCATGGGTGGGGCATCGATGGCGTATGACAACGGTAACGCTGCGGTGATGAACAACCCGGCTACGCTAGGGTTGGCGAAAGATGGAAACCGTCTGGATGTTGCGCTGGGGATGTTGGGGCCGGATGTCTCTTCTCCTTCTTTTGGTGGTGCAACTTCGGGCGGGGATGCCTACTTTATGCCCGCGTTGGGCTGGTCTAAGAAAAATGGTGCATTCACCTACGGTGTGGCGATGTTTGCTCAAGGAGGAATGGGAACTGAATATGCCGGTACGACGTTTATGTCGGCTGGCTCTGGTTTGCCAACCCGTTCAGAGCTGGGAGTTGGTCGTTTGATTGCACCATTGGCTTATGACGTCAATCAGAACCTGACGATCGGCGGCTCTCTGGATTTTGTCTGGGCCATGATGGATCTGAAAATGGCCATGACCGGGGCCCAGTTCGGCGACATGGTCAGTGGATTGGGAGGGACTCAGACTTACGGTGCTGCAAGTGGTGGGCTCGTGACGGGGTTGTCCAATGCGCTGACCGGTGGAGCATTGACAGGCGTTGACTGGACCTATTTTGATTTTTCTGACAGCAACGATTACACAGGTAAAACCAAAGCAACGGGGTTTGCCGGCAAACTGGGGTTCGTTTACAAAATTACCCCACAGATGAATTTTGGTTTTACTTATCACTCGAAGACCCGTTTGGGAGACATGAAGGGTGATGCAACCCTGAGTATGCAGGTTGATGTGACTGCTGCGGGGGATACGGCCTTGTTTGGTGGAATGCTTGGCGGAGCAACGAATGATGTGACCGTACCTTTGACAGGTAAAATCCGTATCGTTGACTTCCAGTGGCCCGAGACCTACGGCCTTGGCCTGTCATATCAGGTGAATGACAAACTGATGATTGCGGCTGACTACAAGCGTATCAACTGGGCTGATGCCATGAAGAACTTCAAGATGTTGTTCGATGCGGACAATGTGGCTTCCAATGGAGTTTTTGCGGGAGCCTCCATGGACGCTACGCTGTACCAGAACTGGGATGACCAAGATGTTTTCATGTTAGGGGCGTCTTACAAGGCGAGCGATGTGTTGACGCTTCGCGTTGGCGCGAACTTTGCCAACAATCCTGTTTCTAGCCAGTACATGAATCCGTTATTTCCCGCCATCGAGAAAAATCATTACACCTTTGGGGTGGGGTACGCACTGGGGAATGATGCGGACGTGAATTTCTCAATGCAATTTGCTCCCGAAGTTTCTCAAACCAATGGTTCGGGCGTTGTCGTCGACCACAGCCAGACCAGCTGGCAGCTGATGTACAGCAAGCGTTTCTAAACAGAAGCGCTTAAAATGCAGGGCCGGTGGCGTGTTCACCGGCCCTTTTTATTGCTTGATTTCCAGACTGTCGATGGAGTGCAACATGCGCAAATTGTTGGCCTTACTGCTTCTTCTTTGTTTTGCGCCGTTGTCTTGGGCGCTGTCCCCCTATTTTCAGGGCACTCGGCTACCGGCTGGTGATGTTCAGGCCGTGATGGGGCAAGTGGAAGCAAAGCTGCTCAAGGCGGGATTCACCATATTGGGAAAATATGCCCCTCCGGGATTGTCGGGTTACGGTGTGGTCGTGGTGACCGATTCGGTCATGCAGGACGTTGTGCGCAAGCTGGGTGGTGCGGCGATTGTCGCTGCACCCATTCGGGTGGGAGTGAAATCAGATGGCTCGGTTTCCTACCTGAATTTGGAGTACTGGACACGGGCCTATTTCAGAAAACAGTACCCTCTCGCCGATCAGGCTGTGCGTGCCACTCAGGCGAAACTGGGTAAGGCGTTGGGGCAGGGAAAGGGGCTTGGCGGAGACGTTGAGCGCAAGGATCTGGCCGAGTACCAGTACATGTTTGGTATGGAGGGCTTTGAGTCTGACAAGAATCTGCTGATGGAACATCTGGTCTTTGAAGATGCCGTCAAAGCGATTCAAGATAACCTTGCCCGTAATCTGGGCAAAACCAGCAAGGTCTATGAAATTGTGATGCCGGACAAAAAAGTGGCTGTTTTCGGTGTTGCGCTCAACGACCCCAAAGAGGGCGAAGGCTGGTGGGTCAAGACCATCGGCGCGGATAACATTGCCGCATTGCCTTATGAGATTTATGTGGTGAATAACAAGGCTAACCATTTGTTTGCCCGCTTCCGTATTGCCTTGGGGTGGCCCAATGTGGGGATGGGGGATTTCATGCGTATCGTAGAAGCCCCCGGCGTGGTGCGTGATACGTTGACGATCGTGGCCGGAGGGGCCTCTGACCGTTAACACGGCCCTTTCACTTCTGGCCCTCTCCGGGATGTGTGGTGGGCAGGGGGGCAGAAGGGGGGGGGAGTGTGAACGTGATGGCGCGACAGCCTGTTGAATTGCAGGATAAGTAACCGCCTGTTTCATACCAATCAGCCAATACCCATCGCTCGCAGGTTTGATCGTCAATGTGCAGCATGTGCCTTGCGGGGCGATGTGTATGGCCGTGAATCAGCCTTTGTGCTTGGGCGTGTTTTATCGCTTCGTATACGGCGGAGGGGTTGACATCCATGATTGCAGCCTTTTTCCCAGCCTTTTCCTGCTCGCTTGTCTCGCGAATGCTGCGCGCAATTTGATGCCTGGCAGCCAACGGCCTGGAGAGAAAATCGGCCTGCCAGGCGGGTGATCTCGCCTGATTGCGAAATGCCTGGTAAGCCAGGTCATCGGTGCAAAAAAGGTCGCCATGGCTGAGCAGGGTGCGAACACCGAACAGCTCGATGGTGGCGGGGTCTTCCAGCATGTGCCAGCCTGTTGCACGCGCAAGGGTTTTGTCGGCCAGGAAATCCCTGTTTCCTGGCATGAAATACACCGCGATGCCCTGGTCGCTGAGTCTTCTGATTGCAGTCGTGATCTCGGTATTGAAAGAGGTCGGCAGGTCATCATCGCCCACCCAAGTTTCAAATAAATCCCCCAGGATGTAGAGCGCATGGCTCTGCGTGGCGATTTCACGCATGAAATGCATGAACAGTTCGACCTGCTTCGGGCGTGCCGGAGAGAGATGCAGGTCCGAAATAAAGAAAGTGGGAAGTTGGCTCATCATGCGACAGACCGCATCCCCATCAAGGCAGAGGGCACCTCGGTGGGGATTATCATCCTGGTGGGCTCCTCGAAAAACCCGTCATACCCGCGAAGGCGGGTATCTGGTTCGTTGTTTTTACGGGGTTTACGCCTTCGATGGAACGACGAATCAGGAGTTTTTCGAGGTAACTTGGTGACCATGGTGCCAGGGTCAGCCTTCGAGCACTTCGGCTTTTTCAATCACGATCGGGTCAACGGGAACATCCTGATGTCCTGCCTTCATGCCCGTGCGCGCCTTGCGGATATGGTCAACCACATCCTGACCTTCCACGACCTTGCCAAATACGCAATAGCCATAGCCTTGGGCTGAGGGCTCTCTGAAATCGAGAAAGGTGTTGTTGGCCACGTTGATGAAGAACTGGCTTGTGGCTGAATCAGGGTTGGGTGTGCGCGCCATGGCAATGCTGTAAGCCTCGTTCTTCAGGCCATTATTGGCCTCGTTTTTGATCGGCGCGCGCGAGTCTTTCTGGTTCATGTCAGTAGTAAACCCACCCCCCTGGATCATGAAACCGTCGATGATGCGGTGGAAAATGGTGCCGTCGTAATGTCCGTCTTGAACGTACTGCAGAAAGTTGGCGACGGTAATGGGGGCGGCCTTGGCATCGAGTTCCAGGGTGATGGTGCCAAAATTTGTAGTGAGTTTGACCATGGGTTTTCTTCCTCGTTTTGATGCGGACAATGAAGCGGATAAAGTGCTTGAGGCGAGGCTGCCTGCAAGCATGAACAGGAACGTGCGGCGGTAAGTGAAGTGAGTCATTTGGGATTAGCGCGAGGCGTAGCGTGAAGTGGGAATTTCAGCTGATTTTTCCAGAGCAATACGCCAATGGCCGTGTTGCTGATTCCAGTAGAGTTGCTTGTGTGCAGCGCTGCTGAATTTATCGCTGGTGTAATACTGGTTGAATTCGGCATAGGCCATGTCCCCACCGGGGTAAAGAAACAGGCTAATGTCATGCAGCTCAAGTTGAATCCACGCTTTATTCTGGATATTGCGTTTTTTGCTTTCTGACCAGCCCTTGCCCGCACCCTGCAGAAATTCCTGGCTGTAGTGATCGAGAAAGCGGTTGGCATCGCGTGCCTGCCAATCTGTTTGCCATTGGTTGATGCGGGCGATCAGTTCGTTTCGGCTGCGTTCCCACGTGTCCCGGTCAAGCCACTCTGCGCGATCGACGATGATGATCGGTGTGATGCCGACCTGAATCCATTGACTGAGTTCAGTCAAATCGGGGTTGGCAATGACCAAGCAGCCATCGCTGGAGCGGGGTGGGCGACTGTACGTGTCAGAGGGCACCCCGTGCAGCCAGATGCCATGACCACTTCGCCCCATGGATTGATCCCAGGCGTTGGGGTAATCCAGCGGAAACGCGCCGTTTCCATATAAATCAGCTAGTTGTGCTCGTGGTAGTTGCTTGATGATGCGATATACCCCTGTCGGTGTTCGGCCATCCCCTTCGACGCGTTTGTCTGTGCCGTTCTTGCCAATGGTCATGTAGAAATGGCGTTTCAGGTGAGGTTCACCGCTGACGTTCTCAAACAGGTACAGACGTGCGCGCGAGGTGTCTGCCAGGAGTGCGTACTGTTGCTCAGGCGCAAGTTGCAAGATTTGCCGGGGGAGTTGGTTCGCACCGGGTTGCTCCACATAGCCCAACAATCTGACGCGAGCCTCTTCCTGAAGATCGGACAGGGCGCGCTTGTCCGGGATTTTGCCCGCGATGTTGCCAATACCTTGCAGGGGGTGTGCGCGCGCCATGAGCAGGTCGCCTTTGATCAGGTGCGCCAGTTTGAAATCTGGCCGCATGGCGATGACCTGGTCGACTTCCCGCAAGGCTTCGTCGAGTTGGTTTGAGCGAATGTATTGCAGGGTTTTGCCAATGACCGCATCGGGTGATGCTTCGGGAAGGCGTGTATTTCCTGCCTTGTGCGGCTGAATGTGAATGGCGGTGTCCCGCGGCCAGACAGGAGACGCAAGTGAAAACGCACTGAGTACGATCAGGCTCAGTGCGCAGAGCAGGCGGCCCAGAATGTGCATCGAATTAAATCCGGCAAGAGGCCCGTGGACTGAAATCGTCCATTTGGTTCGGTAGGGGAGAAGGAATGGCGGGTTCGTTGCGGGAAAGTGGGACGATTGTGCCGAAATCAGCGTTCTTCAACGATTTTCCAGGTGCCGCCCTGGTTGCCCAAAATCAGGGTTTTACGGTCAGAGCCACGGAAGGTATTTGAGCGATAACGTTGCTTGAAACTGACTACGGCAGTCGTGCTGTCCTTGAGTTCGACGCTGACCTGCTCAAGTTCGACCTTGATGAAGGTGGGGCGAGTCACGCGATCACGACGTTGGGTTTCCCACTCGGCATGGTCTGCCTGACCAGGTTGTTTGAAATTGGGGTCATAGAAACCGATATAGGCATCGGCGTTTTGTGCGCTCCAGGCAGAAGCCCAAGCCTGCACTGTGGCAATGATCGCAGCCTGCGGGTCATTCGCGTTTGCACCGCCGATGGCAGGGGTTGATGAACTGGAGGTCGTGCTGGTGGATGGGGCGGATGTTTTTTCGGTGGTCGCTGGCACCACATCCGGGCGAACGAGATCAGGGGGCTGCGTGGTTGCCTGGGTCATCTTGCCGGGCTTGCCTGTACCTTTCGTGGAATTTTTGGTTTTACCCGCGTCTTGCGGGCGAGGGTTGGGTGTGAACAGATCCTGAATCAGCGACAGCTTGGTCTGGGCAGAGACATTGCTCTTGTCCAGTTGCATGGCCTTGTCATAGGCCTGCGAGGCCATCATGGCGTAAATGTCGCCCAGATTCTCATGGGCAGTGGCGTAGCTGGGATGGGTGCGAATGGCCATTTCCAGGCTGTGTTTTGCACGTTCGTAATCTGACTGGACGGCGTAGAGCACGGCCAGATTGTTATAGGGCTCGGGTAGCTCCGGGAAATCATCAGTCAAATCGGAGAAGACCTTGATGGCCTCTTGGTTACGGCTCAATTCGGTGAGAATCAGGCCTTTCAGGAAGCGTCCCTGAGCATCTTTCGGGTTGCTGCTGAGGTAGCCGTTGATCTTTTCGAGCGCAACACTGTTTTGCCCCTTTTTCAGAGCCTGTTGCGCATCCTGAATGCTGGGGGCGGCTGCAAAGGCCAGCGAAGCGAACAGGGTCAGGATCAGGGTTGCAGAGAAACGGGTCAGAGGCATCTGTGCTATTCTTTTCGCGGTTGATTGCAGCTGGTTTTGTTTACAGGAGGCAGCTTTCCTACTCCTGCAAGCCGACCCCAATTTTAGCCTTCGCAGGACATCTTTTCCAAATTGTCCTGACCTCGATTTTTCCTGCTATTCCAAATGAGCGCTGATAACGATACCTCTGCCCGCGCCACAGCGGCGCCTGTTCAACACTTCATACGTGCCATCGTCGATTCTGACATCAAAGCGGGGAAGCACGCTCAGATCGTGACGCGCTTTCCTCCTGAGCCCAATGGGTACTTGCATGTCGGGCATGCCAAATCCATTTGTCTGAATTTTGGGCTTGCGCAGGACTATGGTGGTCAGTGCAATCTGCGTTTTGACGATACGAATCCTGAAAAGGAAAGCGTCGAGTACGCCCATGCCATTCAGGAAGACGTTCGTTGGCTGGGGTTTGAATGGAACGGGGCTGTACGCTGGGCTTCCGATTACTTTCAGAAGCTGTATGACTATGCTGAGACCCTGATTCAACAGGGTAAGGCTTATGTGTGCGATCTCACCGCAGACGAAATGCGCGAGTATCGTGGCACGCTCACTCAAGCAGGCCGTGAAAGCCCTTACGCTGTGCGTTCTGTCGAAGAAAACCTGGATCTGTTCCGGCGGATGAAAGCGGGTGAATTTCCCGATGGTTCCCGTACCTTGCGTGTCCGTATCGACATGTCCAGCCCGAACATCAATTTGCGTGACCCGGTGATCTATCGCATCAAGCGCGCACATCACATTCGTACCGGAGACGCGTGGTGTATCTACCCGATGTACGACTACACCCATTGCATTTCCGACGCAGAAGAAGGCGTGACGCACTCACTGTGCACGCTGGAATTTGAAGATCACCGCCCCCTCTACGATTGGGTGCTTGACCAATTGCCCGTGCCTTGTCACCCGCGTCAGATTGAATTTTCACGACTCGAACTGCATTACACCGTGACATCCAAGCGAAAACTGCTGCAGTTGGTGACGCAGGGGCATGTTTCGGGTTGGGATGATCCGCGTATGCCCACTATTCACGGTATGCGCCGACGTGGCTACACCCCGGCGGGTATTCGTGAATTTGCCCGGCGCATCGGCATCTCCAAGAGTGAAAACGTGATTGATATGTCCGTGCTGGAAGGGTGCATGCGTGAAGACCTTGAAAACAGTGCGCCGCGCATCATGGCCGTGCTGAACCCCATCAAGGTGGTGCTGACCAATTTTCAGAAGGGGGTGACGGCAAGTCGTTCGGCCGGAGTGCATCCCCATCATCCTGAATTCGGCGAACGGGATGTGCCCATCAGCCAGGAAATCTGGATAGAGCGGGATGATTTCGCGTTGCACCCTCCGGCTGGATGGCAACGGCTGACTGTGGGGGGAGAAGTACGGCTCCGGTATTCCTACGTCATCAAATGTGAACAGGTGGTGCACGATGCGCAGGGCCATGCGCAGGAACTGCACTGCAGCATCGACCACGACACCCTTGGCAAGAACCCGCAGGGGCGCAAGGTCAAAGGGGTGATCCACTGGTTGTCCGCCAGCCATGCCTGTGCGGTGGAAGTGCGGCTCTACGAGCGTCTTTTTACTGACCCTGAGCCCGATGCACACAAAGACCGTGACTTTCTGGCGTTTCTCAACCCCTCATCCTTAAGTGTCATTCAAGGATGGATGGAGCCTTTGGGGGCGCATGCCTTGCCCGAAACCCGATACCAGTTTGAACGCCTGGGGTACTTCTGTGCAGACCGCCACGAGCACATACCGGGTGTGCGTCCCGTGTTCAACCGCACGGTAGGTTTGAAAGATTCCTGGACCAAGTGACATGCTGACCGTTTACAACTCGCTTTCGCATCAAAAAGAGGGTTTCACCCCCATCGATCCGGGCAAAGTGCGCATGTATGTCTGTGGCATGACGGTGTATGACCACTGCCACCTCGGGCACGCGCGTGTCCTGGTGGTGTTTGACATGGTGGCACGCTGGCTCGAAGCCAGCGGTTATGAAGTCCGCTATGTGCGTAACGTCACCGATATTGATGACAAGATCATCCGTCGTGCGCAAGAAAATGGCGAAACGATTTCGACGCTGACCCAGCGTTTCATCGATGCCATGCATGAAGACAGTCAAGCCTTGGGTGTGCGGCCTCCCGATCACGAGCCCCGTGCGACCGAGTACGTGAGCAAGATGCTGACCATGATCCAGACGTTGATCGACAAGGGGCATGCCTACGCAGCACAGAATGGCGATGTCTATTACGCGGTGGCGTCTTTTGCCGATTACGGGCGTCTTTCGGGTAAATCACTCGAAGACCTGCGCGCAGGGGAGCGCGTCGATATTGACCCTCATAAACGGGATCCGATGGATTTCGTGTTGTGGAAAGCGGCCAAACTGGGCGAGCCTGCCTGGTCTTCTCCTTGGGGAGAGGGGCGCCCTGGCTGGCATATCGAGTGTTCCGCCATGGGATCGGATTTGCTTGGACAGCATTTCGACATTCATGGAGGGGGGCAAGATCTACAGTTCCCGCATCATGAAAACGAAATCGCGCAAAGCGAGGGGGCGCACAACTGCAAATTCGTCAATTACTGGCTGCATAACGGATTTGTGCGTGTCGATGACGAGAAAATGTCGAAAAGCCTCGGCAATTTTTTCACCATTCGCGAAGTGCTTGAAAAATACGATGCCGAGGTGGTGCGCTTCTTTATTCTGCGCGCGCACTACCGCAGCCCGCTGAACTATTCCGATCAACATCTGGATGACGCCAAAGCAGCGTTGACCCGGCTCTATATGGCCTTGCGAGGCAAATCCGTGGCTGAAACATCCACATGGGATGTGGGCAATGAATATGTGGCTCGTTTCACCGAGGCCATGGATGATGATTTCAATACGCCGGAAGCCTTGGCGGTGTTGTTTGATCTTGCGGCAGAAGTGAACCGTAGCGGTGGTGCCGTTGCGGCGGGCCTGTTGAAATCGTTGGCAGGTGCGCTAGGGCTGTTGCAACGCTCCCCAGATGAATTTTTTCA
>Ga0208371_1000214_pt1 | contig 17378 bp, 12 predicted proteins | sample SubbioCR12Aug_1A_FD_184827 | JGI IMG/M metagenome (GOLD analysis project Ga0208371, IMG submission 184827) | Serpentinite rock and fluid subsurface biosphere microbial communities from McLaughlin Reserve, California, USA - CR12Aug_1A (SPAdes) | ecosystem: Environmental > Terrestrial > Deep... | reverse complement strand
GCGGCAGCCTGCTCTGCCAGGAGCCGGGTGAGCGCACCCCGGCCCGGACCGACCTCCAGGACGCGATCGTCGGGAGCAAGATCGACCGCAGCCACGATCCGCCCCAGTATCCCCTGGTCCACGAGGAAGTTCTGGCCAAGGGCCTTTTTCGGCCGGGGGAGCCTCACAGCCCTGCCGCTGCCAGCTCGCGGGTTATCCGGTCGAGCGGCCATGAAGGCAGGGCATCCAGGTCGCGGCCGCCGGCCAGGCCGCGGCAGAGGTAGTAATCGCCCGGTACCGCCACCATGGCCGCGTTATCGGCACAGAGCGCCGGCTTGGGGATATGGAGCGTCACCCCGCGCTGTCCGGCCAGGCGCTCCATGGCACTGCGCAGGCCGCTGTTGCAGGCGACACCGCCGGCGACCACCAGGCTGCGCACCCCGGTCCGTTCCAGAGCCAGGGCGGTCTTCCCCACCAGCACGTCGCAGACCGCGGCCTGGAACGAGGCGCACAGGTCGTTCAGCTCTTGGCCCGATTTTGCCTCCGGGTTCTTCTGCAGCCAGGTGAGCACGGACGTCTTCAGGCCGCTGAAGCTGAAATTGCAGCTGCCGTCATGGAGCAGCGGCCGGGGAAAGCGGATGGCCGCGGGATCGCCTGAGGACGCCAGCCCATCGATCACCGCGCCGCCGGGATAGGGAAGCCCCACCAGTTTCGCCACCTTGTCGAAGGCCTCTCCGGCGGCATCGTCCTGGGTCTGGCCCAGGATCGCATAGGAGCCGATGCCGTCCACCCGGTAGAGATGGGTATGGCCGCCGGAAACCGCCAGGGCGAGATAGGGGAACGCCACCTCCTGCTCCAGGAACGGGGCCAGGAGATGGGACTCGATGTGGTTGACCCCGGCCACCGGGATGCCCCGGCCGGCCGCGATGCCGCGGGCAGCGGCAATCCCCACCAGGAGCGCCCCCACCAGGCCGGGACCGCGGGTCACCGCCACCCCCTGGATCGCGTCGATGCCGACGCCGGCGCTTTTCAGCGCCTCTTCCACCACCGGCACAATGCTTTCCAGGTGCTTGCGGGAGGCGATCTCCGGCACCACGCCGCCGTACTCGGCATGCACCTGCACCTGGGAAGCGACGATGCTGGAAAGGATGGTGCGGCCGTCGCGCACCACCGCTGCCGCGGTCTCGTCGCAGGAAGTCTCGATTGCCAGTACGAGCATGCTTTTCACTTTCGCATAGAAATAGTTCGGGGCGCATGAACACGCCCCGAAGCACCTTGAAGTTTCACCGGAAATGCAAAGCCAGCGGATTAAAAACCAGCGTCAGCTGGAACGCGATTTTTGTTCGAGATCAAGGCTGTCGAGCGATCCGGCGGAGGCGTGGCAGCGCCACGCCGCACAACGGATCGCGAAGACTTACGCAGATATCGGACAAAGGGCGCGTTCCTAAAGAAGGTTGGCGGCGAGTTCTGCCAGCGCCGACCGCTCCCCCTTGTTCATCGTGATATGCCCCGAGATCGTCTGCTCCTTGAAGCGCTCCACCACGTAGGTCAGGCCGTTGCTGGAGGCGTCCACGTAGGGGTTGTCGATCTGGTACGGGTCGCCGGTGAGAACGATCTTGGTCCCCTCCCCTGCCCGGGTGATGATGGTCTTGATCTCGTGGGGGGTGAGGTTCTGGGCCTCATCCACGATCATGTACTGGTTCGGGATGGACCGGCCCCGGATATAGGTGAGCGGCTCGATGTCCAGGATGCCCATGGCCATCAGCTCCTTGTAGCCCTTGCTGTGGCGCTTCTCCGCCTCGTGGCCGGACAGGAGCAGTTCCACGTTGTCGAAGATCGGCTGCATCCAGGGGGTGAGCTTCTCCTCGATGTCGCCGGGGAGGAAGCCGAGATCACGCCCCATGGGAAAGACCGGCCGGGAGACCAGCAGCCGGTTGTAGACGTTCTCCTCGGCCACCTTGTGCAGGCCGGCGGCGATTGCCAGCAGGGTCTTGCCGGTGCCCGCCTTCCCCACCAGGGTGACCAGCTTGATGTTGTCGTCAAGGAGCGCATCGAGGGCGAAGAACTGTTCGCGGTTGCGCGGCTGGATGCTCCAGACCCCGTCCTTGCCGATCTTGCGGATCGGGATCAGGCGGCGCTGGGTGGAATCGTAACGGCAGATGGCGCTGTGGGACGGGTTCACCTGGTCCTTGAGGGTGACGTACTGGTTGGGGAGCATCTCCAGGTCGGTATCGGAGAACCCCTGGCCGTGCAGCCGGTCGATGACCACCGGCTCCACCTCGATCTCGCTGAAGCCCGGATAGAGTTCCTCGATGTCGACCTTGTCCGATTCGTAGTCCTCGGCCTTGAGCCCCAGGGCATCGGCCTTGATCCGGAGGTTGGTATCCTTGGTGACCAGGATGACCGGTCCGCGCTTGTCCTTTTCCTGGAAATCCACGGCCACGGCCAGGATGCGGTTGTCGCCCCGGTCCTCGCGCAGCTCCGGCGGCAGCCGCTTCATCACCTTCTCTTCGTAGATCTCCACCCGGAGCAGGCCGCCGGTCTCAAGCCGTACCCCGGCCGACAGGGAGCCGACCTTGCGCAGCTGGTCGAGCAGCCGCGAGATATGCCGGGCGTTGCGGCCGGTCTCGTTCATGTCCTTCTTGAACCGGTCGATCTCCTCGATCACCGTGATCGGGATGATGATGTCGTTTTCTTCGAACTTGGACAGTGCCTGGGGGTCGTAGAGGAGAACGTTTGTATCGAGGATGAATGTCTTCATGATTTCGGTTCCCGTGTTCGTGTCATTTTTCAACATAGGTGGTCTTGAGTTCCTTTCCCTTTGCAACAATCTTGACGAAATAGGCCTTCTTGTTTTTATCCACCCCCTCCACCACCACCTCTCCCTCCTGGTTGATGACGGCCAGGATGCTGTCGGGCGATTCCTTGATGGTGAAGGCGGAGAAGATGTTGGTCTTGAACAGGTCCTGACGGGTAAAGGGGCGTTCGGGCGGCAGCGAACAGCCGGCAACCAGTACCATGAGCAGCAGTCCTGCCACGTATCTCAGACGTTGCATATCCTCCCCCTGGTGATGCTCTTGAGAGCGGTGATGAAGGTATCGATCTCCGCGTCGGTGGTGAAATAGCCGGGGCTCACCCTGACCGTGCCCGCGGGAAAGGTGCCGATGGTCCGATGGGCGGCAGGAGCGCAGTGCAGGCCGGTCCGGACCGCGATGTCATGCTCCTGGTCGAGGAGGAACCCCACGTGTCCGGGGTCCATGCCGTCCACGGTAAACGAAACCACGCTCCCCCTGGGTTTGAGCGGCTCGGGTCCGCAGAGCCTGACTGGCGGCATCTCCTGCAACCCGGCGCAAAGCCGGTTCACCAGGCGCTCCTCATGGCGGGCAATCGCGGCAACCCCTGTCGAGGCGACAAACGAAACGCCGGCAAGGAGCCCCGCGATGGCCGGAGTGTTGAGGGTGCCGCTCTCGAAGCGCTCCGGCAGGTCTGCGGGCTGGTCTTCCCCGGTGGAAGCGGTGCCGGTCCCCCCCACCATGAGCGGGTCGAGGTCGATACCGGCGGCAATGTAGAGGAACCCGGTCCCTGGCGGGCCGTAGAGCCCTTTGTGGCCCGGTGCCGCCAAAAGGTCGATGGACATGGCACCCACGTCGATCGGGACGCAGCCGGCGCTCTGGGCCGCATCAACCAGCATGAGCGCCCCGCGTTTGCGGGCCAGTGCGCCGATCTCCGCAATCGGCTGGATCGTGCCGGTCACGTTCGAGCAGTGGGACAGCGCCACCAGCCTGGTCGGCACCGCCAGCGCCGCGCCGATCTCCGCGCTGTCGACCCTGCCCGTCCGGTCGGCAGGAACGAAGACGACCTCCACCCCCCGCCGGGTCGCCAGATGGAGGGGGCGGGCCAGGGAGTTGTGCTCCATGGTGGTGGTAACCACGCGATCGCCCGGCTTGAGCAGTCCCAAAACGGCCAGGTTGAGCGCCTCGGTGGCATTCTGGGTAAAGACGATCCGGCTTGAATCGGGGATGACGAACAGGTCGGCCAGTGCCTCCCGCGCCTCCAGGACCAGCCGGGCCGCAGCAAGACCGCGGCGGTGACTGCCACGGCCGGGGCTGACACCGACATCCCGCAGTGCATGCTCTACTGCGGTATAGACCGTTTCTGGCTTGGGGAATGAGGTAGCTGCGTTATCCAGGTAGATCGACATTGCTCAAACAGTATCATGCACCCCTACCCTTGGCAACCGCTTTCGGGTCAGAAACCGAACTGGGGACGCAGGGTAAGGGGAGGCTGATAGAGGACCGCCCCTCCAGCCCCAGCCTGGATGCGAATCCGCGCGGGTATGCGGTCCGGCTCCGTCTCTCCCCACCAGTTCCCCATGGCGAACAGGTCGGCAGCCCCTTCATATTCCAGGTCGTGGCTGTTGTTGGCTGCCAGCACGTTGCTCCAGAGCACGTTCCCCCCCTCGGCGATCCGGAGGCCAACACCGCTGTTCTGGGAAATGTCGTTGCCGTTGACCCGCAGGCGGCTTGCCACCAGGTGCAGCCCTGCCTCGCGGTTGCTGAGGAAGCGGCAGTAGGAGATCGCTCCCTCGCAGCCATTCAGCCGCATGCCGGTGCCGTTGACCGTGAAGCTGCTGCCGGAGGCCTGCAGCCGGGTATTGTCGGCCGTGAGCGCAATCCTGTCGTTGCCGTAGAGCGTCGCGCTGGCCAGATAGAGGGAACCGCCGCTCACCACCATCCCCTGGCGGTTGCTGGAAATGCTCGTGTCACGCAGTTCGAGTTCGCTCTCCACCGCCCGCACCCCCACGCTGCAGCCGCTCACCCCGCTTCCGGCAACGCTGGCATAGGCATCCCTGAAGGAGAGGCCGGTATCGCACGACGCCAGGGTCAGGGAGTGCAGGGTCACCTGGGCGAAAAGCACCTGCAGGCCGTTGGCAGCCCCCTCGATGCGGCACTCCTCCATGACGTTCTTCTTGTCGCTGGCCAGGAGCACGATCCCCTGCCAGTCGCCGGCTGCGGGATTCCGAAAGGCCGAAGCGAACAGGATCGGCTGATCGGCGTTCCCCGCCGCCACCAGCCGTCCCTGCACCAGCAGGCCACCCTTGCCCCCCTCTGCGGAGACGAATCTGACCGTGGTGCCGGCCTCCACCCGCAGGGTCATCTGCGGCGGGACCACCACCCATCCCTCGACCTGCACCACGCCCCGCCAGACCGTGTCTTCGGCAAGGGTGGCGTTACGGTAGGAGATGTCGGGCTTTTCCACAAGGGCGCTGGCCCGGTCGCCAGCCGGGGTCTCCCGGGGCTGCTCCCGTGCGGGGAGCGGCCCCGGCTGAACCGGCGGAGCGACGGGAGCAGCGTCGGTTGACGGTGCAGGGGGCGAGGGCACCGGAGCGGCCGGCAAAGAGACAGCGGACGGGACAGCCGGCGCAACAGGCGCTGCGGCCCGGTCGTCGGCCGGGTCCACCGTCGCCCTGGCCGGCACCGGTGCCGGCTGCGGCCGCACCCCGCTCAGGAGATCCAGGCTGCAGGCCGTCAGGCTCAACACCGCACAAGCGGCAAGGAATCGTTTCAACCAGCACTTCCTCATGGTCACCTTCCGCGGCAGCGCCTCTGCCGTCTCCTTCTGTCACGATCCGAACCATCCCGGCGGTCCGGCGACCGCCGTAGTAAAGCTGTGTGGTTGTAGCACAAAATCCGTTCCTTGTAAATCAGCTACCCCGGAGCAGGACCCATCTCTTCGCCAGTTTGCCAAACGAATCAGGCGGTTAGATTTTTTCCCGGCTACCCCCTTGACACGCCATAGATGTTGTGGTTAATTGCTTTGCGTGCCACTAAATATTGTGGCAACCTACCAAACCGACAGCAAGGAGATCAACACCCATGGCAAAGGCACAACCGGCTACCAAGAGCATCGCAACCATCCCCGGCCTCTCCCCGAACGCTCGCACCGTCCTGGAAAAGCGCTACCTGAAGCGCGACAAGGACGGCAAGCCGCTGGAAGGTCCGGTGGACATGTTCCGCAGGGTAGCCGACACCATTGCCTCAGCCGACAGGGTTTTCGACAAGAAGGCCGACGTGAGCGCCTTAAGCGACGCCTTCTACCAGGTCATGACCGGTTTCGAGTTCCTCCCCAACTCGCCGACCCTGATGAACGCCGGCCGGGAGCTGGGCCAGCTCTCCGCCTGCTTCGTCCTGCCGGTGGGTGACTCCATGGAGGAGATCTTCGAGGCGGTCAAGCATACCGCCCTGATCCACAAGTCGGGGGGGGGCACCGGGTTCTCCTTCTCGCGCCTGCGGCCGGCCAACGACGTGGTCATGTCCACCACCGGCATCTCCAGCGGCCCCCTCTCCTTCATGCGGGTCTTCGACATCGCCACCGAGACCATCAAGCAGGGGGGAACCCGGCGCGGCGCCAACATGGCCATTCTGCGGGTCGACCACCCGGACATCACCAATTTCATCATGTGCAAGGCCGACCAGAAACATCTCAACAACTTCAACATCTCCGTCGGCCTCACCGAGGAGTTCATGCAGGCGGTTGACGGGGATCGCGACTTCACCCTGATCAACCCCCGCGACGGCAAGCCGGCCGGCACCCTCAACGCCCGCAAGGTCTTCCACCGCATCGTCAAGCAGGCCTGGGAAAACGGCGAGCCGGGCATCATCTTCCTCGACCGCCTGAACCGCGACAACCCCACCCCGCTCCTGGGGGAGATCGAATCGACCAACCCCTGCGGCGAGCAGCCGCTCCTCCCTTACGAGTCGTGCAACCTCGGCTCCATCAATCTGGGGAAGATGGTGAAGAACGGCGAGGTCGACTGGCAGCGGCTCAAGGAGGTGGTCACCCTGGCGGTCCACTTCCTGGACAACGTCATCGAGGTGAACAACTACCCGCTGCCGCAGATCGACGAGATGACCAGGGGCAACCGGAAGATCGGCCTCGGCGTCATGGGCTGGGCCGACATGCTGATCATGCTCGGCATCCCCTACTGCTCAGACCAGGCGATCAAGCTCGGTGAAAAGGTGATGCAGTTCATCAACGACGAGGGGCATGCCGCCTCCCGCGCCCTGGCCGTCGCCCGCGGTCCCTTCCCCAACTTCAAGGGCTCCATCTACGACAAGCCGGGCAAAGAGCCGATCCGCAACGCCACGGTCACCACCATCGCCCCCACCGGGACCATCTCCATCATCGGCAATGCCTCAAGCGGCGTAGAACCGCTCTTTGCCGTCTCCTTCATCCGCAACGTCCTGGACAACACCAGGATGATCGAGGTCAACCCGTTGTTCGAAGAGGTGGCCAGGAAGCGCGGCTTCTACTCACAGGAGCTGATGGAGCGGATCGCCGAGCACGGCACCGTCCACGACATCGCCGAGATACCCGAGGACGTACGCCAGGTCTTCGTCACCGCCCACGACATCACCCCCGACTTCCATATCCGGATGCAGGCCGCCTTCCAGAAGCATACCGACAACGCGGTCTCCAAGACGGTCAACTTCCCCAACACCGCCACCATGGACGACGTGGAGCAGGTCTACCGCCTCGCCTACCAGACTGGCTGCAAGGGGGTCACCATCTACCGCGACGGCTCCCGCGACGAGCAGGTCCTTTCCACCGGCAAGAAAGAGGAAAAAGGAGCGGCGGCAGCGGCACCGACCGCGGAAGACAAGCATGTCTTCAAGCGGGAGCGGCCCAAGGCGCTCAAAGGCTGGACCTACCAGATGCAGACCGGCTGCGGCCCGCTCTACGTCACCATCAACGAGGACAAGACCGGCCTGTTCGAGCTCTTCACCACCATGGGCAAGGCGGGCGGCTGCGCGGCCTCCCAGGCCGAGGCCATGGGGCGGCTGGTGTCGCTGGCCTGGCGGAGCGGGGTCCAGGCACGCCAGGTGGTGAAGCAGCTGATGGGGATCTCCTGCCATTGCCCGTCGGGCTTCGGCGAGAACAAGATCACCTCCTGCGCCGATGCCGTGGCCAAGGCGATCCAGTCGCACATGGCAGCCTCCGGGTTCGACACCGGCCTGGAAAAGCCGGCCCCCGAGCGGGGCGCCTGCCCCGAATGCGGCGGCACGGTCGAGCACGAAGGGGGCTGCGCCGTCTGCCGCTCCTGCGGCTACAGCGAATGCGCATAAACGGTGTAAAGAGATGTGATCAGAGGGCCCGCAGAGATGCGGGCCTTTTTGCGGGCCGAATGCAAGATTAATACAAATCAATACCGTGAGACTGGCATACAAATCTATGGTTAAGGCAAGAACAAACCATATAAGATTCACCCTAAAGGTGAATTTTTAGTTGAATATTTTTGTACATAACTTACAATAGGGTTAATGACATGCGTTACCGCTTCAAAAAGAAAAAACTGGAAGACATCTTCACCACGGAAAAAGGGGCGCACAAATACCCGGCAGAAGTGATTGAAGCCTTTTTCGAGGCAATGGCTGTCATCGCGGCAGCTCACGACGAGCGCGATCTCTATGCCCTGAAAGGATTCCATTTCGAGAAACTGTCGGGAGATCGCAAAGGAGAGCATTCTCTCCGCCTCAACAAGCAATATCGCCTAATTGTCGCCTTTGAAAAAGATGCAGACGGAAAGTTTGTCTTGGTAATCGACATTGAGGATTACCATTAGGAAAGGAAGCATCGATGGAAAGAGAACTCCAACCGGCGCGGGCCATAGCACCCGGACGAATACTGACAAGGGAGTTGGAAGCCCGAGGCTGGACACAGAAGGATATTTCCCGGATAATGGGACGGCCGGCCCAGGCGATCAATGAAATTATCAAAGGAATCAAGCAGATAACCCCTGAGACGGCGTTGGAGCTTGCCGAAGCCTTCGGCACCTCGGCAGAGTTCTGGACCAATCTTGAGGCACAGTACCGGCTGGCCCAGCTACGCAGAGGAAAGGACATCAAGGAAATCGCCCGGAAGAGCCGCCTCTACAGCCTGGCTCCCGTAAGTGAGCTCGTAAAGCGAAGATGGATTGCAGCAGGAGAATCCTTTGAGGAATTGGAGGAGGCGGTCTTCGCCTTTATGGGGGCGACATCTTCCGAGGAAATGGGGAAGCTGGCGGTCAGCTTCCGTCATGCAAGGAAGCGAGGGCCGGAACTCGGCGCTCAGATCGCCTGGGTCCGTAGGGTGGAACAGGTAGCCGCCAGCCGGCATTTAGGGAGTTTCGACGCAGAACGGCTGAAGAAGACTCTTCCCGAGATCCTGTCCTGCGCCTCCAGAGACGAGGATGTGGTTAACGTCCCTAGGCTCCTCGCTGATGCCGGGGTGCATTTCATCGTGGTTTCCCATCTGGAGAAAACCTACCTGGATGGCGCTAAGCTCATGTGTGGCAACTCCCCCACCATAGCCCTCACCCTTCGTTATGATCGGATCGATTCCTTCTGGTTCACGCTTCTTCACGAGCTGGCACACATCGTTCTCGGGCACCATGGGAGCTACCTGGACAACCTCTACGAGCCCGACCACGTGGATGGAGAAGAGCGTGAGGCAAACCGCCTGGCCAGCCAATGGCTTCTCGATCCCAAAGCGTTCAAGGCATTCGTCAAGGAAACGCATCCGTACTTCTCCCGTTCAGCGATAACCCGCTTTGCGACAAGCCAGAAGCGGCATCCCGGCATCGTCCTCGGACGGCTGCATCACGAAAAGTTTGTTGATTTCAAGAACCTGCGGGGGATGCTGGTGAAGGTGAGTCCGTTTCTTGGGGAGTGGGCGAATGAATAGAAGTTGTGGTCCCATGGTAACTAAACGCCTCACCTTAACTCCGACCTCCCCTCCGGGTGGATGTGGTGGACTGGGCCGCAACCGGTGATGCGTTTCGGGCGATTACTGAGGGGAAGTATGAGGTGGTGGAGGACGAGCAATTGCAAAAGCCTGGCAATGTACGTCCAGAAGCCCGGAGTCGAGTTGGTTGAAGGTTGGCAGTAATGTAAATCCTGCCCGGATAAATTGTTTACTTCCCGGTTGCACTCTGCACACTACGATTGTATAACTCAATGGAAAATGATCATCCTCAGATTCTAAATGGAAGCTCACATGTCCAACGGTGCGTTCACTGCTATTGACATTTATTGCGGCTCGGGGGCCGTAACGGAAGGCATGAAAGCTGAAGAAATTACTGTCCTCGCCGCAATCGACAATGATCCCATCGCTTGTGAAACCTATCGACTCAACCATCCCGAAGTTCACCTCTGCCAGGCTGACATCCGTGCACTGAATCCGACCGATATCCGGGTGAACATCGACTTCCGCGGTCAACTGGACTTGCTCGTTGTCTGTGCGCCGTGCCAACCCTTCAGTAGTCAGAACCGTAAACGTACTCCCGATGATCCGCGGGCGGATTTGGTTTTGGAAAGCCTGAAGTTTGTTGAGGAATTCGAGCCGACAATTGTCTTTTTCGAAAACGTTCCCGGCATCGCGAACTCCGAACCGTTAATCAGCCTGCGTCAAAAACTGGCTACACTCGGCTATTTCCTCGGTGAACCCAAAAACCTGAACGCTGCCGACTGCGGAGTGCCCCAGCGTCGCGAGCGCTGCATAATGCTCGCAGCCCGAACCCGGGAACGGATCGAGGCGTTTTATAACTCCATAACGCCCCTTCCGAACGTAACGGTTCGACAGACAATCGGAGACTTGAAACAGCTTTGTTCCGGCGAACGCGACCCCGACGATCCGCTTCATTTCGCCAGGAACCACCAGTTGTTGACTCTAAGGCGTTTGCAGCATATTCCGGAAGATGGGGGAAGTCGTTCGTCGTTACCGGAAGAGCTTGAACTCGATTGTCACAAGGGGAGAAAAAACGACTTCCCCGATGTGTACGGGCGGATGCGCTGGGATGACGTAGCTCCCACGCTGACCACCGGTTGTACGGATGTGACCAAGGGACGTTTCGCCCACCCGCGCGACAACCGGGCCATAACCCTCAGAGAAGCGGCTCTGCTGCAATCATTCCCCCCCCATTATCGTTTCTTCGGCAATTCGGGCCAGATCGCCCGCCAGATAGGCAATGCCGTACCCGTGAACATGATCCGCACCCTTGCGCCCTCGCTCAAGCTCAGCGTGCAGACCACTTGACCCCGTTAGATGAAACAACGTCCTGCGGCAATGTCGAAAGCAGTCTCGGGGGCGATGCGCAGCATGCCCGAACATTCCACCGGCCCGGAAATGTTGGTAAGACGGCTGCTATTCGCCAAGGGGCTGCGTTATCGGGTGCAGTATCCGGTGCCCGGCGCACCGCGGCGTTCCATCGATATTGCATTCCCCGGCAAAAAGGTGGCCGTCTTTATTGATGGTTGCTTCTGGCACGGATGCTCCGAGCATAGAAACATTCCCGCTCATAATCGTGACTGGTGGCAAAACAAGATTGATCAGAATCGGTTGAGGGATAAGGATACGAATGAAAAACTACGTAATGCCGGATGGCTTGTGCTCAGGTATTGGGAGCATGATCCCGCGGAGCAAATTGTTGCGGCAGTTATCTCCGCCATTATCAGAAAGAGTGAACTACCCAAACGGGACAAGTGATTAATATGGGAAATACAGATAATTACGCATCCATAAAGGTTCGGGCAAGAGCCGTTGACATGCTCGGTCGTCAACAGATTGCCGGCATTCCCACCGCTCTACATGAGCTTTTCAAGAACGCTTATGACGCGTTTGCCCGCCGGGTTGAAGTGGATGTGCTAGCTCAGCGCCGTGCCCTGATTCTGCGAGACGACGGTTATGGAATGACCGAAGAAGATTTCAGGAATCGTTGGCTAACATTGGGAACAGAAAGCAAAGTTGGACAATCGGAAGCGACTGCAGAGTGGCTCGGAGAGTACGGGGAAATCCCACGTCGTATTCTCGGCGAAAAAGGCATCGGTCGTTTAGCTATTGCCGCCATAGGCCCTGCTGTGCTGGTCCTTAGTAGAGCGAGCCGTCCTGATGGACTTCATAAATTGGTGGTGAGCTTGATTCACTGGGGGCTTTTCGAAGTCCCCGGACTTGACCTCGACAGAATTCGCATACCGGTTATTACATTCGATGGCGGAACTCTGCCGGATGAGAACGATATTCAGAAGCTTATAAATGCCCTCGTAACAAATCTGCACAGTTTGAATGATTTTATCCCGCACGATGTTTCAGAGCGAATTATAACCGATCTCGACTTGATGAAATTTTCACCCCAAGCCGTAATTCATTCGCTCGACCAAGGGAAGCATGAAGATGAAGTCGGGCCATCCCTATTAGATGACGGACATGGAACGTTTTTTATCGTCCGTCCTTATGATTCCGTCTTGGATTCAGACCTTGCGGAAATGAGCGATGATGAAGTTTCTAAACTGGAAATGCATCTTATTGGCTTTAGTAACACCTTGTTTTCTGACTTCACCCAACCTCCTATTAAAGCCGCATTTCGTCTGCATAGACTAGATGGAATGGTAACGGATTACATCGGAGAAAAAGTGTTTTTCACTCCTGATGAATATCAAACAGCTGATCAGATAATAGAAGGGCATTTCGATGAGTATGGGCAATTCGTTGGCACTGTCAAAATTTACGACCAGCCAGCTGTTCCATATACATTGAACTGGCCAGGCTCCAGAGGGAATCAATCTCTTTGTGGATCATTTGATATACGGTTCGGATACATTCAAGGTTTTCAGCATCAATCGCTTTTATCTAAAGAAGACTGGTCAAACATTGATCTCAAACTGAAGCGAATTGGGGGACTTTATTTATATCGCGATGGAGTTCGTATCCTTCCATATGGAAATCATGACTACGATTTCTTAAATATAGAAAAGCGCCGCAACCTTGCAGCGAAAGATTGGTATTTTTCATACCGACGAATGTTTGGCGCCATCATGGTTTCATACGCAAATAACGGAGCACTGCAGGAAAAAGCCGGCCGAGAAGGGTTCCGTGAAAATATGGCATATCGCCAATTCAAAGATATGCTTGAAAATCTTCTGAAGTCGTTGGCCCTAGATTTCTTTAGGAAAAATGCGCCTCTCGGCGAAGAATTTAATCGCATGAAAGCCGAGATGGATCAGCGAAAAGACCTGTTAGAAAAACGAGAAAAACAGGTAAAAGTTAAAAAGGAGAAGTTCAAATCGGCTCTGGACTTATTCTTTGAACGGGTCGAACAAGGTAAGCCGGGCGAAGAAGCGGAACGGATCAAGACTTTCTTTGATCCTTGCTTTGATGCCATCACTGCACTAGATGATCCCGATGAAATGGGCGACCAGTTACACAGTCTTGAGGGCGAGATTCGTCAGGCAGTTGATGAATTGCGGCAGAGATACAGGGTGAGCCGTCCCCAGGGTATCGGATTGACCAAACAGATGACGAGCGACTGGGATGCTTATCGTAGAATCTATAGTGAGCTTGAGGAAACTCGATTCGCACCGCTTGGGGCGCATTTTGACGGACGTTTGGCAGTTCTACTGGAACAAAGGGGATTAGCCCTCAATCGCCGTCTGTTACTGCGGGAAGCGTTGGAGGCTAAACATCAAACCATTAAGAGAAAAGCGACCCGCGGTGAGAGGGACGCTCGCAATGGACTCACCCGTGCGCGAGAAAGCATAACGAAAGGAATTACCTCCTGCGTAACTCGCCTCCATAATGAAGTCGCAACAGTGCTATCGGATTTTGAACGTACGGATGTTTCCGGTATGGATGGCGAAGCAATTGTCTCGCTTCGCAGCACGTTTGAACGTCGCCTTGACGGCGCGGCGGAGCGAGAAGTCCGGTTTCTGGAAAAGCTCCGTGAACAGATGGATGATCTCGCGGAAGCCATAGCCGGGGGAGTGTTGCCCGATGACGTGACATCCGCTCTTGAGGACAGCAACCGCGAACTTACGGAGGAGATGGAGGAGTCGCTGCACTGGGCGCAGGTAGGCATGGCTCTCGGCATGGTCCAGCATGAGTTCAATGGCGTTGTTCGAAAGATTAAACAGGATATCGGCCAGCTCCATCCCTGGGCAAAGGGGACTCCCGTCCTGAGAGAACTATTTAACGATCTTCGCACCGGGTTTTCTCACCTTGAGGAATACCTACGGTTATTTGCCCCATTGGATCGCCGACTCTATCGGCAACGTGTTGAGCTTTCCGGCGATGAAATAAGAGGCTATCTCCTCGGAGTCTTCGGTGATCGGTTTGATCGCCATAATATCAAATTAGAAGTGACTGACGTCTTCAGGAGTTATGCAATCAAAACATTTCCTTCTACGTTACTGCCGGTCTTCATCAATCTCGTGGATAATGCCTGTTACTGGTTGACGAGAAGTAACAACAAAAATAGCCGAACTATCCATATTGACAAGCACCCGGAGGGAATTCTCGTAGAGAATAATGGTCCCGGTATTGAACAGCGCTTGGCGGAACGGATTTTCGATTTCGGTTTTTCCACTAAAGACAAGGGGCGGGGTATGGGGTTGAGCATTGCCCGACGTGCGCTGCAGCATGAGGGTATGGATTTACAGGTGCTTGAACCGGGAATTGACAACCCATCCAGATTTCTTATCAAGATTGCACCTGGCGAAGACAAGGGGTAAGACGGAAATATGAGCGCACTCTCAGCATACTATCAGGAAAGAGCCGCAGCATTTATCAAGACGGCAGTTTGTTTTGATGACAAGGCAGAATACAGATCAACTCTCCGGAAAAATGGGGAGAGCCTGACAGCAACAAAGGCAGACGACGGCTTCTCAGCTTCCCGGAGTACTCCTACGGAAACTGTGGGCAAACCAGTAGAAGTTGAGGTGCCATCCGGCGACGAACTCGATGCGCGAGCGCTGACGGAAGCATTCGCAGAAAAGGGAATCCTTTGTTCGGTCATTATCCCGCATGCCTCTGCGGAAGCAGTTACCACGCAAATTTCCACTCTGACGAAATCAGCCGATATCACGATTTTAGATTGGAAACTCGATAAGATTACGCCGCGAAATGCAATCGTCAAAATTGCTGAAGACGACAACGCTTGCGGCGGTAAGCTGCGATTAATCATAATTTATAGCGATGCTAATCCAGTAGACGTGATGACGGAACTTGCAGATGCGGTAAAAGTTCATGGGTTCGTCCTTGATGAGAAAACCCATGAACTTAGTGGGCCGCATGCACGAATTGTTTTTTTTAGTAAGCCGGGGGCCGCCGTGCCTTTAGGCAAAGTTGTTAAGTATGAGGAGTTGCCTAACCGAGCAGTTAAAGAGTTCACCAAGCTAACGTCGGGACTACTCCCCGCTGCAGCATTGTCGGCGATAACCGAGGTTCGGGAGCAAACTCACCATCTATTGGCCACGTTCCCCGCAACATTAGATGGTGCATTTATAGCTCATCGCTGCTTGGTTCCTGACCCGAATGATGCGGAACAATTTCTCATAGACATTTTCGAAGGAGAGATAGGTTCATTATTGAAGCACAATGGAATTGGTAAGTCTGTGAATGCCGAGCGCTGTATCGCTTGGATTGTAAAAGAAAAATTGTGTGGTCCGGAAAAGAGCAAATTATTGGAAAATGTGCTATCAAATTACGATCTCAAGAAAAAGGACTCGTTTCGAAAGCTGTTTGAGGATTCTCAACTTGAAGAGCGCAAGATTTCTGAAAAAATCTTAGAGTTGTTGTATAAGAACGCTCCTACACACTTAATTCAAGCTCAAATAGATTTGAGCTTGCTTTCATCTTTAGATGCCCACAGTCAATCTTCAATAAAATTTCCACCTAGACTTCAATTTGGCACTTTGGTTAAGGAAGGAGGCGGAGCTACATCCAGGTATTTGATGTGCATGCAACCTTTGTGCGATTCGGTAAGAATTAAACATACGACTGGTAAAATGTTTCCATTTATTGCATTACATGCGACTGATAGTGTAAAAGATGATGGCATTCTCGATTTATGCATAATGGATGGAAAAAAGGTTGTGTGGCTAACTGCAAAAGCAACGCCTAGCTTTTTGGAAACTCATAACTTTATAGGAAAGTCCAAGAAAGAGCAGTTTGTTGAGGCTGAATTAAAGGAAGATTCCTATTTTTTTAACTCTGGCAAAAGATGCTTTAAATGGCTGGGTGAATTGAGAATTGGCAAAGCACAGCGTATCGCAAGTCAATTAGCAGCACGAATACATACTCTCGGGATTGACGAGTTTGAGTGGTTGCGGCTACATCAGCGCCAAGCAGGCTAATCAAATCCCCATGCCCATAGAAACGCACTTCGACATCCCTTTCATCTCCTCCCTGGCCCTGCGGGAAAAACAAATCCAGCAGAACTACAGGCCGATCATCGCCGTGCACAAGTGGTTCGCACGTCGGCCGGGGACCCTGTTCCGGGGGTTGCTCCTCGCCGAGTACGGCGACCGGACGCTCAAGGAGGCGTTCTTCTCGGCTAACGACTTCAAGGGGATCACCATTGCCGATCCGTTCATGGGGGGCGGAACCCCGCTCATCGAGGCCAACCGGGTCGGGTGCAACGTGTTGGGATATGACATCAACCCCATGGCATGGTGGATCGTTAACCGGGAGATCGAACACCTGGACCTGGCCGCCTATCGCACTGCCGCCACCGGGCTGATGACGGCCATGGAGGAGCAGATCGGCCGACTCTACCGCACCCGATGCCTCAAGTGCGGCTCCAATGAGGCACATGTCAAATATTTCCTCTGGGTGAAGCAGCACGATTGCAGCCGTTGCGGCAAAGCGTTCGACCTCTTCCCCGGCTATCTCCTGGCTGAGGACAAGCGCCACCCGCTGAACGTGCTGGTCTGTCACGCCTGCGGCGACCTGAACGAGGTGGCGGATCGGAAGCACCCCGGCAGATGCGCCTCATGCGCGGCGGAATTGCACCAGGAAGGCCCTGCCAAACGTAACAAATGCGTCTGCCCCCACTGCGGAGAGATCGCCACCTATCCCGTAACCGAGACCGGCCCCCCCAGACACCGGATGTTTGCCTTGGAGTACCACTGCCGCGGCTGCAAACCGGGACACACCGGACGCTTCTTCAAGCGGCCCGACATCGCCGACCTGACCCGCTACGAGGAGACAGTCAAGACCCAGTCAGACGTCGACTCCCGTTTCGTGCCGGAGGATGCCATCCCGCCCGGTGACGAAACAGACCGCTTGCTGCGATGGGGGTACCGCCACTACCGGGAGATGTTCAACACGCGTCAACTCTTGGGGCTGGAACTGAGCTGCCGGCTCATCGCGACAGAACAGAACGAACGGGTCAGAAACGCCCTGATCACCAACCTTTCCGACCTGTTACGCTACCAGAACATGGTCTGCCGCTACGACACCATGGCCCTCAAGTCGCTGGACATCTTCTCGGTGCACGGCTTTCCGGTGGGACTGGTGCAGTGCGAATCCAACCTGCTTGGAATCGCCAATGGCGGCGGGATGAGCGTGGGGAGCGGCGGTTGGTCCAA
>Ga0208371_1000213_pt1 | contig 17497 bp, 17 predicted proteins | sample SubbioCR12Aug_1A_FD_184827 | JGI IMG/M metagenome (GOLD analysis project Ga0208371, IMG submission 184827) | Serpentinite rock and fluid subsurface biosphere microbial communities from McLaughlin Reserve, California, USA - CR12Aug_1A (SPAdes) | ecosystem: Environmental > Terrestrial > Deep... | reverse complement strand
CTCCCATGCCCCGGGGAGAGGGATACCTCTTCGAGGACAAGATTGTGGGCGGTGTCATCCCGCGCCAGTATATCCCCGCCGTGGACAAGGGGATACAGGAAGCCTGCCAGGAAGGCTTCCTTGCCGGGTATCCGGTGGTGGACTTCAGGGTCGCGCTGTTCGACGGCTCGTTCCACACCGTCGACTCCTCGGAGATGGCATTCAAGGTTGCGGGCTCCATGGCGTTCAAAAAGGCGATGGAATCGTGCAAGCCGGTCATCCTGGAGCCGATCATGAACATGAAGGTTACCGTTCCCGACGAGAACATGGGAGATGTCATCGGCGATATCAACTCCCGTCGCGGCAAGGTTGTCGGTGTCGAGCCCAAGGCCAATTCCCAGATCATCCGCGCGGTTGTGCCGATGTCCGAAGTGCTGGCATATTCAAACGATCTCCGCTCCATGACCAGCGACCGTGGCCTTTTCAACATGGAATTCTCCCATTATGAAGAGGTGCCGACCCATCTTGCCCAGAAGGTCATTGCCGAGGCCCAGGCAAACGGTCATTAACGTTACGACGAGTGAACACCGGCGCGAGGAGGCCTTGTGGCTTCTCGCGCCGGTGCGTACACTTGGGACTGTATCGGCTTTCCTGCCAGCATCCCAATAAATCCGTGGAGGTAGGGTCATGATCCCACACGATGCACACCATGACGACGAACAACGGGTGAATCCCCAGAAGGGAAGCAGCCAGAAACTGCTCCTCTGTGTGCTGGCAATCCTGCTGGCGGTGTTTGGCTATCTCTATTTCTTTACCGGGCTGATCAAGCAGCATGGTGGCGAATCTCCGGTTCCTCCACCGCAGGCTCAGCAGATCAAGCAACCGATGCCCCCCCGTCCTGACGAGCAGCCAGCGAAGGAACAGGCAGTTGCGGCCAAGGAGACGGCGCCGCCGGTTACTCCGGCTCCTGTTGAAAAGGCTGCCCCGGTGGCATCCAAGGCTGCACCGAAGCAGGTTCCCCCACCGGCGGCAAAGCAGGCAGCCGCTCCGGCAAAACCTGCCGAGATCAAGCCGAAGGTCGTGGCTCAAGCCCCTGCGCCGCCGCCAGCCGCAAAGCCCGTGAAGACCGAGAAGCAGGCAGGACCGGCCAAACCGCCTGCAAAGGCCGCTGTGGAGAAGGTTGCCCCCCACCCGAAGAAGGTGGTCAAGACGGCTGCCGCCAGGCCGGCCGAAAAGCAGGCCGTTGCCAAGGCGGCGAAGAAGGCGCCCGAAAAGTCGCCGGCTGCAAAGGAATCACAGCCGGGGCTCTTCAGGTTGGAGTCCGGAGAGATCCTTTCGGCACGAAAAGCCGATCAGGTTGTGGTTGAGTTGAAAAAGGCGGGATTCACCTCTGTCGAAAAGAAGCTCAACCATGAGGACCGCACCATGCAGCGGCTCTTTGTGGCCGAGTATGATGACGTTCAGGCTGCGCGCGATGAACAGCAAAGGCTCAGTAAGACGGCAGACGGTGTCTTTGTCCTGCCGCTGAATGGCAAATACCAGGTCTATGCCGGGTCTTACGAGCTGGAAAAACGTGCTGCATCGGAACGGGCCCGGCTGGCTGCAAAAGGGCTGCAGGTAACCGTGCGCAAGGCCTCGGTCAAGGTGCCGGTCTATCGGGTTACTGCCAGGGCCAAGGTGAAGTCGAAAGCGGACGAGATGGCTGCACGTCTGAAGAAAGCCGGTGTCGGGGCGAGCGTTCAGTCTGCCGGAAAGTGAGTGTGCTGACGTGGCGGAACCGTTACTTCTCGAAGTCTCTCCATCGGCTGCGGCGCTCGTTGCACCCGATGTGCCGCTGGAAGTGAAGCTGCAGACCGCTCGTGGCGAGGTTCCCGGTGATGGAGCCGATCTGGCGGCCGTTCTCTATTATCTGTGCCACGATCCTGATACCGAAGTGAGCACCACGGCACGGATTACCCTGCGGGAGTTGGGCGATGACCGCCTTGCGGAGGTTGTTGCCGCACCGGGAACCCATCCGCGGATTCTCGATATCCTGGCCCGGCTGCACTTTGGCAAACGGGATATTGCCTGGCTGATCGCACAACACCCTGCGGTCTCGCAGGAGACCCTCGAATTCCTCGCCGTCCATGGCGTGCAGGGTGCCGTGGACATCCTTGCGGTGACCTCGGAGCTGGAAGATATCGCGGAAGAAGCTGAGGATACGGGCGAACTTCCGGATGAGGATGTCCCGGAAGAGGAGATCGAGCCGGAAGAAGAGGTTGAGGAAAACGAGGAATTCCGCTCCAAGTACCAGTTGGCGCAGACCATGGGTGTTGCAGAGAAGGTGAAGGTCGCCCTGACCGGCGACAAGGAATGGCGTTCGATCATGATCAAGGATTCCAATAAGATGGTGTCCGGTTCCGTCATGAAAAATCCACGCATTACCGATGCCGAAATCCTCACCATCGCCAAGTTGACCGGGATGAACGAAGAAATCATCCGTGCTATCTGCGTCAATAAGGAGTGGGTCAAAAAATACCCGATCCGCAAGGCCCTGGTGGAGAACAACAAGACGCCGCTTCCCTTTGCCCTCAGATTCATGGCGTCGTTGGGTGAAAAGGATGTTGCCGCACTGGCCAAGAGCAAAAACGTTTCCACGGTCATTGCTACCCAGGCGCGTCGCCTCCTGATGAACAAAAAGAAGGATTAACCGGAGGAGTCCATGGCACTCGTCAATCACGCCAAACGTGAGATTAATGCGAAGATCGTCTACTGCGGCCCTTCTGCAGCTGGGAAGGGGTCACTTTTGAAGGCAATCTGCAGCAAGCTGCCGATCGAATTGCGAGGACCGCTTCGCAGCATGGCACTGCAGCAGGATCGCATGCTTTTCTTCGATCTGACCCATCCCGAGGGGAGAGACCCTGAAGGATACCGGGTCCGTTTTCACATTTACACCCTGACCGGTGAGGTTACCCAGCCAAATGCCTGGAAAATGGTTCTCAAGGGTGTCGACGGGCTCGCCATAGCCCTGGATTCCGACCCGGCCCGGCAGTCCGCCAACAGGGATGTCCTGGAAGAGGTACTGGCTGCGCTTCATGGTTACGGCAAGAATCTTGACGAAGTTGCATCCGTGGTGCTGTGCACCAAGCGGGACCTGCCGGATGCCCTTCCGATGGAGGAGATGCAGGAGTCATTGAGAATAGGCCGGCAGACCCTGCTCCCTGTCAGCACGACTACGGGGGAAGGAGTGATGGAAGGGGTTGCGGAATTGATGGCCGCCATTCTCGACAACCTTGAAGATCTGGGACTGCTGCTGCAATCCACGGTTTCCTCGCTCAGGGATCTGGCCCCGGCACGTCAGCGGATGGCTCCCCCGGAGGTGACCACCTCTCCGTTTGATGAAATCGCGCTGACAGAAGAACCGCCGGGCGATCTGTCTGTCGGTGAAGAGTTTCGTGATCAGGACAAGCCGTTGATTTCCGTTGCCGGTCCGGCAGAAATTGACGATACGGGGGCTCTCCAGGTGCCGCTGGTGCTCAACTGCTGCAACAGGTCGGCAAAGCTCGTCTTGACTATCTCGCTCAAGTAATCTTCCCCGGCGTCAGATTGTGGGGGTAACTCTGTTCAGAAGGTGATTGATGGACGTGGTGTTTTCCTGGGAGATAGCATTTCAGCTGTTGCTGGCTTCCCTGCTCGGCGGCTTGATAGGTCTCGAGCGGGAAGTTCATGGCCGTCCGGCCGGTTTTCGCACGCATCTCCTGGTCTCTCTCGGTGCGGCACTGTTCGTTGTCACCTCGGTCCATTTCTACCAGCGGTTCGGCAATTTCTCCGGGCAAGGACCCGTAGGTGTGGACCCCGGCCGGATTGCCGCCCAGGTTGTGGCGGGCATCGGCTTTCTCGGCGCCGGTGCCATCATCCGCGAAAAGGCTTCGATCAGGGGATTGACCACCGCTGCCTGTCTGTGGGTTGCCGCAGCCGTCGGTGTCGCTGTCGGGGGAGGGATGTACCTGGCTGCCATCGTGGTGACGTTTTTGGCCGTGGTCAATCTCATCTTCTTGAAAAAACTGGAAAACCGGCTGAAAAAGGATATCTACCTGAGAATCCTGGTCTGGAGCGACGATCTGGACGGACAGTTGCTGCGGATCGAGATGGTGTTGGCGGAATGTTCCATGGAGGTTGTCAGCATGGGGATCGAAAAGGATATCCTGGCGAGGGATATACGGTTCGAGGTTGACGTGAGAAGTCGTACCCGTGGCGAGTTTCAACTGTTGACCGATCGCATTGCCGCACTGGAAGGGGTCAGACGGATCAGACTTGAGTAGGGGGAAGAGTATCCGGCCATTCAGCGTGTTATGCCTTGAACAGGCGATAATTCCGTGATAGCATCCCCGCTGGTTTTCGGTAGTCGGGCGAGATCAGCTTCGAGGAGGTTACGTTCAGATGGCGATTATTACCATTTCCCGTGAAATGGGTACCGGCGCATACAAGATTGCTCAGGATGTCGCAAAGAAACTCCGTTACACGCTTGTTGACGGGGTGAAGCTTGCCGACCATGCTCACAAATACGGGTTGAGTCCGGAAATCCTCGAACGGGTCGACGAAAAGCCACCGGTCTACATGACGGCCGAGGACCGCCGTCAAGCCGCTCATCTTGCTACCATCGAGCTGGCACTGCTTGACTTCGCACGCAAGGGAAACGTGATCCTGTATGGCAGGGGCGGTCAGGATCTCCTGATCGGCATGTCCAATGTCCTGCGCATCCGATTCAATGCACCGTTCGAGGAGAGGGTGGAGAAATTTGCCGAGCGTGAATGGATGGACCCCGAGCTTGCCAGGCACCTGATCCGCAAATGCGATCATCAGCGGGGCGGATTCATCCATTTTTATTTCAATCGCGACTGGAAAGACCCGCTCGGTTACGACCTGGTTTTCAATACGTCGCAGTTGTCTGCCGGGTCAATCGTCGACTGTATCGTTGCTGCGGCGAAAGATCCGCAACTCAAGGAAGCAGAAGCATCTTCGATGGCACTGTTGGAGGATATCATCCTCAGCAAGCGGGTGGAGACCGAGCTCCTGAAGTCAGATCGCCTCGACTACCTTCACTTCAGGATAACCTCGTCGAACAGTGAAGTCACCCTCTCCGGTCATGTGCATTCTGAAGAGGAGAGGAACGCAGCCGTTGATATCATTACGCGCGTCAAGGATGTCAAAAAAGTGCAGGATCATCTGCAGGTAGTCGGATTTTCCTCGTCTCATCGGGAATAAGAGACGCTTACATGCAGGGTATGGAAAAGGGCTCGTCAGAGCCCTTTTCTATTGGTGGTCATCCTTTGGCGCAGGCTGGACGATGTGGATGCTGATCTGCCGGATCAGCTTCTCGATGGTAGCGAGACGTTCCCGATATTCCTGCAGATAGAAGGCAGCCCGGTGTGGGGAATGGAACGTGGTCCCCTGCTCAAGCAATTCGAGCCGCATCTTCGCGACTTGGCGCATCATTTCGAGAACTTCACGCGCATCGGCCATTTCAGGTCCCCATGGCGGCACGCCCCTCGTCGAGCCGTTCCTTGAGTTTCTGTACCAGTTCATAGGTGATGGGACCCCTGTTGCCGTCAATTCCCATGCGGTCGTCATCCTCGTTGCCATGGAAATCGGAGCCGCCGGTCACTGCCAACCGGTAATGACGGGCAATCCCGAGCAGGAAGTCGCGTTCGTCGGCGCTGCAGAGGGTGTTGTAGGCCTCCACTCCATCCAGGCCGAGACCGGCGAATGCTATCAGCAGTTCCCGCAGCAGCGAACGGTCACGGGTAATGCTTGTCGGGTGTGCCAGAACCGAGACCCCCCCGATGCGCCTGATTTCGCAAATGGCCTCGTGCAGGGGAAAGTATAGTTTGGGGACGTCACACGGAATGAGATACTTGTCGAATGCATCTTCCATGCTGCTCGCACACCCTTGTGCAACCAGGACCCTCGCAATATGGGGTCGCCCGAGGGCCTCTACCGACTGGGTGAGGACATCGGCATAACTGATACAGGCTTTGCCTTCACGTTTCAGCTTTTCGTTGATCCGCTCAATGATTTCCGCTCCCCGTTGCATCCGCCGCACGCGGAATTGCTCCAGCTTTTCCAGGAATGACATGTCCCTGTGGTCGATGAAGTACCCGAGCAGATGGATATCCCGGTATCCTTCATATTCAACGGATAGTTCCACTGCCGGGATCACCTCGACCCGGTGCAGTTCCCCGGAGGCAATGCATTCGTCGATTCCCGATACGGTGTCGTGATCGGCAAGGGCAATGGCCGTCAGCCCCTGGTCGGCAGCCATGGATGCCACTTGCGCGGGTGTCAGGATCCCATCGGAATGGCAGGAGTGTAGGTGGAGATCTATGCGGTTCATTGTCCGGGGTCAGGGGGGGTAAATTTTTGTCTGCTCGCGCCGATTATGCCCGATTGCCCTGGTAATGTCACGCTGATAATGGTTGCGATGACCCTGGACATCGGTTAGAATGCCCCAGTACGCGATGGGGGGAGTATGGCAAAACAACAGGGAATTGCATTGGCGGTGGTGGCTTTTGCCGTCTATATCCTGGGTGGGATCTCTGCTTTTGGCGGGCTTGCGTTGATCTTTCTCATGAAGGGACGTGACCTGTTCGGCTGGGGAGAAGGGCGGACCATCGGCTATCTCTTTCTCTGTGTCGGGGCGTGCCTGTCGGTGCTGGGCGTGCTGCTCATGAGGATATTCCGCAATAGAGGGCTTGCTTGAGGGATGGCGACATCCACGAGGTGGTGAGAATCCTGCGGAGTGACGTGCTCGCGTGGCAGTCGCCGGCAGTGACCATTGTCTCCCAGCGGGAAGGCAATCCGTTCAAGGTGCTCATCTCCTGTATCCTTTCATTGCGCACCCAGGACCAGACAACCGGACCGGCCAGTGAACGTCTCTTCGCCCTGGCCGATACCCCCGAAAAGATGGCGGTTCTTGCTCCGGAAGCAATCGAGTCAGCCATCTATCCCGTTGGCTTCTATCACACCAAGGCCCGGCAGATCGGAGAGATCTGTCGAACCCTGCTGGAGCGGCATGGTGGAAAGGTCCCCGGTGACCTTGACGAACTCCTGAGTCTGAAAGGGGTGGGGCGCAAGACAGCGAACCTGGTGGTGACATTGGGGTTCGGCAAGCCGGGGATCTGCGTCGATACACATGTCCACCGCATTTGCAATCGATGGGGGTACGTGGAGACAGGGACGCCCGAAGCAACCGAAAGTGCCCTGCGACAGAAGCTGCCAGCCGAATACTGGCTGGAGATCAATGATCTGCTGGTTACCTTCGGCCAGAACCTCTGCCGACCGATTTCTCCGCGCTGCAGCATCTGCCATCTGCCGGCCTTCTGCGATCGTCGAGGTGTCAAAACCTCTCGATAGGCGATACATGGGATTTTTTCTCATTCTACGCACTTGTCTTGTGCGAGCTGAGCATGTAATATGAAAAAAACATGGTTTGTTTTATTCTTGAATGATACAGGAGGTCGGGCATGCTGAAGAGTATCGGTTTTCTCGGACTGGGCACGGTTGGCCGTCACATGGCTGCCAATCTTACGAAGGGACATTATGATCTGACGGTCTATGATTCAGACCCATCAGTGGTAGCCGAACTGGTGAAGCAGGGTGCTTCCGGGGCTGCCACACCCAGAGAGGCTGCCAAGGGGCGGGATATGGTGGTGCTGATTCGCCCTGAAAAGGAACGTCTCCGCCCCGATATCTACGGTCCCGACGGGCTCTTTTCCGGCATCGACGCCGGCACGATCCTGGTGGACATGGGGACGCATTCCCTGCAGAGCACGATGGAAATGGCCGAAGAGGCTGCGAACCACCGCGTGATGTTCCTCGATGCCCCGGTCTGGGGAACCAAGGAACATGCCGCAAACGGGCTCCTGACCATCCTCACCGGCGGGGACCCGGCGCTGGTTGGCCGCTGCCGCGAGCTCTTCTCCTTCTTCGGCTTGAATATCATCCATGTCGGTGGTATCGGCGATGCTACCCGCATGAAGTTCATTGTCAACCTGGTCCAGGCGGAACTGATGCAGGCGCTTGCAGAAGGGCTCGTTTTCGGCGAGAAGATGGGTTTTACCGCCGACAAGATCCTCGAAGTGCTGGATTGCGGCGGGGTAGCTTCTCCGCTCTTCCATTCCAAGGGGCGCACCATGGCGCGCGGCGATTTTACCCGCAACCTGGCCCTCAAATACGTTCACGAGCAGCTGGAACTGGTGATGGAAAAGGCCAAAAAGCTGGGGCTCACCCTGCCGGGAGCAGAAGCGGTCTGCAAGATCTACGAGCAGGCGGACAAGGATGGGCGTGGGGAAGAGGACTTTTCGGCAATCATCAAGGTGCTGCGCAAGTAGCCTGGTGAGAAATTGGGCATAAAAAGGGCGTCCCGTGCGGGGCGCCTTTTTCATTTCGCATATTCGGAGGGATGACATGTCTCCAAGCAACCGGCCGCGAAGACCGCGCCCCATGCCGGCCAAAAGCCAGGAAGAGCTGGATGATCTGGTCAGGCGGCTGAAATCGGAACAGCGGCCTGAAGGGAACTACCGGGATCGATCTCTCGAACTGCATGGCTGGATCTGCGCGAAATGCGGACGGGAGTTTGAACGGAACAACCTGCACCTGCTCACGGTCCATCACCGGGACGGAAATCACCACAACAATCCGTCAGATGGGAGTAACTGGGAAAATCTCTGCGTCTGGTGCCATGATGACGAGCACAGCCGCTCGATCCTGGCCGAGTATCTGCACAACGGCGGGAAATGATGACAGCTGGCTATTTCCTGGTGAGGAGGGCAACGTTCTCCACGTGCGGTGTCTGGGGGAACATGTCCACCGGCTGTATCGTGTCGGTGCGGTAGCCCAGCCCCGCAAGGATATCCAGATCACGCGCCAGGGAGACGGGGGAGCAGGAGACATAGATCAGTTTCGCCGGCCCGAGCGCCGCTACCCCCTCCAGTACCTTTTGTTCACACCCCTTGCGGGGGGGATTGAGAATGACCACGTCGACCCGGTCATGCTCGCCCTGCAGTTCTGCCAGTAACTCGGCCGCATCGCCCGTCTCGAACCGGCAGTTCCGTATGCCGTTGAGGCGGGCATTCCGCACCGCATCCGCAACAGCCGCTTCGACCACCTCGATACCGATCACTTCCCGTGCCTTGCCCGCAAGGTAGAGAGAGATCCCGCCAACGCCGCAGTAGAGGTCAATGACCAGCTCATTGCCGGTCAACCCTGCCCAATCCCTGACCGTATCGTAGAGGATGGCTGCGCCGCCGCTGTTCACCTGGAAAAAGGAGCGGGGCGAAAGGGTGAAGCGTGTCGCTCCTATGGTGGCAGTCAGAGACCGTTCCCTGGAAAGGAAACGGTCATGGTCGCCCAGGATGACATTTCCTTCAGAACTGTTGCTGTTCTGCGCCGTGACAACGACCTCGGGGACCGCTGACTGGACATGTTTCGCCAGGTGATGGATCTCGTTGTAGCTTTTCCCGCTGGTAACGAACACCACCATGGCCTGGTTTGCCATTTCCGAGACCCGTATCACCAGGTAGCGGAGCAGCCCGTTGCCTGTTCGGGGGCTGTAGATCTCGACCTTGCCCTTTTTGATTCCGCTTCGGACCGCAGCAACGATGCGATTGATGAGTGGGTGGTGCAGCGGACAGTCCACCATGTCGATGACGTCATGGGTGTTGCGTCGATACATGCCGATGAGAGGCTGCGCATGCTTGCCTGCAACCACCAGTTTGGCCGTGTTCCGGTAGCCGAACTGGGCGGGCGAGGCGATTACCGGCAGGATGCGCGCGGTGGCAAGGGATTCGTAGCCGTTCATCTGCCTGGCGATGAAGGCGCCTTTCCAGGCCAGCTGGGCAGGATAGTTCATGGCAACGAGCGGGCATCCGTCGCAGTCGTGCACTGTGCAGGGCGATTTGACGAGCCGTGCCGGCGAATGCCTGAGGATCTTGACCGTTGCCGCAAAGGAGGTACGCCGACCGGAATGGGTGACCCGGCTGCGCACCGTTTCTCCTGGAAACGCTCCTGAAACGAGGTACTTTTTCCCCTCGTGATGTGCGATTCCGTAGCCGTCCTCGTCAAGATCCGAGATCGCCAGGTCGAGCAGAGTCCCTGCCTTTACGGCTGCATGTGGCGGAGAAAGGTTTGGTGTTTGGGGTGTGCGTCGCATCCGGTCACTAAACAGTAATTCGGCATCCTTGTCAATGGAGAGTTGCAGGGCATCGCCCTCCAGTGTTGATTTGTGTATTAAGAGTGTAGAAATGATAGTCACTGTGGGGATAGCCGTGATGAAATGCTGTGCACGGCTGCCCGCGTAACTGCACGTTATTTAACCGCTCGTGCATAAAATAGCGGCATGTGCCTAATTATGGCGCATATGATGCATTTCAGCTGCTCAATTCTGTGGCCTGTCAAGAGTGATGCCGCATCGCTCAAAATCTTGTGCCACTATATTAAGCAATGGAGGGTATCATGACGATGCAGCTCGACGAGAAGTTGGAAGGAGTTTATCAGGATGTCCTGAAGCGAAATCCGGGTGAAGTTGAGTTTCACCAGGCTGTCCGTGAGGTTCTCGAATCTTTGGGACCGGTCATGGTGAAACACCCCGAGTACATGGAGCGCAAGATCATTGAGCGGATCTGCGAACCTGAGCGCCAGATCATCTTCCGGGTACCCTGGCAGGACGACAAAGGGCGGGTGCATATCAATCGCGGCTTCCGCGTCGAGTTCAACAGTGCCCTCGGACCTTACAAGGGCGGTCTTCGTTTCCACCCCTCCGTCTACCTCGGCATCATCAAATTCCTCGGGTTCGAGCAGATCTTCAAGAACTCGCTCACCGGCATGCCCATCGGCGGCGGCAAAGGCGGCTCCGACTTCGATCCCAAGGGGAAGACGGACGACGAAGTGATGCGCTTCTGCCAGAGCTTCATGACCGAACTCTACCGTCACCTGGGCGAGCACACCGACGTACCTGCCGGCGACATCGGCGTGGGTGGTCGTGAAATCGGCTACATGTTCGGCCAGTACAAGCGGATCACCAACCGCTACGAGGCCGGCGTCCTGACCGGCAAAGGTCTCAGCTGGGGCGGTTCTCTCGTTCGTCCCGAAGCGACCGGTTACGGTGCCACCTTTTTCATCAACGAAGCGCTCAAGGTCCGCAAGGAATCCTTTGACGGCAAGGTCTGCCTTGTTTCCGGTTCCGGCAACGTGGCGATCTACACCATCGAGAAGATCCACCAGCTCGGCGGCCTGTGCGTTGCCTGCTCCGACTCCAACGGCGTCATCTACCACGAGAAGGGTCTGGATGTGGAGCTGATCAAGCAGCTGAAAGAGGTGGAACGTCGTCGCATTCAGGACTACGCCACCTACCACAAGGATGCCAAGTATATCGCCAACGGCAACATCTGGGAGATCCCCTGCCAGGTGGCGATGCCGTCTGCAACCCAGAACGAGATCAATGGCAAGGATGCCAAGACCCTGGTCAAGAACGGCTGCATCGCGGTTGGCGAAGGTGCCAACATGCCGACCACCCCTGAAGGGGTCAAGGTCTTCCTCGATGCAAAAATTTCCTACGGTCCTGGTAAGGCCGCCAATGCTGGCGGGGTGGCAACATCCGCCCTGGAGATGCAGCAGAACGCTAGCCGCGATTCCTGGAGTTTCGATTTCACCGAAAAGAAACTCGAAAACATCATGGTCGGCATCCACAAACTCTGCTACGAAATCGCCGAAGAATATGGCGCTCCGGGCAACTACGTACTCGGTGCCAACATCGCCGGCTTCATCAAGGTAGCTGACGCCATGGTCGCCCATGGTCTGATCTGATCGCATTGTCCTGTTGGTGAATCTGATGCGGGGTGCCTGAATCGGTACCCCACATCTTTTTCGCCGGCATGATGCCCTTGAGTTTCACGCTCTTTTTGCTTGACAGCAACCGGTGCATGAAGTATATAAACAATCCGTTCTGGCGCAGATCCGCAGCACAGATAGGCGCCTCCCTCTTTGGTTCGCCAAGGAGGTTTTTTGTGTCAGTAACAACCAGGTTCGGCGGTGTAGCTCAGCTGGTTAGAGCATACGGCTCATATCCGTAGTGTCCGGGGTTCAAGTCCCTGCACCGCCACCATTTATAAGTTCGGCACAGTCCGGACAAGTACAAGAAGCCTTGAGAAATCAAGGCTTTTTCTTTTTCTGTTGTCCGATATTGTGCGCTTTGGTATGATGGTATCCAAGGTTTTTGATGGTATGTATGGGGGTGTATCACTATACCATCAAGACGGATACCATCAAAAAAGGGGAAACCCAATGCCAAAGCGGATCCTGCCTCTATCCGACGTCCAAGTCAAAAACGCGAAGCCGAAGGAAAAAGACTACAAACTCTCCGATGGCTTCGGGCTTTACCTCTTGGTCACTCCCACCGGTGGAAAACTCTGGCGGATGCAGTACCGATTTGCTGACAAGCAAAAACTCCTTTCTTTCGGTTCTTACCCCCAAATATCCCTTGCCGACGCACGACAACGCCGCGAGGACGCCAAAAAGCTTCTCGCCAACGGTGTTGATCCCGGAGAGATAAAGAAGGCACAGAAGGCTGCTATCATTTCCAGTAACGAAAAATCGCTTGAAGTGGTGGCGCGCGCCTGGCACGCCGGAAAGGTTGAGGGTTGGGCTGATAGTCATGCAAAGACCACCATGGAGAGATTGGAGAAGAACATCTTCCCATGGCTTGGCGCAAAGCCTGTCAACGAAATCACTCTCTCGGACATAAAACCGGTACTCCACCGGATCGAGGAGCGCGCCCCCGAATCGGCCCGACGGATGTATGTCGCCCTTAACATGATTTTCCGTTATTGCGTGGCTTCCGAGTTCATAGGAAGGAACCCCTTCGAGGGGCTGAAGCCAAAAGACATCATGAGACGGGAGCCGATAGAAAAACATTTCCCTGCCCTCACACAGCCGCACGAATTGGCTCCGCTGCTGAGGGCAATCGACGATTTCAAAGGTTCATTTGTCGTCAAGTGCGCCCTGCAACTTGCTCCCCTCGTCTTTGTCCGACCAGGTGAGCTGCGTCATGCCGAGTGGTCCGAAATCGACTTTGACAAGGCAGAGTGGAACATCCCCATTGAAAAGATGAAGCTCTCAACAAGGGAAAAGATCAAGCGTAAGGGAGATTGTCACTGCGTGCCCCTCAGCCATCAGGCAATTGCGATACTGAAGGCAATACAGCCACTGACCGGCAGAAGCCCCTATGTCTTTCCCGGAGCACGTTCTAATCTCCGGCCGATGAGCGAGGCGGCGCTGACGGCGGCAATTCACCGCATGGGATTTCAGGGAGAGATGACCTGGCACGGTTTTCGGGCCGTGGCGAGAACCTTGATTGACGAGGTATTGCAAATACGTCCCGATTTTATCGAACATCAGTTGGCGCATGCTGTTCGAGACGCCTTGGGCCGTGCCTACAACCGCACATCACACCTTGCCGAGCGGAAGAAGATGATGCAGCAGTGGGCCGACTACCTGGACGGGCTGAAGGCCGGGGCAAAAGTCATCAGAATATCCGACAGGGCAACCAAGTAAACAACGCTCCCACCCATGGAATGTTCAAAGTGCTTCCTGATGTTTCTACTTGTATAATATTGAAATTGCTACATTTTTTATATTGACACCCTGTCTGAAATAGTATTATGAAGTTCCATACAAGATTATTACGCCCTTTATGGCGGGATAAGAGACCAGCGTATGAGACTTCAAGATACTATGCATCCAGACCCGTTATTACTCCCACAAAGAACTGTTTCTCACCATGTCACCGTCTGTGTAGATAGTTCCCCCGCCTCATACGATCCAGCCACACTCACCGTAGCCATCACAACCATCCTGCGTCACTCAACCATTGGGAACCTGCCATCCAACGGCTTGTTTCCCCTCGTCGAACCGTCTTCAATCATCACCCCAAAACCTATGGAGGAAAATCGTATGCGTATCACCCTGCCGGAAACCGGCTTTGTCCGGTTGTCCACCATTATCGGCGACCCTAAGGCCGATCCCCCTATCCCCCCTATCATTCCGGTATCCAAGAGCACCTGGTGGGCCGGGGTCAAATCCGGACGTTATCCGAAGCCCGCCAAAAAATTAGGACCAAGAATTACTGTGTGGAAAGTTTCCGATATCATCGCACTTATCGAAGATCGGCCGGAATAAGGTGAGGCATCGTGGATATTGAAAATTTTCGCGAAGCAATCCTGCATGCCACCGGCGGCGCACCCTCCTTCAACGACATCAAACCTGCCAAACTGATAAGATTTGCTACCAATGACCGGAAAGGAGATACGTCTGGCTGGTGCAAACTGTTCGAGGACGGCGAAGGAGGTGTTTTCGGTTGCTGGCGTTCAGGTGTTTCCGGAACTTGGCAGGCCAAGTCGGAACGGAACCCTGAAGCACAGGTCGCTTTTCTCGTCCGGGTGAAACAGGCACAGGAAGAGGCTGTCGCTATTGAAGAGAAATCCCGTCAGGATTGCCGGGAGAAATCAACGGCGCTCTGGGAGAAAGGCCGGGATGTTGCCGCAAAGCACCCCTACCTGACGGCAAAGAGGATCAAGCCCCACGGCATCAAGCAACTGCGGAACTCGCTCATGGTCCCGGTCCGGGACCATACCGGGGAGCTGCACGGCCTGCAGTTCATCCTGCCGGATGGGACAAAGAGATTCAAAAGCGGTACGGCGCTCTCCGGCTGCTTCCATCTCATCGGTAATCCCGCCGGCAGGATTCTGATCGCCGAAGGCTATGCTACCGGCGCGACACTCCACGAGGTCACCGGTTACGCTGTGGTTTGCGCCTTCACTGCCGGCAACCTGAAGCCAGTGGCAGAGGCATTACGCCAACAATATCCGGATACAGTGTTGGTCATATGCGCCGATGATGATCATCTCACCGAAGGCAATCCCGGCTTGACAAAAGCCATCGAAACGGCAGAGGCGGTGTCCGGGCTTCTGGTAGTCCCCTGTTTTCCTGCGACAAGGAATGTGACTGATTCCGACTTCAACGACCTGGCGAGACTGGCAGGGGCGGAGTCGGTCAAGCGCTGTATCGAGGCTGCGGCCTCACTAACCTCATCCACTGAAAGCGAAGCCTCAGATTTTCCGCTCGAAGCCGTCATCGAGCGGTTGTCGAAACTTACTCCGTTACAATACGACCAGGTGCGCCGTCAGGAAGCAAAAGCGCTCGGTGTTCGTCCTGCAACCCTGGATGCCGCGGTAAAGGATGCCCGCAAGGGGACCGTTGCCGACGATCTCCCCTTTGTCGAAGTGGAACCATGGCCGGACGAAGTTGACCCGACGCAGTTGTTGACCGACATTGCCGCCACGGTCCGGCGGTTCATTGTCTGCGAGAAGGAGACCGCCCATACGGTCGCCCTGTGGGCCGCCATGACCTGGTTTATCGATGTGGTGCAGGTCGCGCCCTTGGCGATCATTACCGCACCGGAGAAGCGCTGCGGCAAGTCGCAACTCCTGTTTCTTCTGGGCCGCCTATCCGCCCGAGCCATCACCACGAGCAGCATCTCTCCGGCGGCACTCTATAGAACAATCGACGCCTGGTGTCCCACGCTCCTGATTGACGAGGCCGACGCCTTCATCAAGGATAACGAGGAACTGCGGGGACTCCTGAACAGCGGCCATACCAGGGAGAGCGCCTATGTCATCCGGACCGTCGGTGACAGTTTCACCCCGACCAAGTTCAACACCTGGGGGGCGAAGGCGCTTGCCGGAATCGGCCATGTTGCCGACACCCTGATGGACCGGGCCGTCATCCTGGAATTGCGGCGCAAATTGCCCCACGAAGAGGTTGGCCGCATCCGCCATGCTGAACCAAACCTGTTCGCTGATTTGCGGTCCAAACTGGCGCGGTTTGCCGATGATTACCGCGACCAGGTACAACAGACCCGACCACCGTTGCCCCATAGCCTCAATGACCGGGCGCAGGACAACTGGGAGCCGCTCCTTGCCATTGCCATGACCGCCGGCAACGAGTGGCTGCAGCTTGGCACCACGGCGGCATTGAAATTATCCGGCAGCGAGAGCGCGTCGCAGACAGTCGGCACGGAACTCCTAGCGGACATTCAGGAGATTTTCGGAGATGACCGGGACAGAATAACCACGGCAGAACTGATCCGGCTATTGTGCGCCGATGTGGAAAAGCCCTGGGCCACCTTCAACCGAGGCCAGTCGATATCTCCCAGACAGGTGGCAAAACGTCTCAAGGAATACGGCATCCTTTCTCATACCATCCGTCTCGGCGTAGAGACCGCCAAAGGTTACACCCTCGATCAATTCCGGGAGGCGTTTTCCCGTTACCTGTCTTCACCCTCCGAATTATCCGTAACAGCGTCACAAGCCAATAACCATGCGGTTTTGGCTGTGACGGATAATCCGGCTGTTACCGATAATCCCGCAGCTGTGACGAACAACCCGTCACGTTTCGGTAACGAGATGCAAAACGTCACGTGCAACCCCGCAACCAGTGCGGCTTGTGACGCTGTTACGGATAAGTCCCTAGAAACAGCGGCAATAGTATTGACGGAAGATGATCTGTTGGAGCTGTCGCTATGAAGGCGCTGGTCATTGAACCGCTCCCAACGACAAAAGGAATCATCCCGGCGGGACAGATCATCGAAATTTCCCCGGCGCTTCTGGAGAGGCTAAAGGGGAAGGTTGAAGCAATCACCTCCCCGCAAGAACCTGAAGTATGGCTGACCGATACAGGCGAATTAAGGACGCGAGGAGTGATTGACGACCTGGCGGCAGTGATCGTCGGCCTAACGGCCGACAATCTGCCGTTACAGCGGGAGCTGCTTGCCCGGCACTGCGAAGCGTATGATCCGTACCATATCGGCTACCTCTTGGAGTTTTGGGAGGAGCGCGCCGCGATCATGGAACGTGATAGCGGCTTGTCCCGACACGACGCTGAGTACCAGGCTGCGGAACGTCTGCACATGCTGGCATTCCTGGATATCCGTGCTGACGCACGGAGCGGAAACTGAGGGGGCCAGGATAATTGACACCGGTGACGATTGCAGCTGTTCGGCTTGAGCAAATTTTGCCGGTGATTGTACCGCCCCCTCAGTCCCCGCGCTGTGTCAGCATGCGCGGACACAGCGCGGGGACAGGACCAGCGCGGGAATGCGAAGATTGACGCGACAAAACATGGAGGACAGCCGAATGAGCAAGAGAGATGAGACATTCGACGCGCAGACGGAGGTTGAGCGCATCCGTATCCGCCGCGTCGAAGCGAGGCGCAAGCTTTATCGCAAGAGCCGCCTCGACAAGTACCGCGCCGAATTGGTCGCAATGAGACAGGCAGGCGCTTCCTGCGCCGACCTTGCCGAGTGGCTGCGGGTGAACCACCGCTGCAAGGTCAATCGCAGTTCAGTTGACCGGTATCTAAAAAAACTGCCGGAGCTGAAGAGAACAGTGACAGGAGTACAGGAATCACCTCAGACTGATGAGAGCAG
>Ga0208371_1000212_pt1 | contig 17531 bp, 16 predicted proteins | sample SubbioCR12Aug_1A_FD_184827 | JGI IMG/M metagenome (GOLD analysis project Ga0208371, IMG submission 184827) | Serpentinite rock and fluid subsurface biosphere microbial communities from McLaughlin Reserve, California, USA - CR12Aug_1A (SPAdes) | ecosystem: Environmental > Terrestrial > Deep... | reverse complement strand
GACAACGTCCGGACCGCCGAGATCATGAAGGAGCTGTACGAGCCGTTCATGCGGAAGAACAACCGGATGATCATCATGGACATCCGGAGCGCCGAGATGACCAAGTACGCTGCCAATGCCATGCTGGCGACCCGGATCTCCTTCATGAACCAGGTCGCCCTGCTCTGCGAGCGGATGGGGGCGGACGTGGCCGCGGTGCGTGAAGGGATCGGCTCCGATTCGCGGATCGGCTACGACTTTCTCTTCCCCGGCCCCGGCTATGGCGGTTCCTGCTTCCCCAAGGATGTAAAGGCGCTGATCCGCACGGCCCAGGAGTGCGACTACGACTTCCTCCTGCTCAAATCGGTCGAGGAGGTGAACGAACTGCAGAAGCAGGTCCTCTCCACCAAGGTGCTCGACCTGCTCGGTAATGCCGGAGCGGAAAAGCCGCTTGCCGGCCGGACCGTGGCCTGCTGGGGGCTCTCCTTTAAGCCGCGCACCGACGACATGCGCGAGGCCCCGTCCATTACCATCATCGAGAGCCTGCTGGCAGCCGGTGCCACGGTGCGTGCCCACGATCCCGAGGCGCTGAAAGAAGCGGCCAAGGCCTTTGGCGACCGGATCACTTACAGCCACAACCAGTACGATATCCTGGCCGGCGCCGATGCCCTGGTGATCATCACCGACTGGAACGAGTACCGCAACCCCGATTTCGACCGGATCAAGGCCGACCTGAAGGAGCCGCTGATCGTGGACGGCCGCAACCTCTACAAGCCGGACCGGATGAAGTCGGCCGGGTTCCGCTATGTCCCGCTCGGCCGCAACGGCGCCGGGATCGCGACAGGGGGTAAATAGGCCATGCGGGTACTGGTAACCGGCGGGGCGGGGTTCATCGGCTCTCACCTCTGCGAACGGCTTCTCGACGATGGTCACGAGGTCGTCTGCCTCGACAACTTCTTTACCGGTACCAAGCAGAACATCATGCACCTTCTGGACGACCACCGGTTCGAGCTGGTCCGCCACGACATTATCGAGCCGATCCTCCTGGAGGTGGACCGGGTCTTCAACCTGGCCTGCCCGGCGTCCCCCATCCACTACCAGTACAATCCGGTCAAGACCATCAAGACCAGCGTCATGGGGACCATCAACATGCTGGGGCTCGCCAAGCGGGTCAGGGCGCGCATCCTCCAGGCATCGACCTCGGAGGTCTACGGCGACCCCCAGGTCCATCCCCAGCCCGAGGAATACTGGGGAAACGTGAACCCCATCGGCATCAGGAGCTGTTACGACGAGGGGAAGCGGGTGGCCGAGACGCTGATGATGGACTATCACCGGCAGAACGGCGTGGATATCCGCATCGTCCGGATCTTCAATACCTATGGTCCGCGGATGGCGGTCAACGACGGCCGGGTCGTCTCCAATTTCATCGTCCAGGCGCTCAAGGGGGAGGATATCACGGTCTACGGCGAGGGGCAGCAGACCCGCTCCTTCTGCTACGTCTCCGACCTGGTGGACGGCCTGGTCCGGATGATGGCCTGCGACGGGTTCATCGGGCCGGTCAACCTGGGAAACCCGGCCGAGACCACCATCCTGGAGTTTGCCGAGCGGATCATCGCCCTGACCGGGTCCCGCTCCCGCATCGTCTTCAAGCCGCTGCCGGCCGATGACCCGAAGCAGCGCCAGCCCGACATCCGGCTGGCCGGGGAGAAGCTGGGCTGGACGCCGCGGGTCCCGGTGGAACAGGGCTTAAGGGAAACCATAGGCTATTTTTCCGCGCTGCTGGGTATTTCGCAGCCATAGCGGGTGGGAACGATGAACAAGCGGCTCTACCTCATCCCCACAGCGGTCATCCTCCTCATCCTCATTTCCACGATCTTCGGGGAGCGCGGACTGCTGAGGATCTCTGCGCTCAATCGCGAAAAACAGGAGCTGCAGCAGCGAAGCGATGCCCTCAGGCAGGAAAACGAGCGGCTCAAGCGCGAGATCGAGGCGCTGAAGACCGATCGCCGCTACCTGGAGAGTATCGCCCGCAAGGATTTCGGCCTGGTGCGGCCGAACGAGACCATCTACCAGTTCCATGCCGTCTCGACGGCACGGAGACCATAAGGTGCCCTTGAGGTCCGGCAGTTGCCGCGTCGCAACCGGCTGCCCGGACCGGCGGCGCGTTTCATAGGGAGTCAGCATGACCATTGACGGAAAAAGACAGTCCTGCGCGGTCTGCGCCTGGCGTGAAAACTGCGCCAAGCGGTTCTGCGTTCAGGACGGCGGCGCCCGCTGCCCCGACTATTCGCGGGACGTATCGATCAAGGCGCCGCAAGAGCCGGCGCAGGATCAGGCAGAAAAGAACGGGGAGGTACGTGGTTCATGAAGGGAAGAGTCCATGAGGTGATTGTCGCGGCCCTCGCCGAATGCCATGCAGAAGGGTTGCTGACCTCGGGAGCGTATCCCTCCTTTGCGGTGGAACGGCCCGCCCATGCCGAGCATGGCGATTTCGCCACCAACCTGGCGATGCAGCTGGCAAAGCCGGAGCGGAAGGCGCCCCGTGCCATTGCCGAAGCCCTGGTGGGGAAACTGGCTGCGCGCACCGATATCATTTCCAGGGTGGAGGTTGCCGGCCCCGGCTTCATCAACTTCTTCATCACCCCGGCTGCCTGGCAGCAGACCCTGCTGGAGATCGAGCAGGCCGGCGACGGCTACGGCAAAAGCAACGTCGGCAACGGGGCCAGGGTACAGGTGGAGTTCGTCAGCGCCAACCCGACCGGACCGCTCCATATCGGCCACGGCCGCGGGGCCGCCACCGGCGACACCATCTGCCGGCTCCTTGCCGCCACCGGCTGGGACGTGACCCGCGAATTCTACTACAACGATGCCGGCCAGCAGATCGCCAACCTGGCGCTGTCGGTGCAGGCGCGCTGCCTCGGGATCGAGGCGGACGACCCGCGCTGGCCTGCAGACGGCTACCAGGGCGACTATATCAGGGACGTGGCCCGCAGCTACCTGGCAGGCGAGACCGTGGAGGCGGGCGACCAGCACGTCACCGCCGGTGGCGACCCCAACGACCTGGACGCCATCCGCCGCTTCGCTGTCGCGTATCTGCGCCGCGAGCAGGACCTGGATCTCACCGCCTTCGACGTCGGTTTCGACGTCTATTACCTGGAGTCGAGCCTCTACGCCGACGGCCGGGTGGACGATGCGGTGCGGCGGCTGAAGGAGAGCGGCTACACCTACGAGCAGGACGGCGCCCTTTGGCTCCGCACCACCGAGTTCGGCGATGACAAGGACCGGGTGATGCAGAAGAGCGACGGCGGCTACACCTATTTCGTGCCCGATGTCGCCTATCACCTGGCAAAGTGGGAGCGGGGCTTCACCAGGGTCATCAACGAGCAGGGGGCCGACCACCACAGCACCATCACCAGGGTCCGGGCCGGCCTGCAGGCGCTCGGCGTCGGCATCCCCCAGGGGTGGCCAGAGTACGTGCTGCACCAGATGGTCACGGTCATGCGGGGAGGGGAAGAGGTCAAGATCTCCAAGCGCGCCGGCACCTATGTCACCCTGCGCGACCTGATCGACGAGGTGGGACGCGACGCCACCCGCTTCTTCTTCGTCATGCGCAAACCGGACGCCCAGCTGGTCTTCGATATCGACCTGGCCAAGGAGCAGAGCAACGACAACCCGGTCTATTATGTCCAGTATGCCCATGCGCGGATCTGCAGCATCTTCGACATGGCCGCCCAGAAGGGGATCGTGCCCGATTTCGCCGCCTGCCCGCTGCACCGGCTCGACGGCGAGGAAGAGGCGGCCGTCATCCGCACCCTGGCCTCGTTCCCCGAGGTGGTGGAAGGAAGCGCCCAGGCCTTCGAGCCGCACCGGATCGTCTACTACCTCCTGGAGCTGGCCGGGCAGTTCCACAGCTACTACAACCGCAACCGCGTCGTTACCGAAGACCTGGAGCAGACCACGGCCCGGCTCTTCCTGTTGAAGTGCATCGCCACCACCCTGAGAAATGCCCTCGGGCTCTTGGGGGTTTCCGCCCCCGAGCGGATGTAGGAACTACGCCGTCATGGTACTCGATTACCGCGAACGAAAGCCTGTCACAAAGAACAAGCCGAAGCGCCAGCCGGTCGGGATATTCGGCCTGGTGATCCTGGTTGCCGTGCTGATCTCCTATGCCCTGGGCGTTGCCTCGGGCTGGTTCGCCCACCGCTACCGTGCCAACCGGCAGGCAGCCGCGCAGGCCGCAGCAGCCGCGATCGGGGCGCCGGATAATCCGGCCGCTGCCACGGACCCCCGGCTGGGAACGGCTCCGCTGACCAAGGGTGGCGAGGTGCCGCTCACCTTCTACGAAACCCTTCCCAAAGGGCAGGGAGGGGTGGTCATCGGCAGCGGCATCAACCCCAGGCATCCGGAGCAGCCACCGGCGGCACCTCCCGTCAAGCCTGCTTCCCCGGCAGCTCCTCCTGCCAGTCCTTCCGCACCCCAGGCCGCACAGAAGCCCGCTGCCCCGCCTGCCCCCCCGGCGCCGCAGGCAGCACCGGAAAAGCCAGCCGCACCCCAGCCCAAGGCCTCCGCTCCTTCAGCCAAGGCTCCTGCACCAGCGATCAAGGCTCCTGTACCAGCGGTCAAGGCTCCTGTAACGCCGGTCAAACAGGATACTGCCGCAATCAAGCCCGCTGCAACCGCCGATACGAAGCGCTATGCCGTCCAGGTTGCCTCCTACCGCGAGCGCAAGGAGGCCGAGACGATCCGGGGGAGACTGGTTGCCCTGGGGCAGGAAGCGTATATCGTCGAGGTACGGGTGCCGGAAAAGGGCGTCTGGTACCGTGTCAATGCGGGTCGGCACCTCCGAAAGCAGGAAGCTCAAGCACTCGCAACCAAGCTGGGAAGCGGCGCCGTACCCATTCCCGAATAGAAGGAGTGTATACGGGATTATTTTCATTGACTCCCGGTGAAGTACCGTGGTATAAGTTGGTCTGCATCGCGGGGTGGAGCAGTCTGGTAGCTCGTCGGGCTCATAACCCGAAGGTCAGAGGTTCAAATCCTCTCCCCGCAACCAAAAAAATACAGGGATCTGCGCAACTCGCAGGTCCCTTTTTTTGTATGGTTGTACCCTAAAATGTACCCTAACGTTGACAGCCGATTTTGATATCGGATATTAATTGATGTGAAGGGTAGACAGCGGTGGTGGTATCGGGGATGTATCAATCTTTGCCGTAGTGCTTGGTCAAATGCCGCTGCAGTAGTTCTTCGACGCTTCTCTTCTTCCGTTCGGCTTCATGGATGATCCGTGTGTAGGTCTCTTTGGAGAGGTTCACCGTCAGTTGCACTGACGCATTCCCTTTCGGATTTTCGCTTCCGTTGCCGCGTCCCTTCCCGGCCTTTTCGCCAGTGACCTTCCTGGCACGTGCAGGAGGCGACATTTCCGCCTGCGGAATCGTAGCGAAACGGAGTGCGGTCTCCTCGTCAATGAGCGGCTTCCGGATGGCGGCTTGTTTCCTCTCTCTCGTCATCGCTTCTTCTCCCTGAGGATTTCCGTTATCTCTTCCACCAGGGCACGAACCTCGGCATGGGCGTTCCGATCGAGCCACTCGTCTGCGGAAAGTCCACGGGCAAGCGCCTCGCTGTAAGCAACCCGGTAGCCGATCCTGGAGTGCAGCTCCTTGAGCTTCAACTCCTGGTGCACCGCACCCTGAAGGTCCCGCGCCTCTCTGGTCTGGCTACGGAAACGCGTCCAGACAATGCGAGCGTCAACTGCGGGCTTGTAGCTTCGTGCCTCGGAGAGCGTCTGCAACAGGTCGGAGGTCGACCAGATCTCGGCGGCGCTCGCCCCCAACGGGATGAGGCTCAGATCGCTGAGAATCATGATTGCCCGTGTCATCTCGGCCAGCCGCGGCGGCCCATCGATGACGAGGTACCTGCAGCTCTTGGCACATTCCTTTGCCCGCTGGATCAGCTCGACATGGCTATTGGCCGTTGCAAGGACAAGGTTGTCCGAAGGGATTTCCGACTGTCGAAGAGCAAACCAGGATGCGCTAGTTCCCTGCGGCATATCGCAGTCAATGAGCGCAGTCGGCTCGGAAAGGGAGAGAATTGCCGCAAGGTTGGTGGCAATAGTGGATCTTCCCACTCCGCCCTTAACCTGGATGACTCCCACGATTCCGGTCAATGACCTCTCCCGACCTCAAAAATGGTGCGACTGCAACGACTGAATTGTCTCTGAGACGGAGTGCAATGTCAAGGCCGAAGCTCTGCGGGAGATGCCTCCTTAAGACATGAATCGGAATGCTCCACTCCTGCAACTTCCCTATTTGTCACGGATTTCTGGGGTAACGGTCAAATAACGCCGACTTTCTGGATATCCTGTTGCAACTGCCTGGTTGCCTGTAGCGCCGACAGGATCAGATCTTCGGTCGGTCCATGGGGGCAATCGTGATAGGCGCGCTGCAATGTTTGGATGATCTTGTCGGTATCGTAATAGAGTGTTCTGCAGTGTTCGTTCATGGTGTTTACTTCCGCCGCAATGAGCGCTTGAAATCGGTTATTTCTCCATTGAACCAGTAACCACAAATGAAACAGCTGATTCCGCGAGCATTGCTGAGAGACTGGAGATAGCGTTCGTGGAAGTGAATACCTATATTTGACTTGCACTTCGGACAGTTCATGAATGTTCTCCTTTCATATGTAGAGCGGTAATGGCAGATTTTCTCCGGTGCTTGCGTCATGTTCTCGGGAAGAGTCGCTGGTTATCTGCGAATCGAGCATGCTGAGCAGATGAGCAATATCCTCCGGTTCGGCTGGTTTGGTGAGATATGCGCAAATGCCCAGCTCCATGCATTTTTCAACGTCTCGTGGGTTTGCCGATGAGGTGAGAACAGCAACCGGTAATCCCTTTAATGTTGGGTCAGCGCGTATTTCTCGAAGCATTTCGACCCCGTTCATCATCGGCATATTGATGTCGATGATGATCAGCTCGGGAGGTGACGTCCCTTTGCTGCTGCTTCCCCCCGAGGTGCTTCGGAGATAATCCAGGGCTTCATAACCTTCATGTTTCACGATCACTCTGTTGATTCGAGCCTTATGTAGCGCACGCAATGCAAGAAATTCATCATCAGGATGGTCTTCAACCAGCAAGACGGTCACGTCCGACATGGCTGATTCCTTGTGAAACTTCTCCGGGAACCGTGACATTTTCAGCACGCCAATCTCCTTTCCGCTCAGAAGTTTTTTCTGCCCCTGTTCATCGCCATTGCGCCAGCCAATACAAGCATACCGCCTGCCAGCTCAAAAAGAGAAATGGCCGGGACCGGGTAACCCTGGTTCACTGTTGTCGTTGTGGCGGCACTGTTGTCGGATAAGGCGGGATCAGCAACAGACGAGTCTATGCTGGCCTCTACGGCGAGAGTTCCCGCCACGTCTGCCCTGACACCTACCTCAACGCTATGGGTTCCTCCTGCCGCCAGGCTGTCCGTTGAGCAGACCAGTGCATCCACGGTGGTGATGCATTCGGAGGGAGCAGACACAACAGTGCCACCAACCGGGAGGGGAATGGTTATGTGCAGCAAGGTCGCGTCGGATGGGCCGAGATTCGTGGCGGTAAAGGTATGGGTGATTGTTTCGCCAATGGTGGCCGGATTGGGGGTAGCCGACAGGGTGAGGGAGAGGTCCGCCTGCATTGCCAATGACCAGGCGAGATCGATCAGGCCCGTTGCCCCGGCTTGCCCGTCAACGACGATCAGGTAGGGGGTCCCTGCCCGGGCGGTGAACGTCACTCCGCTGGTGTTTCCGGTGCTGCCGTCGTTGTCGTTTGCCGCTATCTGGGTGAGGGCAGTGAGGGCCGATCCGGTATAGACTGCCAAAAGCGTGTCGAAGGCGCTGTTGTGGGTATTCAGTGCTGCCACTCCTGAAGCCGAAGGGGTCCAGCTCCACCAGACCGAACTGCCTCCCGTACCCCCCGCATGGAGCGGTTCGTCAGCCTCGGCGGTGGCGTTGACGTTGCTCGCGGCGATCTGCCCGGCATCGCCGGAAAGCGGTAGCTGGCCAGAGAACGGGTCGTTCGGCGGAATCCCGAGGGTCCCCAAGAGGTCCAGGCGCGGCTTGACCAGCCCGTTGCGCGTGTCGGTCACCGGGACTCCCCAGGCGGTTAGCCGTGCTTCAGTCTGGACGAGGGTCTCGCCCGGATAGGCGGCGCGCAGGATGGCTGAAGCACCTGCCACATGGGGAGATGCCTGGGAGGTCCCGTACTTGGTGGTTTCGCCGGCGGTGATGGGCGCTCCCGGCGCCAGCAAGGTCAGAAACGAGGCGCTGTTGGAGAAACAGGTTACCTTGTCGGCAGCTGTCGTGGTATCGGTACAGGCGGAGTACTGCAGGCCGCCGACGTTGCCGTCGTAGACCGCTCCGACCGACACTACGCCGGGTGTACAGGCCGGTCGGGAGATTCCGTCCGTATAGGCATTGTTGCCGGAGGCCGCAATGGGAAGGATTCCCGCTGCACGGGCATTGTTGACCGGCGTTACATAGGGGTTGGTCGCCTTGCTGCAGAGCGAGGTGTATTTCACCCCGTCCCCGAGGCTCATGTTGATCGCCACGATATTATGGAGCGACCTGTTGGCGATGGACCAGTTGATCCCCTCGATGACGAGGCTGTCCGTCGATGTGCCGTCGGGGTTGAAGATGTCCAGCATGACCAGGCTGCTGCCGGGGGCAACGGCAGCGGAGATGCCCGAGACATTGGTGCCGTGGCCGCTGTCATCCATGACATTGTCGGTGGTGGCGATGTCCAGCGAAGCGGCAATCCGGCAGCCGGCAGGTGTGCCCGGCGCCGTGCACGAGCCGAATGCGGGGAGGGTGTAATTGACCCCGGTGTCCAGGATTGCCACGGTGGTCCCGGCTCCCCCATGATTCAGGGAAATCATGGCGGGCTGGCGGATCATCGGCAGGCTCTGGGCGAGTTGAAGATAGACCGGGTGATTCTCGTACATTGCCAGAACCCTTGGATCGGCCCACAGTTTCTCCAGGGCCGAGCGGCTTTTCACCCTGACAAAGGACATGGGAAGATAATCGTAGTCGGATAGTTCCTCCACCTCGTCGATGGAGAGATTTCCCGCCACCGCCTGTTTCGTCTGTTCGTAACGCGAGCGCCGTACAGTCAGGATGGAATCGGTATCGTACTCGGACCGTGAGTCACGGCGCAGCATTTCCGCCTCTGCTTCCACTTCGTGATCATCGTATAAGATGAGAAGGTCCTGCGCGGTTCCCTCAGTCAGTCGTTCGAGCACGGAATCGGGGATGGTGGAGAGTTTTGCTGCAAACGAGCATCCGCCCCACCCGTCAATGGCGGAAAGCACCAGAATGCACAGCAGCGTAGTGGTACGTCTTGAAGAAAGCATAACTGGTTCCGATCAGCCCGCATTGGAGTTTGAAAAGTCAATTCCGAAGGCGGGGCTTCCTGGGGCCAGATCCAAAAGGTCAGCGAAGTACCCGGTCAGTCTTCTCAGGGATCTCAGTATAGCGAACCTCTGTTGCTTCCATGTTACGCATAGATGAAAAGATTGATAACTTTTCCGGCCGGGAGGCAATAACCAGCAAGTCCTTTACCGGAGACATGGATCTGCGGATCTGGCAGCAGAACCGGGTAATGGCAGTTTGGGGTAAATCGTTGCCGGACTGCAATACGGGTGTCATAGTGATCTGCTAGATTCAAGCGATAAAGTCGGCCATGTTGTGACGGAATTGACCCCGGAATTCAGGAAGGGGAATCTTGCCGGGGCACACTGAACCCCCCGGACCATGAAAGGGAGAAGACAATGAACAAACCGCAGATCATTTTCAAGTACCTGTTTGCCGAGGATTATAACCCGGTCTACGTCAATGGCGCCCATGGCGGGGTTTCCCCGCGTGGCGAGATCGTGGTCCACTTCTACCTGGAGCGCCCCGGCATCCCGGTCTCCATCACCCATGAAGTGACTCCCGGCGGCTCCATCGGCGCGGAGATCAACGAAGTCCCGTCCGACTTCAAGCAGACCCTCTATCGGGCCGTCGAGTCGGGTGTGGTCATGAACCAGGAGAGCGCCCGCTCCTTTCACCTGTGGCTCGGGGAGCGGCTCAAGGAGCTGGAAAACCTGCAGCAGGCCAGGGAGGCGGCGCTGCTCCGCAGTGGGGGAGCCGCAAACTGATCCTTGCAGATCACCCTTGCTTCTGCTGAATCAATACCCCCCTCTTCAAAAAAACGGCCCGAAGTCGAAACTTCGGGCCGGGACCTCTCGGATACTTCCAGGAACATTTCTTTACTGCATCTTTGACCGTCTCTTCGCCGTAACGGCTCTCAGCAGGGTTGCCGCCGCGAGCAGGCCCCATGGACCCATGGCAGGCACCGGCGCCGCTGCCAGCGGGGCAAAGGTGGCCTGGATGTCGTGGGGCTCCGTCACGCTGGCGATGGTGTAGGTGTAACCGCCGTTGCCATCGGGCGTGGCGGTGACGATGGTGCCGTTGTCGGTCAGCTGGCTCAGGTCGAAGCCGGGGGCGGGAGTGATGGTGAAGGTGACCGGGCTCCCCGAGACGACGCTGGTGCTGGTCGGGGAGATGGTCCCGCCGGTGGAGCTTACGACGACCCCGGTCAGGGAGAAGGTCGGGAGCACGTACCGGACCGAGGCGTCGGCAAGGACCGGTGCCGGCTCCGTGTTGGCGTCGCTGTCCGTGGCGATGCTGCGGAACTCGTAATGGCCGGCCCCGGCAGGGAAGTTGAAATCGGCACTCCAGGGGGTGGCTGCATCGTGCAGGGACAATGTCCATGGCCCCCACGTCAATCCGTCTGCCGAATGGCGGTAGTAGAAATCGACGGCTGCGACGGTGCCGGGTGCGGTATCGCTGGCAGTGGCGGTGAGGGTGATCGGCCCGGCGGATACCTGGGAGACGGTCAGCGGATCGACCTGCGACTGGGGCGGGAAGCCGGCCGTGGCTGCCACGGCCACCGATGCGACGCGGAAACGGCGGGTCGTATGTTCGTAGGCGTTGACCCCGCTTATGACCAGCAGGTCCCCCACGACGCCGGGGAGGCTGGCCATGGTGTAATATCCGCCCGGCTGGTAGAGGGTGATGGTGGTGCCGGCGGAATCGCGCACCGTGTTGGTGCCGGTCTTGGTGGCATAGAAGGTGACATAGTGGTTTTCGTGCAGCTCGTCCCAGAACGAGGCGATGGTCGGGTGATACTCCGGCAGGGCCAGGGCAGGGTCGTTCCCCAGGATGGTCATCTCCATGTCGCTGCCGGCGATCCCCTCCTGGTCCACCAGTTGCGGGTTGCCGCCGTGGAAGCCCCCCTCGACCCAGATCTCGACGATATCGCCCGGTTTGAGTGCGCCATCCTTGAAGCCCAGGTGGCTGCGGTAGAGCATGCTCTCGCTGAACTGGTGCGCCGGGTTGATGGTGCCGTCGCCGTTCACCAGCCCGGCGAGGCCGTAGGCGTCCCTACGGGCGACCGTTTCCGGGGTTGCAGAGAGGAGCCGGACAAAGGCCGCCTCGTAGTACGGTTCGCTCTCCATGTCGTCCACCATGGTGACCACGGCGCGGAAGCCGCCGGCCAGTTCGGTGTCCAGGTTGTAGCGGGGGCCGGGGACGGTCATCGGATTGCTTATGCCGAATTGGCCGGTGTAATCGACAGTCGCCTGGCGGATGGCCCCGCCGACCGGTGTGGCGGTCTTGCCGGTGAAGGCGGCGTCGTGGGCTGCCATGTACTCGCTGATCAGGACGTTGTAGCTGCCGGTGAGGCTGATCGGGCTCCCCTGGTAGGTAATGCCGCTGATGATCCCGTCTTCTGCGGTGACCAGCCAGTCTTTCGAGATGCTGGTGCCGCAGTAGTCGGCCTCGATGTAGTTCCAGATCTCCTGGCCGGTCATCTGGACCTGCACCATGCCGTCGTCCTGCCAGGGGTAGGTCTCATAGATCTGGGCATAGGTAACCGGTCCGGCCGGCACGTCTCGCCGCACGCCGCCGCCGGACTGGAGCGCCAGTTGGCTGGCAAACCCGAGCTCTCCCGCCTTCCAGACCATGGCGTCGCTGATCCAGCCGCCGGCGCTGTTGTCGCCGCTCCAGGGGAATTCGTTCATCGTCCACCACTTGTCCTTGTCCAGGCGAAGGTCCTCTGCTGCATAGCCGATCACCTGGTCGAGCTGGTACGGCGGCCCGGTTGCGGCGTACTCGGCCTTGAGAGCGTCGACAAAGGTCTGCACATCCGGATCGGGGACGATGTCGGCGGTGCGGATCGGGTAGTTCATCGCCTGCAGGTACTTGCCGTCGCCGGTCACTTCCAGCTCCCCCAGGTACTGCAGGTAGGAGGCCGCCTCCACGATCAGGGTCTTACCGTTCAGGTGGGCAGGCTGCCAGGCGGTGTCGGAATAGCTGTGCCAGTGGCCGGAGACCACGATCTCCGGCGGGCGGACACCGCCGTTGTCTTCGAGGAGGGTATCGGCGCCGGAAACGACCCTGCTGTGGCCGATATGGTTCAGGAGGATCACCACATCGCACCCCTGGACGGTCCGCAGTTCGTTCACGTAGTCCTTGATGTTGATGGTTGCCGGGTTGGTGTCCTCCCAGACTGCCTTGACCACGTCGATCATCGCGTCGGCATCGGTGTCCATGTAGGCCGATTCATCGTTGGAATAGCCGAGGATGCCGACCTTCCTGCCATTGACGTCGACAATGACATACGGCTGGAAGTAAGGGGTCAGGGTGCCGTTCTGGCAGACGTTCATGGAGATGACCGGGTAGGTGGCGCTGTTCTTCAGGTTGTTGATATAGGTCAGCGAGCGGACGTCGTGATTGCCGACCACTGCCGCATCGATGCCCCGGCCACCCAGTGCCTTGAGCTTGGCGTTCAGCAGGTTGTAGAAGTCTATCATTGCTCCGTTGCCGCGCAGGTCGCCGATCGGGTTCCCCTCGGAGATGTCGCCGGCGTCCAGGATCAGGGAATCGGGCTTGGCGGCCTTCTGCTCCAGCAGTTTTGCGGCGAAATGGGCAGCACCACCCACCTGTTCGAACTGCGGGGTGTCGTCATGTCCGGGGATGTCCAGTTCGTGGGTGGTAAGGCGCGAATGGGCATCGTTCATGTGAAAGATCGTGAAGTTGTTGGTCGTTGGCCAGTCCCCGCTGTACTCGATCCGCAGGCGGGGGGCCAGGGAAGGGGAGTATTCGCGGGCGTCAAAGGCAAAGGAGACGGTCGGTGTGGTCCCTTCCGTCACCGGCTTGACCAGCAGCGTGACCTTGCCGTCACCGGCCTGTTCGGCCTGGACAAAGGAGGTCACGTCCCATTCAATCCACTTCCCCTGTTCCCCCTTTTTCAGGGTGACGTTCGACAGGGCTGTCCCGAATGCCGGCTGGGTGTTCCAGGTGATCGAGGTCTCGCCCCAACTGTCGGTGTCGCTGCCATGGACCGAGGTCGGCAGGTCGTTGGAGCTGTCGGCGCGAAAGCAGTACAGGCGCAGTTTGGCCGAGGTAATGACCGCTCCCGGCGGGAGCTGTCCTGCCAGGTCGAATCCGGTCCAGGCCCGTTCGTCCCGGTAGCCGGTCGTGCTTTTCTGCAGATAGAGGTTGTTGGACGAGCCGTAGTTGGATGAGGGGTAGCCGTAGACGACCTGGGCGTCTTTTGTAACCCCGACGTCAACGACGGCGGCGGCGCTGACGCCGGCCAACGCAAGAAACGTCACCAGGCTGACGAAGAAACGGACGAGCGAATGCATGAAAACCTCCGGGAGATGGTGTGTCGGGTCATGGTTCAAGAAAAGCCCGGACCGGAGTCGCAACCCCGGACCGGGCCGTTTTCAGCATGAAGTCGTCAGCCCCACTGGCACGATGGCCTTGACATTAGTTGGCGGGCATTGACTCGTCGCTGAAACCTGTGCTACTGCTGCCGCCGCCTGATGCCCGCCAGTCCCAGAAGGCCGGAACCGAGGAGGTATGCGGCAGCGGGGATCGGGGTGGGGACCGGAGTCGTGTCGCCGGAGAGCGTTATGTTGTGGTACGTGCCGTCGTAGTAGTCACCGGCCCGGAACGTGCCGGTTCCTGCGGTCGGATAACCGTTGGCAGCGGTATCGCCGATCTCCATCAGGCGGATCGAGAATGCGCCGACAATCGCACCGAGGCTCGACAGATCTATCTTGCTGTTCACATAGACGGCGGACGCTTGGGTGATGGCATAGACCGGGGCCGCGTAGTTGTCGAGCGAGGTGTAGACCCCGATCGTTCCCGGACCGGTGGATGAGGAGCGCGTCGAAATCCAGAGTTCGTTCAGGGTGGTAGAGTAGCCATCTGCCACGGAAATACCGAACTGGTAGTAGTCGTTGGGATCGGTGCCGTTCCAGCCGACGGAGCCGAAATTGTTTGCCGCTGAAGACGGGGTAAGTCCGGAGCCGCGCACCAGGCTGTCCGCAACAACGTTGACCGAACCGCTCCCCGCGATGGAGAGTTCCGTGCCGAGAGCTCCGGTGGTGTCCCACTCGGCTACTGTCGCTGCAGAAGCACTCCCTGCCGCCATGACCATCATCATCGCCACTGCTGCCAAGACCTGTTTCATTTCCCTTCTCCTTTTCTCCCTTAAGTACCTGAGACGGTTTATTGCCCTTTTCTGCTTCGGACGCCCGCCAGACCCAGCAGGCCGGAACCGAGCAGCCAGGCGGCCGCCGGGATCGGGGTAGGGGTGACGTCGATGTTGGCGCCGATCGTATAGTCGGTTATGAAGGTCGATGACGGCATGACGAGAGTGTTGCTGCCATTGATGGCGTAGGCATTTCCCAGATAGGTCAGATAGGGGTTGAAATAGATCGGACTTTCACCGTTGTTGAAGGCGGCAAACGCATCGAAATCGCCAGGGGTGCCGGCGGTTACGACGCCGGCATACAGGGTCGCGCCGACGACGTAGGCCTGCCCAGCGCGAAGCACCACCGGCGAGGCCATGTTCGCAAAATGGAACAGCGCGCCGTTGGGGGAGGCTTCCGGCTGGTTCATCGCCGTTTCGTCGATGGAGACCGAGGCAAGCAGTGAAGATCCCGTTCCGGTTGACCAGATTCCTACATGGTGCTGTTCGCTGTGGAGCCTGTCGCGGTCTGCGTCATAAACCCCCAGCCGGGTGAGATAGAGATCGGTGGTCGGTGTGAACGACCAGCCGACGACGGTGTATCCGGTCGCGCCCGGTACGAATGTGCCGGGACCGCCGTTTTCGACCAGGCCCTGGACTGCTACATCGGTGGTGAAATCGACCCCCAGGGCGGCATGTGCGGGACCTGCTCCGACCACCAGGGTTACACTGAAGATCGCGCCGAGGATGAGACCTTGCGAGATCGTACGCATCGAGCTGTTCATCTGTTGTCTCCTGATTCTTGGGTACGCTGTTGCCGGCTGCATCCCAGCCGGCTCGTCAATTCGTTTTCGTGGTGAGGGTTTCCCATTCTTCCTTGTGTGGCGAGTACCGCCGTGTACTGCAAGCATGTGCCGATGTCCGGGTCTGGCGCACCCCCTTTCTCCCCTCGGGCGAAAAAGACAAAAAAGCCGGGCCGTCTCTCAATTTGTTGAAAGGCAACCCGGCTCTCCTCGTGGGATCCGTGGCTTTCCGTCCCCACCTCGCGATGGGTTTGGCTTTTTCCCTGGTTGAACCGGCATGTTTCGTCGGGAATGGTCTTGACGGCCGAAAGGCACGAAAAAAGCCCGCAACTCTCCTGCCGGAGTCATTGCGGGCTTTCCGATGCCTGGGATCAGGTCGGACAAGTACCCGTTTTGTTACTGTATCTGATTTTCAGCATGGCTACTATGGCAGGCAATTATTGCGAATCCATGTCGATCGTCCAAAGATTGCGTTACATATGCATTTACGCATGAATACCTGCTGGGCAAACAGGGCCGATTGGGATAGAATCAGCCGGCTTCATGGGAGAACGAAACGTATCATGGCATTGTGTCCGACCCTTTGGAATCGAATCGTTGGCCGGGGCAGATTGAGCGCCTTTCTGGGAAATACTCTCATCTGTGGTGCCGTTGCCCTGTTCGTCTACTTCGTCGAGCAGGCAGGACTCATCGAAAAAGCGCTCAACCGGGTTCTTTACCTGCTGCTTTTGGCCATCGGTGCGGTGATCCGTTACAAACAATCCCATGCCCTGTCACTGACCGGCATGTCCATCGATGCAGGTGTGATTGCCCTGTCCGCTGCCATCTGGACCTGGCTCCGCACGGCTCCGGCACGGATTCTCGGCAACATTCTCCTTCTCACTCTGCTCGTTCCCGTAACCATCTACATGTTCAACCGTCACGGCATACTCGTCAGCGGGGTCCCGATTGTCATCGGTATCATCGCCGTCATCATGGCGGATGCCGTGGCCGATCTGGTCAGGAGCCTGCTGAAGCGGCGCATTGTCGAAGAGAAGCAGGAGGCGGAATTCAGCGTGCTTCGCCATCTCTCCCATAACGTCAAGCCCGGCCTGCAGATAATCCGTTCACCGCTGGCCGCGCTCAGGGGATTCCTTGCCGAACGCGATCTGCTTGCCGCCGAACTCTCCCAACGGCTGGATGGTTCGGTGGAGACGGTGGGGGAGGCGTTGGAGAACGCCATTGCCGGCGTCGGACAGATCAACGCCATAATCGACAGTACGCGGAAGCTCGTAACCCGTGAAATCAACCCCGACGATTTTCGCGTGGTGGAGTTGCAGGAGCTGCTGGAGCGGGAGGTGTTCCCCCGCCATGCCGGCTGGTGCCGCTTTCAGGTCAACGGCGGACCGGTGCGGCTGCGGCTGCATCCCGAATCCCTTGTCGAGGCTTTCAATAACCTGATCCGTAACGCCCGCATACACGGCTTTCCCGAGCCGTCGGCCAATGCCGGACTCCGCTTTGTCCTGACCCAGACCAGGAAGCGGGTGAATATCGACTACACCAACAACGGCAGGCCTTTCCCTGACAATCTGTCGGCAGCCGATTTCCTCTCGTTCGGCAGGAAGAGCAACGACAGCCCCGGCGAAGGTCTCGGGGGGGCCTGGATCGGCAAGGTGATCGAGGCGCATGGCGGATCGTTCGCGATCATCCGTGACGACAATCCCGTGCATTTCCGCATAACTCTGCCCAAAGGAGGGAGATGATGGCTGTTGCCGACAAGCCCCAGTTGCGGATGCTGGTCATCGACGACAACCGCGCCTATGTGGAGGCGTTGTACCGGGACGCCCGGAGGTTCGGCGTCGTGCTCCTGCATGCCGGCAGTCTGGAGGAGGGGAAGGAGCTGTTCGAGGGGGGGGATTCCTGGTCGCTGACCGGGGTGATCCTGGACGTCAAATGCCTCAAGGAGCGGAACCAGCAGGTCCCCGACAACAGCTTCATAACGGCGGCAGTCCGCTATTTCGAGCTGAAGGCGCCCCAACTGCCGCTGGTCGTCCTCACCGGCGAGCCCGATCAGTACCGCAATCTCAGGGAACTCTATGCCGGGACCCTCCGGGTCTTCTCGAAAGGGCGGGACGAGGACGAGATGCTCGGCTTCCTGGTGGCCGAGGCGGGCCGACTGGACTACGTGCGGATCGCTGCCGCCCATCCCGAGG
>Ga0208371_1000211_pt1 | contig 17538 bp, 13 predicted proteins | sample SubbioCR12Aug_1A_FD_184827 | JGI IMG/M metagenome (GOLD analysis project Ga0208371, IMG submission 184827) | Serpentinite rock and fluid subsurface biosphere microbial communities from McLaughlin Reserve, California, USA - CR12Aug_1A (SPAdes) | ecosystem: Environmental > Terrestrial > Deep... | reverse complement strand
CCACGGCGGCACGCACTTCCGGGGTGGACAAAGCCACACCGGGGCTGAGCACCACCATATCGGCCCAGACAAAGTCTTCCTCGCGGAAGCCGCCCAGCGTCAGCGCCACTTCCGGAAATGCCTCTTGCAGGCGCTGCACATGCGGGGGCATGTCACGCGAATCGGTGGCACGCACCACGGCATCTTGCCCAAGCAGCCAGCGCACACAGGAAACCCCCGTGTCACCCAGACCAACGACCAGCACTTTGCAGGCCTGGAGTGGTGCAACCGAACAGGAGGAGGAGGCAGACGGGCAGGTCATGGTGATCTCAGCGCAGTTTCAGGGTGGAGAGGCCCACCAGCACGAGCATCATGCTGATGATCCAGAAACGCACGACCACCTGGGTTTCCTTCCAACCCTTCTTTTCGAAGTGGTGGTGGATCGGGGCCATGAGAAAGACGCGCTTGCCGCGCAATTTATAGGAGCCCACTTGGAGCATGACCGACACCGTTTCGGCAACGAACACACCCCCCATGATGAACAGCACGATTTCCTGACGCACGATCACTGCCACCACGCCCAGCGCCGCCCCCAGTGCCAGCGCGCCAACATCACCCATGAACACTTCGGCGGGGTAGGCGTTGAACCAGAGAAAAGCCAGACCGGCCCCCACCATGGCGGCACAGAACACCACCAGTTCGCCCGCACCAGGAATGAAGGGCAGTCCAAGGTATTTGGAAAACACGGCATGACCGGCCACGTAGGCAAAAATCGCCAGAGCGCCTGCCACCATCACCGTAGGCAGAATCGCCAGGCCGTCGGCCCCATCGGTCAGGTTCACGGCATTGCTGCTGCCGACGATGACGAAATAGGTCAGCAGCACAAACCCCACACCGCCCAGCGGCATGACGATCTGCTTGAAGAACGGCACGATCAGCTCGGTTTGCGCGGGCAGATTGGCTGACCAGGCCAACCATGAGGCAATGGCAGCCGCAATGACCGATTGCCAGAAATATTTCCAGCGCGAAGCCAGCCCCTTGGGATTTTTTTCCACCACCTTACGCCAGTCATCCACCCAGCCGATGGCACCGAACCCCAACAGGGTGATGAGTGCCACCCAGACGTAATGGTTGGTGAGATCAGCCCAGAGCAGGGTGGTGATGCCGATGGCAGAAAGAATCAACGCGCCGCCCATGGTGGGTGTACCTGCCTTGACCAGATGGGTTTGCGGACCATCGTCGCGCACCGGTTGGCCGACCTTGAGCTCGGTGAGCTTGCGAATCAGCCATGGCCCGACCAGAAACGAAATGAGCAGCGCGGTCAACGCCGCCAGCACCGCGCGCAAGGTGATGTAGTTGAAGACGTTGAACAGCCGAATATCGTGGCCCAGCCACTTGGCGAGCATCAAGAGCATGGTGTGCCCTCCATAAGGTCGCCCTGAGGGGGGCAATGCCCCCTCTCGGGAGGGGGCTGCGAAGCGGGGAGGCATACCCCGCTCTCCGCAAAAGACTTCACGACCCGCTCCATTTGCATGAAGCGCGACCCTTTGACCAACACGGTGACCTCAGGGGCCAGCGCTTGTTCGATCTCGGCAAGCAACTCTTCGATACGCTCGAAGTGCATGCCGCCCGCACCGAAGGCCTGCACGGCATGAAGGGAGAGTTCTCCCAGGCACAGCAGCCGGTCAATGCCCGCTGCCTTGGCTTTTGCACCAATTTCACGGTGCAACAAGTGCGCATCCGGCCCGAGCTCGCCCATATCGCCCAAAACGAGAAGACGCTGACCGGGGCGTGCAGCCAAGACCGCCACAGCGGCCAGTACCGAATCGGGATTGGCGTTGTAGGTGTCGTCAATGAGCACCGCCCCATGGACACAGGCATGAGACTGCAAACGCCCCTTCACTCCGGCATAGGCCGCCAGCCCGCGTGCAATGGCATCGGTGGAAATATCCAGTGCCAGCGCGGCAGCGGCGGCGGCGGCGGCATTGCCCAGGTTGTGTCTGCCAGGTACGGCGAGTGTGGTTTCGATACGGCCCGAGGGGGTCAACAACACCAGCGCATTGCCTGTGGCATCACCCGGAACACGCACATCGGCCTCTGCCGCGAAGCCGAACTGCAGTGTTCGATGCGATGCTGCCAGCACACGCCACACCCCGGCATGCGGGTCATCCGCGTTGACGATGGCCACGCCATCCGCTTTCAGGCCCACGTAGATCTCGCCTTTGGCACGGGCCACGGCTTCGAGGTCGCCCAATCCGGCAAGGTGGGCACGCAGTGCGTTGTTGACCAGGGCGACATCAGGACAGGCCAACCGGGTGAGATAGTCGATCTCGCCCGGATGATTCATGCCCATCTCGATCACGGCAAAGCGGTGCGCGGGGGTCAGGCGCAACAGGGTGAGAGGCATGCCGATGTCGTTATTGAAATTGCCCTGCGTAGCCAGCACAGCAGCCTCTCCGGCTTCGGCCCGGCAAATCGCCGCGAGCATTTCCTTGACTGTGGTCTTGCCGTTGCTACCGGTGATGGCCACCAGCCTGGCTGACTGGGTGCTGCGCCACCAGGCGGCCAGTTGCCCCAAGGCAATACGGGTATCGGCCACCACCAATGCCGGACCGGGCAGCGGCTTGGGCACACACCGAGCGGCGTAGGCCTGATCCACCATGACGGCGGCAGCACCGAGCGCCAAAGCCTTTTCCACGAAGTCGTGGCCGTCGAAATTCGCACCTCGGAGCGCCACGAACAGGCAACCCGGGGTGAGCTTGCGCGTATCGGTTTCCACACGCGCACATGCCACGTCGCCCCCCGTGACCGAGGCATGCAGGGCATGCGCCGCTGCCATCAGTGGCATACCGCCGCTCATGCTGCCCCCCATTGCAACAGGGCGGCGTGCGCTTCTTCCTGATCCGAGAAAGGGTGTTTCACGCCATTGATCTCCTGGTAAGCCTCATGCCCCTTGCCTGCCAACAGCACGATGTCTTCCGCCCCGGCTTCGCGGATAGCGGTGTGGATGGCGGCACGCCGGTCGAGCATGACGATCTGGCCCGGTGGCATGCCTGTGAGGATGTCGTTGACGATGGCAGCAGGGGCTTCGTGTCGGGGGTTGTCACTGGTCACGATGGCATGGTCGGCAGCCGTTGCCACTGCGGCCCCCATGAGCGGTCGCTTGCCGGTATCGCGCGCGCCCCCGCAACCGAAGACGCAAATCAGTCGACCATGCCCGGATAACAGGGCTTTCAGAGCGGACAGGATTTTTTCCAAGGCATCGGGGGTGTGCGCAAAATCGACCACCACCACGGGTTTGCCGGGAAAACCTTCGACAATCTGCATGCGCCCCGGCACCGCACGCACCTCATGCAAAACCCTCAGGGCAGAGGCCATCTCCACTCCCGCTGCCAACAACCCTCCCAGCGCGGCCAGCAGGTTGTAAGCGTTAAAGGCCCCGAGCAGGGGGCTTTGCAACGTGCCATGCCCCCAGGGTGAAACGATGTCCAGCTTCAGACCCTGGCGGTCGGCTTGCATGTCGGCGCGCAGATCGCCTCGTTCCAGGCCGTAACTGATGATCCGGGGGACATGCAATTGCGCAACCAGCTGTGCGCCGTATTCGTCGTCAGCATTGATCACAGCGGCTTGCAGGCCAGGCCACTGAAACAGACGCGCTTTCGTCGCACCGTAGTGTTCCATGCTGCCGTGATAGTCGAGGTGATCACGCGAGAGGTTGGTAAACACCGCCACGTCAAAAGCCACTTCGGCCACGCGTCCTTGATCCAGCCCGTGTGAAGACACTTCCATGGCCACACCGGCGGCACCCGCATCCCGGTATTCAGCCAGCAGCCCCTGCAAGGTCACCGCATCAGGTGTGGTGTGCGAAGCCGTCGTCAGCGTGCCGGGAAAGCCGTTACCCAAGGTGCCCATGGCCGCCGTCTTGCGCCCCAGCGTCGTCAGGGCCTGGGCCAGCCAATGCGAAACCGAGGTCTTGCCATTGGTGCCTGTGACCCCCGTCATCCACAGCGTTTGCGAGGGCAAGCCATGCCAGTGCGAGGCCAACGCAGCCGCCTGTTCCTTGAGCAAGACGACCGGCAGATGCGGTACCCCCCAGCCCTCGCTCCAGGTAAAACCCTCCGGCTCCCACAGCACCGCAGCCGCACCCGCATGAATGGCTTGGGTAATGTGGGCACGGCCATCATGCGCACCACCGGCATAGGCGAGGAACACATCGCCATGCTGTATGCGGCGACTGTCTGCGCTCATGCCACGCGCGGCCGGTGCAAGGCGACGCAGCTCGGCAAGCAGTTCGGTAAGGTGTCCGGGCATGGGGGCGCTCATACCGCCTCCGGGATCACGGGTGCTTCGCCGGGCGGCGCACTGTTCTTGTCATAAGGGGCATCGGGCGGTATGGCCATAAACCGCAAGGCTCCCGCCATGACACGGGAGAACACCGGTGCGGCTACCAACCCACCGTAATATTCCTTGCCCCCCGGTTCATCCACCATGATGGCCACGACCAGGCGGGGGTCGGATGCCGGGGCCAGACCGACAAAAGAGCTCACGTATTTGTTCGGGGCGTAGCTGCCGCCTTCAAGCTTGTGCGCCGTGCCGGTTTTGCCCGCCACGCGGTATCCAGGCACACGCGCTTTCGGGGCTGTGCCTCCGTTCTGCGTGACCATTTCCAGCATGCCCAACATGTGCCGTGCCGTCTGCGAGGTCATGACACGACTGCCAATACCCTGTCCTTCACGACGCAAGGGCGTGAGTTGTGGCATGACACCTTCATTGGCAAAAGCAGAGTAGGCATGGGCCAGTTGCAGTAGGCTGACGGAAATGCCATGCCCAAACGCCATGGTGGCCTTTTCGATGGGGCGCCAGGTGTCATAAGGGCGCAAACGCCCCCCCACTTCGCCAGGCATGCCAGAACGGGGCAGTGCACCAAATCCGGCATGCGACAACATGCGCCAGTAGTCTTCACTTTTGGTGTCCAGCGCGATTTTGGCGACCGCCACGTTGCTGGATATCTGGATGGCCTCGGCGACACTCACCACGCCTTTTGCATGGGTGTCATGGATGCGTTTGCCCCCAATTTCAAACCAGCCCGGACCGGTATCGATGCGGGTGTCTGCCCTGACGACACCCGCATCCATGGCCGCAGCAACAAACAGTGGCTTCAGGGTCGAGCCCGGCTCAAATACGTCGGTAACGGCACGATTGCGCAGGCGCGCAGGTACAAAAGTGGCACGGCTATTGGGGTTGAAGCTGGGCACATTCGCCAGGGCGAGGATTTCCCCGGTACGCGCATCCAGTACCACCGCAGCCCCGGCGCGTGCCTGGTGCCGCTCGATAGCCTCGGTCAGTTCGCGAAATGCCAGGTATTGGATGTGCTGATTAAGCGACAGCACCAAGTCACGCCCAGGCTTGGGGGCTTTCACCCTTTCGAGGATTTCGATGGCATTGCCACGCTTGTCCTTGATGATGCGCTCAACCCCTGGCGTACCGGTCAGCCAGGCTTGATAGGACAGCTCCAGCCCCTCCTGCCCCTGATCTTCGATATCCGTCACCCCCAGTACATGCGCAGTGACTTCGCCTGCGGGGTAATAACGCTGGTACTCGGGCTTCATGTACAGCCCCGCAACCTGCAGCGCCTTGATGCGTTCCGTCTTGTCGGGCTCGATTCTGCGGCCCAGGTAGGCAAAACCTCGCCGCTTGTCGGCAAACTGTCGGGCAAGCTGATCGGGATTCTTTTCGAGGATGCTGGCCAGCGCCTGGATTTCTTCGGGCGTGGGATTGGTTTCTCGTGGATTGATCCAGACCGACTCCACAGGGGTACTGACTGCCAGAGGCTCTCCCCGCCGGTCGGTGATCATGCCGCGATGAGCGGGAATGGGCACCAAGCGTTGTACGCGCTTGTCCCCCTCTTCAGCCAAAAAATCGTCCTGCCAGACCTGCAAATACAGCGCACGCGCCGTCAACGCCAAAAATCCGAGCAACAACAAGCCCAACGTAACCCGCTGACGCCAGCGTTGCAGATCAAGCCGCAACAAGGGATGCGGTTGCGTGGAGCGCGAACGGGCGATGCTCACGGCCGCGCGCCACTCAGCACGTAAATTTGCCCCGGCGCAGGCACGGCCATCATCAAGCGGGTGCGCGCCACCTCTTCCACCCGGTTGTGCATGAGCCAGGTAGAAATTTCGAGTTGCAGACGCCCCCATTCGATATCCATGTTGCGCGCCTGCTCCTGCTCTGCCTGAAGCTCCACAAACAATTTGCGCGCCTGATGGCGCGCTGACACAACCGCGAGGGCGCAGACGACCAAAATCATGGTCAGGAGCAAGTTCAACCGGACCATGACGCCCCCACCCGCTCACCGGAATCGGCAGATGAACGTTCCGCCACACGCATGACGGCACTGCGCGCACGCGGGTTGGCTATGCACTCTGCATCAGAAGGTCGCTGCGCCTTGCCCAGCAAAGACAGCCGCCCCTGCCGCAGCATCGAGGCCCGAACGGGAATCTCGCGCGGCAACTGCTCGCCTTCTGCTTCTTCGCGCATGAAGCGTTTCACGATCCGATCTTCCAAAGAATGAAAACTGATCACAACGAGCCGACCGCCACTACCAAGCGCCGCAACCGCCTGCGGGAGCGCCGTTTGCAACTCTTCAAGCTCGCGGTTAATGAAAATCCGCACAGCTTGAAAGGTTCGGGTCGCCGGATCCTGGCCACGCTCGCGGGTACGCACCGCCCCGGCCACGAGGGTTGCGAGCCTTCGAGTGGTTTCAATGGGCGCTTCTGCGCGCGCCTTGACAACCGCCCGCGCAACCTGCCGAGCAAACCGCTCCTCGCCATATTCCCGGACAACTTGCGTAATCTCCTCTTCTGCCGCCTGGTTCAGCCATTGCGCTGCCGTCATGCCACGCGAGGTATCCATGCGCATATCCAGCGGTGCATCAAACCGGAAACTGAACCCGCGTTCCGCCTCATCAAGCTGGGGACTGGACACCCCCAGATCAAACAAAATGCCATCCACCTGACGCACGCCCAGAGCTTCCAGCGCCTCGACCAAGCCGGAGAAAGGCGCATGCACCAAAGTAAAACGCGCATCCGCAACGGCCTCGCCAGCAAGTACCGCAGCCGGATCGCGATCCAGCGCAATCAGACGCCCCGCCGCACCCAACCTGGCAAGAATGGCCCGACTGTGACCACCCCGACCGAAGGTGGCATCGACATACACACCATCCGGCCTGATGTTCAGCGCCTGCACGGCCTCTTCGAGCAATACGGAGACATGCACAGCGCTCACAACGAGAAACCTTTTAGCTCCTCGGGCAGGCTGCCGTTGCGGGCAGCCTCGTTCAACTGTTCAGACAATTGCGCAGCCTGTTCAAACAACCCCTGCCAGGCAGACTCGCTCCAGATGGCGAACTTCTTGTCCTGACCGACCAGCACCACGTCTTTTTCGAGCTTGGCGTATTTGCGCAGCATCGGCGGCACCAGTACCCGCCCGGCGGAGTCGAGATCAAGTTCTTCGGCAGACCCCACCACCAGCATTTTGAGCTGGCGACTCACCGGATCCATGCCCGGCAAGGCGTTGATCTGACGCTCAACCACTTCCCACTCCGGCAACGGGTACAGCAACAAACACCCATTGGTCGGGTCGGCCGTCAGCACAACCTGGCCCCCGCAACGCGCCATCAGGCGTTCGCGGTATTTGGCAGGAACGGACAGACGCCCTTTCCCATCCAGCACCAGTTGTGTCGAGCCTCGAAACATCGTTTAACCGCCCCACCTTCCACCCACAAAAACACACCAATGAACACAATTTCCCACTTGCACCCACTATATGAACAGTCTTTCCCACGGTCAAGCTGGGTTTTTGGGTTTTTTCCAATGGCATCAAAGACTTACGGCACACATCCATTGCCAAAAAGTCAATTGGAACGAGCACGTACAGGCGTAACTTAAAGTCTCACTTTAAGTTGTTGGCGGAACTATCAGCAAAAATGGCAGCCCGTCGGCAGCGCGCGCAGATGCGCATGCCCGGTGCGTTGTGGGAGCGGTGTTACGGGATGAAAAACGAAGAAAGAGGAGTTGGCCGATAAGCCGGGTTCTGTCGTGGGCAACCATTCATCTGGGACGGTGCTCACGCACCGCCTCAAGCAGCCTACCCGCAGACTCAGCGGGCCGCCTCATCGTCTGCCTATTTGGCCTTGCTCCGGATGGGGTTTACACGCCGGGACTGTTACCAGCCCGGCCGTGCGCTCTTACCGCACGATTTCACCCTTACCTGTTCCAGTCTTGCGACCAGCCTTGGGCGGTATGTTTCTGTTGCACTTTCCGTCGCCTTGGGTCAGGCGGGGCCGAAGCCCCGTCCACTTATAGCGCCCAGGCGTTACCTGGCATCCTGCCCTGTGGAGCCCGGACTTTCCTCTGTGCTTGCGCGCAGCGGTTGCCTGGCCAACTCCGGGCGGGAGTGTAACAGCGCGCCCGCTGCTCAGACGACCAGGCGACGCAACGCCTCGGCGTATTTTTCGGCCGTCTTGCTGACCACCTCATCCGGCAAAACGGGGCCGGGGGGCTGTTTGTTCCAGCCAGATTGTGTGAGCCAGTCGCGCACATACTGTTTGTCAAAACTGGGCGGATTGCTGCCCACACGGTACTCGTCCAGGGGCCAGAAACGTGAGGAATCGGGAGTGAGCACCTCATCGATCAGGGTCAACACCCCATTTTCATCGAGTCCGAATTCAAATTTGGTGTCGGCAATGATGATGCCGCGTGTCAGGGCGTAATCCGCTGCGACCTGATACAGGGCAATGGCGGCATCGCGTACACGTGCGGCCAGTTCGGCTCCGAGCAACGCCTCGCACCGGACGAAGTCGATATTCTCATCGTGCTCCCCCACCGCCGCCTTGGTCGAGGGCGTGAACAGGGGCTGCGGCAACTTGTCTGCCTGCTGCAATCCTGCTGGCAGGGGAATGCCGCAAACCTGCCCGGTTTTCTGATAATCAGCCCAGCCACTGCCCACCAGATAACCGCGCACGATGGCTTCCACCGGCAAGGCCTTGAGGCGTTTGACAACGATGGCGCGCCCGGCGACCTGCACACGTTCCTGCGGGGCCACGACCTCTTCGGGGGCATCGCCGGTGAGCTGGTTGGGCAAAATGTGGGCCAGCTTGCCAAACCAGAAATCAGCCACGGCGGTGAGCACCTTGCCCTTGTCGGGAATGGCCGTGGGCATGACCACGTCAAAGGCAGAAAGACGGTCAGTGGTGACGATCAGCATGCGCCGCTCATCCACAGCATAAATGTCTCGCACTTTGCCTTTGTGAATCAGGGGAAGAGACTGGATGGAGGTTTCAAACAGGGCTTCGGTCATGGTGTTTCCAAAACAGGTTGCAGCGGGGAAGTGTAACGACTCGCTGCCAGATTGATCAGGTCTTGCGCAAGAACACGCGCTTGGCAAGCTGCCGCGCATCCTCGACCCAGGTGTACACCACCGGGATCACCAGCAGGCTGAGAAAGGTCGAGGTGATCAAACCACCGACCACGACAATCGCCATGGGGGCGCGAAAACTGGGGTCGGTACCCAGACCGATGGCAATGGGCAGCATGCCCGCCCCCATGGCCACGGTGGTCATGACGATGGGGCGCGCACGTTTGCGGCAGGCATCGAGCAACGCCGACCAACGGTCGAGGCCACGATCGCGACGCGCCATGATGGCGTAATCGATGAGCAAAATGGAGTTCTTGGTGGCAATGCCCATCAACATGATCAGGCCGATCATGGAAGGCATCGACAGCGCCGATTGCGCCACGAACAACGCCAGAAACGCCCCCGGCACGGACAACACCAGCGCCGACAGGATGCTCACCGGCTGGATGAAATCGCGGAACAGCAGCACCAGCACGATGTAGATGCACAGCACGCCGGTGAACATGGCCAGGCTGAAACTGGCAAACAGCTCGTTCATGGCTTCGGCGTCACCCACCGTCGTGACGATGACCCCGGTCGGCAGGTTGCGCAGACTGGGCAGTGCCAACGCCTGTTTTTCCACCTCACCCAACGCCTGGCCGTTCAGGGCAATTTCAAAGTTGATGTTGCGCTGCCGGTCATAGCGGTTGATTTCTGCCGGGCCGCCATCCATCGCCAGCGTTGCCAAGTTGCCGATGGCCACCGGCCCCTGGCTACCGGGCACGCTCAGGCGTGAGAGCAATGCCAGATCGCGGCGTGCTTCTGCTGGCAGGCTGACCACGATGGGCACCTGACGCTGCGATAAGTTGAGCTTGGACAAACCCTGGTCGTAATCGCCTGCCGTGGCAATGCGCAGGGTGTCGGCGAGGGCGGCCGACGTCACCCCCAAATCAGCCGCACGGGCAAAATCGGGGCGGACGCGCAACTCGGGCTTCACCAGACTGGCCGTGGTCTGCACATTGCCGATGCCCGGCAGCGTGCGCAGCTCACGCTCCACCTGGCGGGCATGCGCCGCCAGCAACACGCCGTTTTCGCTTGCCAGCACCAGGATGTATTTGTCGTTTGCCCCCCCCAGGCCCACGTTGACACGCACCCCAGGCAACACGGCCAGGGCTTCGCGCAACGCGTTTTCAATTACCTGCTTACGCACCCCGCCGCGCTCGCTGCGCGGGGTGAGATTGATGGTCAGCGTGGCTTTGCGGACTTCCGCTGCCCCCTGCGGTGCGAAGGGGTCACTGCCTGCCGCGCCCCCCCCAACAGTCGTGTACACCAGTTTGACGTGCGGATGCTTGGCGACAATCGCCCGCGCCCGTTCAGCCATGGAGATCGTTTGCTCAAGGGTTGCGCCGGGGGGCAAAGACACATGCACCTGCGTTTGCGACAGGTCATCCGGCGGAATGAAGCCGGTAGGTAGCAAGGGCACCAAAGCGAAAGAGCCGAAGAAGAACACGGCGGCGGCCAGCATCGTCATCAGCCGGTGCCTGAGACACCACCCTGCCCAGCCCTGATAGATGCGCAGCCAGGTGGGCTCGACGGGCGGCGTGCGAGGCGGCCTGAGCAAATAGGCGGCCATCATCGGCGTCAGCAAACGGGCCACCGCCAGCGAGAAAAACACAGCAATCGCCGCTGTCCAGCCAAATTGCACAAAAAACTTGCCGGGCACCCCCCCCATGAACGCTGTGGGTAAAAACACGGCAATCAGCGTGAAGGAGGTGGCAATGACCGCCAGACCGATCTCGTTGGCCGCTTCCATGGCGGCCTGGTAGGGCGGTTTGCCTTGCGCCAGATGGCGCATGATGTTTTCGATCTCGACGATGGCGTCATCGACCAGAATGCCCACCACCAGTGACAGACTGAGCAGGGTGACGATGTTGATGGTGAACCCCAGCCAGTACATGGCCGCGAAGGTCGGCAGAATGGAAAGCGGCAAAGCCACGGCAGAGACCAGCGTGGCACGCCAGTCGCGCAAAAACAGCCAGACCACCAGCACCGCGAGAATCGCTCCCTCAATCAGCAGCGACAACGAACCTTCGTAGTTTTCCACCACCGGATCGACAAAATTGAAGGCTTCGGTGACGCGGATATCGGGGTGTTCCGCCTGGAGTTTCTGCAGCGCCTCGCGCACCCCTTCGGCCACGCCGACCTCACTGGCCCCCCGACTGCGCACGATCTCGAAACCCACCACCGGCTTGCCGTTGAGAAATGCGGCCGAACGCCGTTCGGCCACGGTATCGCTGACCTTGGCCACCTGCCCGAGACGAATGCGTCGGCCATCGGAGAGGATGATCTCCATGCTGGCCAGTTCGTTTGCACTCTGCACAGTCGCCAACGTGCGCACCGACTGTTCGATGCCGCCAATGTCAGCTCGCCCTCCCGAGGCTTCCTGCTGGGTCTGGCGCAACTGGCGCGAGATCTCCGCCGCAGTCGTCCCCAGCGCCAGCAGACGGGCAGGGTCCAGCTCGACACGCACCTCACGGTTCACCCCACCCACGCGCGATACCGCACCCACTCCGGGCACACTCAACATGCGTTTGGTGACCGTGTTATCGACAAACCACGACAGGGCTTCGTCATCCATGCGGGCAGAGGCCACGGTGTAGGTCAGGATGGGCGCACCGGCCAGGTTGATCTTGGCAATGATCGGGTCACGCAAATCGCCAGGCAGATCGGAACGGATGCGCGACAAGGCATCGCGGACATCATCCACGGCTTCCTGGGTCGGTTTTTCCAAGCGAAACTCCACCGTCACCGTGACGCTGCCATCTTGCGCCGTGGTGTAGATGTGCTTGACCCCTTGCAGCGTAGCCACAGCATTTTCGATCTTGCGCGCCACCTCGGTTTCCATCTGCGAGGGTGCGGCTCCTGGCAACGATGCCGTCACCATGACCGTCGGCAGGTCAATATCCATGAAGTTCTGGATCTTCATGCCGCGAAAGGCCATCACCCCCAGAAAGGTGAACAGCGCAAACAGCAAAATGGCCGGAATCGGGTTGCGGATCGACCAGGAGGACACGTTCATGGCTGCTTGCCTGCTTGCTCGGCGGGTACGACCCGCACCCAGTCGCCATCTGCAAGGAAGCCCGCACCGCTGGCTGCAACCGCCGCGCCCGCTGTCAATCCAGACAGGATCTCGACCTGCCCACCCTGGCGACGCCCAATTTCTACCTTGGTCTGCATGACTTTCGCCTGGCCCGATTGATCGGCCGGGCCGATGCGAAACACATAGGCAAAACCATCGCGCATAACCATCGCCAACTCGGGCAAAACCAGCGCGGAGGTGCGACTCAATATGAACTCACCACGCGCAAACATGCCTGCCCGCGCAATCTTGTTCATCGTCGGCGGCAGGTCGACATAGACCAGACCATCGCGGGTTTTCGCATCGATGCTGGGGGCAATGGCACGTACACGGCCACGGACGATGTCGCCCCCCGGCAGGTTCAATACGCCCTCCTGCCCCGGCTTGATGTGCACCAGATCGGCCTCGACGACGCGCGCGCGCCACTCCAGACGCCCGCCACGAATCAGGCGAAACAGTTCTTGTCCGGGTTGCGCCAATGCCCCCACGGTTGCGGTTCGCGCGGAAATCACTCCGTCATCGGGGGCAAGCACCCGTGTTTTTTCCAGACGCAATTCATCTGAGCGCAATCTGGCGCGAGCCGATTCCAAGCGTGCGCGGGCCGTGTGTGCCGCCGTCTGGTACTGGCTGCCCATCTGTGTGCTGTAGAACCCGGAAGCTTGCAGGTTGCGCGCACGTTCGGCGTTGGCAAGCGCCTCGGCCAGTGCCGCCTCGGCCTCGGTCACGCTGGCACGGGTCTGCGCCAATCCAGCCTGTGCCATGTCGCTGGCGATGAGCGCCAGCACCTGCCCCCGTTTCACCTGATCGCCCACGTTGACGCGTACTTCAAGCAGACGTTCATCGCCCATCTCTGCACTGATCGCCACTTCCTGCCAGGCAGCAATATCGCCATCAGCCGTCAACGTGCGTGGCCACATCTGCTGCATGGGGGGCGTCAGGCTGACGCTCAGTGCGGGTTTGGGTGCAACGACTGAAGAAGTGGAACTCTGTGGATGATCACCGCATCCCGCCATGGCCAGCAATACGCCGACCAGCGCGATGCACCATGCATTTCTCCATGGTGTCTGTGTTTTCATGAGAAACAAGGCCTCTCCCTGCTTAATAAAAAAGGGCGGCCTGAGCCGCCCTCTGATTTTACCGCTTGCGCTCAGGCAATCCGGGGATCCAGTTCGCCGCTGTCGTAGCGCTTCTGCATGTCTTCCAGGCTGAACACCTTGGTGATCTTGCTGGCCATGCCCGCAGAACCGAAAGCTTCGTAACGGGCCTTGCAGATACCGGCCATGCCTTTGGTGGCTTCTTTCAGGAACTTGCGCGGGTCAAAGTTGGCGCGGTTTTCGGCCAGATGCTTGCGGATGGCACCGGTGGAAGCCATGCGCAGGTCGGTGTCGATGTTGACCTTGCGCACACCGTTTTTGATGCCCTCAACGATTTCCTCAACGGGCACACCGTAGGTCTGACCCATGTCGCCGCCGAAGCTGTTGATGATGGCCAACCAGTCTTCCGGCACGGAAGACGAGCCATGCATGACCAGGTGAACGTTGGGGATACGGGCATGGATTTCTTTCACGCGGTCGATACGCAGCACCTTGCCGGTGGGCTTCTGCGTGAACTTGTAGGCACCGTGGCTGGTGCCGATGGCAATGGCCAGGGCATCGACCCGGGTTTTTGCAACGAAATCAGCCGCTTCGTTGGGGTCGGTCAGCAGGGCGGAATGATCCAGCACGCCTTCTGCGCCATGGCCATCTTCTTCACCCATCTTGCCGGTTTCCAGAGAGCCCAGGCAACCCAGTTCGCCTTCGACGGAGACGCCGCAGGCGTGCGCCAACTCAGCCACGTGACGGGTGGTGTCGACGTTGTATTCGTAAGAAGAGGGGGTCTTGCCATCAGACATCAGCGAACCATCCATCATCACGGAGGAGAAGCCAGACTGGATGGAGCGGAAACAGATGCTCGGGGAAGCACCGTGATCCTGGTGCATACACACGGGAATCTGGGGGTAAGACTCGATGGCCGCCAGGATGAGGTGACGCAGGAAGGGCTCACCGGCATAAGAGCGTGCGCCTGCGGAGCCTTGCAGAATCACCGGGCTGTCGGTGGCAGCAGCGGCCTGCATGATGGCCTGAACCTGTTCCATGTTGTTGACGTTGAAAGCGGGCAGGCCATAGCCATGCTCAGCAGCATGGTCGAGCAATTGACGCAGGGAAATCAGTGCCATGTCGTTCTCTCCTTGGGAAAAGTCAGCTTGTATGGGTGCGGGCGTGTTCGCCCACTTTAACGATCTTCAGGGTGTTGGTGCCACCCGACTTGCCAATCGGTTCACCGATGGTCAGGGCGATGAGGTCACCATCGACCACCGCGCCGCGATTGCGTAGTTCGTCTTCGGCAGCCAGCAATACTTCGTCACGATCAGTGGTGTCGGGCTCAAAGCGGTATGGATAGACACCGCGATACAACGTGAGCTTGCGGCGGGTTTCGGTCACGCCGGTGAGCGCGTAGATCGGCACATCGGTATTGACGCGCGACATCCACAAAGCAGTAGAGCCGCTTTCGGTGAGCGCAGCAATCGCCTTCACGTTGAGGTGGTGCGCGGCAAACATCACCGACATGGCAATCGATTGGTCGATGCGGGTGTATTCGCGGTTGAAGTCGAGATTCAGTGAATCGAGGTGGTAGTCCTTCTCGGCCTCGACGCAGATGCGATCCATCGCCTGGATGGTTTCGGCGGGAAATTTGCCGACCGCTGTTTCGGCGGACAACATCACCGCATCCGTGCCATCGATGACGGCATTGGCCACGTCGGAGACTTCGGCACGGGTAGGAATCGGGCTACTGATCATCGATTCCATCATCTGCGTGGCCGTAATGGTCAGGCGGTTGTGTTGACGGGCCAGGCGGATAAGCCGCTTTTGCAGGGCGGGTACGGCGGCATCGCCCATTTCCACCCCGAGATCCCCGCGCGCCACCATGATGGCGTCGGAAGTTTCGAGGATGCTTTCAATATTTGTGATGGCCTCGGAACGTTCCACCTTGGCCACCAGCAGTGCCTTGCCGCCTGCCGCCTGCATCAGGCGACGCGCCAGCGTCATGTCACTGCCGTCACGCGGGAAAGATACTGCGATGTAATCCGCCTGCAGTTGGCACGCCGTGCGGATGTCTTCCATGTCCTTTTGTGTCAGCGCGTCGGCAGACAAACCACCGCCCAGCTTGTTGATGCCTTTGTTGTTGGAGAGGATGCCGCCGGTTTCCACCACACAATGCACTTTGTCGCCCGCAACCTTTTCAACCTTGAGCACGATGCGACCATCGTCGAGCAGAAGAATGTCGCCATGCCGAACATCTTTGGGCAACTCTTTGTAATCGAGCCCCACCGTATTCTGGTTGCCCAGTTCGCAGGTGGCATCGAGCACGAAGGCTTCCCCTTTGTTGAGCTGAATCTTGCCGTCGACAAACTTGCCAATGCGAATCTTCGGCCCCTGCAGATCCACCAGCACACCCACCGGACGCCGACGCCGACGCGCCAGTTCACGAATCAGCTTGGCCCGGGCGATATGTTCCTCGGGCGAACCATGCGAGAAATTCAGGCGGACCACATCCACCCCCGCCTGGATCAGGCAATCAAGCATTTCCTCGCTGGTGGAAGCGGGGCCGAGCGTGGCGACGATCTTGGTTCTACGTGGCATGGTATGGGCGGGGAGTTAGAGAAAAGGTGAAGCAAGAAAAAGGGGCGACAGCGTGGCAGTCACGCGATGCCCCTTCCGAAATCAACCAGCAGCGCGCTTTTCCAGGATATCGACAGCAGGCAGAACCTTGCCTTCCAGGTATTCCAGGAAAGCCCCGCCAGCGGTGGAGATATAGGACACCTTGTCGTAGATGTCGTATTTCTGGATGGCGGCGATGGTGTCGCCCCCCCCAGCCAGCGTGAAGGCCTGGGTGTTGGCAATGGCCATGGCAATGGTCTTGGTGCCTTCGCCAAACTGGTCAAATTCAAACACCCCCACGGGGCCGTTCCAGACCACCGTACCGGCTTTCATGATGATGTCGGCCAGTTCTTGCGCAGATTTCGGGCCAATATCGAAAATCATGTCGTCTTCAGCCACGTCTGCCGCATCTTTGAGCACGGCAGGCTCATTGGCATCGAATTTCTTGCCACAGACTACATCCACCGCGATAGGGATGGTGGCACCCCGCGCCGTCATCTTGCTGATCAACGCTTGGGCAGTGGGCACCAGATCGTCTTCACACAACGACTTGCCGACCCCTTTGCCGGTCGCCTTGAGAAAGGTGTTGGCAATGCCGCCGCCCACCACCAGTTGTTCGCACTTCTCGGACAAGGCTTCCAACACGGTCAATTTAGTCGACACTTTGGAACCGCCCACAATCGCCACCATGGGGCGGGCGGGACTGGCCAGCGCCTTGTCGAGCGCTTCCAGCTCTTCGCTCACCAGCTTGCCTGCGCAGGCGGTAGGCGCGTACTGGGCAATGCCGTAGGTGGAAGCCTCGGCGCGGTGGGCCGTCCCAAACGCATCCATGACGAACACATCGCACAGGGCAGCGTATTTGCGCGCGGTGTCTTCGAGGTTTTTCTTCTCGCCTTTGTTGACACGACAGTTTTCCAGCAGCACCACTTCGCCTTCGGCCACATCAAAGCCGCCATCGACCCAATCCTTGATCAGTCGCACCGGTTTACCCAATTTGGCAGACATCACGTCAGCAACGGGTGCGAGCGAGACTTCAGCCGTCCATTCACCTTCGGTGGGACGCCCCAGGTGAGACGTCACCATCACTTTGGCTCCCGCCTTCATGGCGTGCTCAATGGTGGGCATGGAAGCGGTGATACGGGCATCGGAGGTGACCTTGCCTTCCTTGACGGGCACATTCAGGTCAGCGCGGATGAACACACGCTTGCCTTTGAGGTCGAGGTCGGTCATGCGGAGGAATTGGGCCATGTGGTTTCTCCTGTGAGGTTAAGTGGTAAGGGTTGAGTGGGCTCAGGCCTTACGACTCAGTGGGGTAGGTCGGGTTAG
>Ga0208371_1000210_pt1 | contig 17631 bp, 11 predicted proteins | sample SubbioCR12Aug_1A_FD_184827 | JGI IMG/M metagenome (GOLD analysis project Ga0208371, IMG submission 184827) | Serpentinite rock and fluid subsurface biosphere microbial communities from McLaughlin Reserve, California, USA - CR12Aug_1A (SPAdes) | ecosystem: Environmental > Terrestrial > Deep... | reverse complement strand
GGACCCGACCGGTACCTGCCGATAACGGACGAGGAGCTGGAATCGGTGTCGCCCGAACGGAGCCGCACCATCGAGATCGTCGAGTTCATCGACATGGCGGAGGTGGACCCGATCTACTTCGATCACCCCTATTACCTCGTTCCCCTGAAGGGGGGCGAAAAATCCTACCGGCTGCTGGCCGAGGTGATGCGCCGGACCAACAGGGCCGGGCTCGCCAGATTCGTGCTGGCCGAGCGCGAGTACCTGGTGGCGGTCAGGAGCTCGGAGGGTGCGCTGGCCCTGACCACGCTCCATTACAGCGGGGAAATACTCCCCGATGAGGATATGGCGCCGCAGGGGGGAAAGATCGAAGCCGTAGCGAAGAGCCGGATGAAACAGAGCATCGGGCAGATGATGGCGGAGTTCGACCCGGAAAAATATGCGGACGAGCGCCGGGCAAAGGTCATGGAGCTCCTGCAGCGGAAGGCGAAGGAAATGACGCCGGTGGAGGCCCCGGAAGTCCGGGAAGAAGAAGGGGAAGGGCCGATCGATCTGGTCGCCGCGCTGGAGGATATCATGCGCAAAGTGAAACAGGGCCGATGAGCCGGGAATTCGTCGACATCGCCGGGAGACGGCTCTCCCTGTCGAACCTCGAAAAGGAGCTCTATCCCTCCTGTGGTTTTACCAAGGCCCACGTCCTGGACTACTATGGCCGGATCGCCGCGTTCATGCTCCCCCACCTGAAAGACCGGGCATTGACCCTGAAGCGTTATCCCGACGGGGTGGAAAAGGATTATTTTTTCGAGAAGCGCTGTCCTTCCCACCGCCCGGAGTGGACGGAAACGGCAGAGGTCCGCGGGGACGGCGGAGAACGGATGACGGTCTGCCTGGTCAACGACCCGGCAACGCTGATCTGGGTGGCGAACCTGGCCTCCCTCGAACTCCATGTCCCCCTCGGCAGGGCCACTTTCCCGGAAACGGCCGATGCCATGGTCTTCGACCTGGACCCCGGCGCGGGGGCGGACATCCTGGATTGTGCCAGGGTGGCGCTGATACTCCGGGAGATCCTCGCCCGGCTGGGGATTGCCGGCTGGGTAAAGACCTCGGGCCAGAAGGGGCTCCATGTCTATGTCCCCCTGAACCGCACGGAGACGACCTTTGAGGAGACCAAGACATTTTCCCGGGCCGTGGCAGTGATCATGCAGAAAAATTACCCGGACCTGGTGACCTCGAAGATGGCGAAGGATGCCCGGCAGGGAAAGGTCTTCATCAACTGGTCCCAGAACGACGCATCAAAGACGATGATCTGCGTCTATTCCCTGCGGGCCCGGGAGGTGCCACTCGTTTCGTTCCCCCTGGCGTGGGGGGAGCTGGAGGACCTGGAACGGCTCCGCGACCCGAAAAAGTTTCAGATCAGCCATGAGGAGGCGGTTCGCAGGGCCGGGACACGGGGGGACCTGTTTCAGGAGGTGCTGGTTAAGGAACAGAGGCTTCCCCATTTGTGATCGGAATATTCTCCCGGGAAAAGCATTTAACCACGGATGCACACAGATGAACACGGATACATCAATAAGATAAAAGCAAAATAGGTTAACCCATCAGGGAAAAGAGTTCCGATTATATGGTTTGATTGTATCCGTGTTCATCCTATGTATCTGTGGTTAACTGCCGATTCTCGGTTTACAGGGAATGGATTTTCCAAGATGGACTTGAAGGAATACGCATCCAAACGGAAATTCGGGCAGACGCCCGAACCGGAACCGGCACCGCGCCAGGAAGAGAGTCAGCTCATCTTCGTCGTGCACAAGCACGCGGCCAGGGCCCTCCACTACGATCTCCGGCTGGAGCTGGAAGGGGTGCTGAAGAGCTGGGCCATCCCCAGGGGGCCTTCGCTGGAGCCTTCCGTCAAGAGGCTCGCCGTCATGGTCGAGGACCATCCGTTCGCCTACAAGGATTTCGAGGGGGTGATCCCGGAGGGAAATTACGGCGCGGGCAGCGTCATCATCTGGGACCGGGGTGTTTATCGCCACCCTGCCGCGCGAGACAAGGAGGAAAGCGAGAAACTGCTCCTGGCGGGGTTGAAAAAGGGGGACATGAAGCTCGTCCTTGCCGGGGAAAAGCTCCGGGGCGAATTCGCGCTGGTGAAAACGGGGAAGGACGGGAAGTCGTGGCTCCTGCTGAAGAAAAAGGACCGCTATGCTACGAAAGAGGATATCCTCCGGGAGAATCGTTCCGTCGTGTCCGACCGGACCCTGGAGGAGGTTTTCGCGGCCGGGCCGGGGCAATCCGCCGGCCAGAAGAACATAAGCCGGATTCGTCTCCGGGAAGCGCAGGAAAGCGAAGAGCTGCAGGCTGCGCCGGAGACTCCGATGCCGCACGCCATACGGCCGATGCTCGCGACCTCGGTCAACGAGGCGTTCGACCATCCGGACTGGCTCTTCGAGGTGAAATGGGACGGGTACCGCGCCATTGCCGAGCTCCGGGACGGAGAGGTTTCGCTCTACTCCCGGAACCTGATCTTGTTGAACCGGAAGTTTCCCCCCATTGTGGACGCGCTGCGCAGATGCAGTTTCGAGGCGGTTCTGGACGGGGAAATCGTTGTCGTGGATGAGCGGGGACATCCCGATTTCCAGCTGCTGCAGGATTACCGGGAATCCCGCAGCGGCCATCTGCTCTATTACGTCTTCGATCTCCTCCACTTCCAGGGGCATGACCTGACCGGCCTCCCCCTCCTCACAAGAAAGGAGCTCCTGAAAAGAGCCCTGCCGCCGATGCCGCACCTGCGATTCAGCGATCATGTCCGGGATGAGGGGTGCCTGTTTTTCCACGTCGTCAAGGAAAAGGGGCTGGAGGGGATAATCGCCAAGCATTCCCAAAGCGTCTACCAGATCGGGAAAAGGAGCCGGCAATGGCTGAAGGTGAAGAGCCGGCTCACGCAGGAGGGGGTGATCGCGGGATTCACTCAGCCGCGCGGGGGAAGGGGGTATTTCGGCACCCTGGTCCTGGGGGTGTACCGGGGGAACGAACTGATCTGCATCGGTCATGCGGGAGGCGGATTCGCGGCGAAGGATCTCAAGGAAATCCACGCAAGGCTGGTGCCCCTGATCCAAAAGGAGTGCCCCTTCAGGGTGGAGCCGCAGACCAATACCCCGGCCACCTGGGTAAAGCCGGAGCTGGTCTGCGAGGTCGCCTTAACCGGCTGGACCGGGGATGGGGTCATGCGGCATCCGGTCTTCCTCCGGCTGCGCGAGGATAAGGACGCCGGAGAAGTGGTGCGCGATACCGGCGAAGAGGAGGGTGAACCATGAAGATCCATGTCGGGACGAGCGGGTATGCGTACAAGGAATGGAAGGGGATATTCTATCCGGAAAAGATCTCGCCCAAGGGAATGCTCCGCTTCTATGGGGAACGCCTCGACGCGGTGGAGATCAACTATACCTTTCACCACATGCCCACCGAGAGGATCCTCACCCCCTGGGCGGAACAGGTTCCCGACGGTTTTGTCTTTGCGCTCAAGGCGCCCCAGGTCATGACGCACCTGAAGCAGTTGCGCAACGTGGAGGAGGAGGCCGATTTCTTCTTCCGGACCCTGCCGGTCCTGGGGAACAAGCTGGGGCCGGCCCTGTTCCAGTTTCCCAAGTTTTTCCATGCGAGGAAGAACCTCGCGACCCTGGAGGAGTTCCTCTCCCTGATTCCGGGCAATGTTGCGTGCGCCTTCGACTTCCGCAGCCCCTCCTGGCTCGATGCGGGAGTGGCAGACCTCCTGCGTGCCAGGGGGTGCAGCCTGTGCATCGAGGATACCGACGAGAACCCGGCCCCGGAGATCGTCGCGACGGCGTCATGGGGCTACCTGCGCCTGCGCCGTTCCGTTTATACTGAAGCCGACCTGTCGCAATGGCTGGAAAGAGTCCGTGCGCAACAATGGGAGCGGGTCTTCGTGTTTTTCAAGCACGAGGAAGAGGCTGCCGGTCCGGTCGTGGGGCCGGAAATGGCGCTCCGTTTTCGTGAGCTCGCCGAGGCAAGACCTGCTTTCGGCGGGAGGACGGCATGACCGCCACGACGGTGAGTCCAATCTGCACGTGCACCAACTGAGGAGGATAGACCATGAAACGATTGCCACTGCTCATACTCGGGACTGTATTGCTGGCCGCGCCGCTCCAGGCGCAGGATGCGGTGCAGGAGAAAATCAGGCTGCTGGAGCAGCAGATCCAGGAATTGAAGGCGCTGAAGGCCCAGCAGGATCTGGGGAAAAAGAAGGCCGAGCAGTGCCTGAAGGCGGTCGGCCGGGAAAAATTCTGCACCTGTCTCGGCGAAAACCTGCCCGCTGCCGTCAGTTTCGAGCAGTATATCCACACCCTGGTCAGTTCGAAGGAAGAACTCGGTTACGGCGCCCTGCCGGCCGAGCAGAAGAAGTTGATCGACGCCACCCTGGAAATCCGCGAAAAGTGCGTCGAAAAGGGTTTCTTTAATTAGCCCGGTTCTCATCCGAAAACGGTTCATTTTTGCCCTGGCGGTGTCAATCTTCGGGAGTGCTTGTGCGGCGTACCGACGTACGGCTCTGCGCACTCCCTTTATTTCCGTGCCAGGACAAAATCCCTTCTTTCATGACACCCCATTCATACTCTCTTCTTGATTCCTGAGCCCATTTTTCCCCTTCTATCCTGTACTTGACTCGCACCTCGGTTTGCATGGCCGTGCCAGATCGATGTAACGGTTGAACGACGTAAGCTGCCCCGACCCGGCCACGGACATGAGGGGCCGGCAGACTGCGGCAATCGGAAAGGCAAGATGGACTTTTGCAGTCCGGGTGAACTTCCGCGCAAAAAATCATAAATCATTATGCTCGGTTAGGTTGTTTTGGGTTGCAGGTTTCTGGGATGGGGGGCATATGTCCTGAATTTTGCGAGAATATTCATACAAATTAATAAATAAAAATGAATATAGACCGATAAGCATTATTAGTAATGATTAAAAAACTTCAGGCGGTGGACCGGTCCGTCAGAAATACTGCACCTGGAAGGAAACCATCAATGATGACATCCATTTACAAGATTTTTTGTGTATGTGCGGTTGCCGTTTTTGTTTTCTTTCTTTTTTTCACGTGTCCTGCCCGTGACGCCCATGGGGAGATCTTGGGCGGCACCATAACCTTCACGAGCGGTGCGGGATTTACCGGGACACCGGATACCGCTGCCGATGGGCAGGGGGGTTCGACGGGCATAGCAGATATAACCATCGAGGTATACGGGATTTCCGACAGTGACGGCACGAAATTGACGGCTGATGGGGCTCTTGAGTTCCATAGCGACTGGGTGGATGTCCCGCCAATAGTAACCTGGAATGGCAGCGGTGCTACCTATGGAATGGCGATAAAATCGGCGGGAGGGACGAATTTCAAGCTGACGTCGGTGAATTTCAACGACTGGGGAGAATGGGAAGGGGACGAATGGACGATAGAAGCATTCGATAACGATATTTCGCAGGGCACACGGACCTTTAACGGAAGCACCGATGGCACCAATGTCCCGTTGGCGCAAGGTGGCGTTCTGGATGCACAGTTCGACAATATCGATGAAGTGCGGATTTACAAAACCGATGGCACCGGGTCGTGGTTCGGCATCAATGATATCGTGATCGACAACCCCGTTGTTCCCAACACGGCCCCGACCTTTGTCGGCGCGACCACCACCCTGACGGTCAGCCAGAATTCAGGCACCACCGATATCAAGGGCCTGTTGCACGTAAGCGACGCCGACGCCAGCCAGACCGAGACCTGGAGCCAGAGCGTCGCCCCGAGCCACGGCACCCTCGGTTTCTCCGGCGCCACGGCCAGTTCCGGCACCACCGACATCACCTCCGGCGGCACCATCACCTACCAGCCCGCAGCCGGTTACATCGGCACCGACACCTTTACCGTGCAGGTGAGCGACGGCACGGCCACGGCCACCCGGCAGATCACGGTGACCGTGATCCCCCCTCTCACCGTTACCTCCATCGTCCGCAAGACCCCGACAGAGGCCGTTACCAACGCCGACAGCCTGGTGTTCCGGGTGACCTTCAGTACGCCGGTCAATAACCTGAGCACCGGTGACTTCGCCGTCTCCGGCACCACCGCCATGGTCACCGGCGTGACCTCCGCTGACTACATGGTCTGCGATGCCACCATCTCCGGCGGCAACCTGGCCAGCCTCAATGGCACTGTCACTCTTGGCTTTGCCGCCGGTCAGAACATCACCGACACCGCGGGTAACGCCTTCACCAACACCACGCCGACCGGGACCAACGACAACACCTACACCGTCGACAACACCGTGTCCGCGCCTTCCACGCCGGACCTGGCAGCGGCCAGCGACAGCGGCAGCTCCAGTACGGATAATGTTACCAGCGACACTATGCCCACCATCACCGGCACGGCCGAGGCGGACGCCACGGTCACGCTGTACGACACCGACGGCACCACCGCGCTCGGCACGGCCACGGCCACGGGAGGCGACTGGAGCATCACCGGCAGCTCCCTGGGCGCCGGCGCGCACACGCTGACGGCCAAGGCGATCGATACGGCCGGCAACGTCTCGTCAGCTTCCGTCGGTCTGAGCATTACCATCGACACCACCGGTCCGGCCATCACCTTCAGTTCCCTTGCCTTCTCGGCAGATACCGGCACCAGCAGCACCGACTTCATCACCAGCACCGCGGCACAAACCGTCAGCGCCACCCTGAGCGGAGCGCCGGCAGGATCAGACATCGTCTACGGCTCGCTGGACAACGGTTCCACCTGGACCGACATCACCGCCAAGGTGAGCGGCACGACCCTCACCTGGAACGGCGTGACACTCGCCGGCAGCAACACCCTCAAGCTGAAAGTCACCGACAATGCGGGCAATGACGGCACGGTAGCAAGCCAGGCCTACACACTCGACACCACCGGTCCGGCCACCACGGTCGCAACTGCCGCCTTCTCGGCCGATACCGGCGCCAGCAGCACGGATTTCGTCACCAATACCGCGGCCCAGACCGTCAGCGGCACCTTGAGCGCCAACCTTGCGGCAGGCGAAATCGTCGAAGTATCCCTGGACAACGGCTCCACCTGGACCGCAGCCTCGGCAACCGTGGGCCAGAACACCTGGTCCCTGGCCGGCCAGACCCTGGCTGCCGGCAATACCCTCAAGGTACGTGTCGCCGACACCGCGGGCAACAGCGAGACTGCCTACAGCCAGGCCTATCTGCTCGACCTCGCAGCGCCGACGGTAACCTCTGTCGCCGTCCCGGCCAATGCCACCTACGCTGCCGGGCAGAACCTGGACTTCACCGTGAACGTCGACTCGAACGTCACGGTCGCCGGCACCGACTCGACCCTGAGCCTCACCATCGGCGCGGTTTCTCGATGGGCGGCCTATCAGGCGAAGACCGCCACCAGCATCACCTATCGCTACACGGTGCAGAGCGGCGATATCGACAACAACGGCATCACCGTCGGCGCCCTGACCCTGAACACCACCACGATTCAGGATTCGGCGGGCAACAACGCAACAGTAACGCTGAACTCGGTGGGCTCTACAACCGGCGTGCTGGTGGACAGCCTGATCCCCACGGCCACGGCCGCCACTTCCGTCGCTGCCACGGGATTCAGCGCCAATTGGGGTGCTGTCACCGGCGCCACCGGCTATTACCTGGATGTCGCCACGGACAGCGGCTTTACCAGCCTGGTCACCGGCTACAACAGCAAGGATGTCTCAAACGTCACCACCTCGGCCGTGAGCAGCCTCAGTTCCGGCGCTACCTATTACTACCGGGTCCGGGCCTACAACGGCAGCGGCACCAGCGGCAATTCCAACGGCATCACCGTATCGACCCTGCCTGCCGCCCCCACCGCGACCACTGCCGGTTCCGTCACCTTTACCGGCTTCAGCGCCAACTGGAACAGCGTCGCCAGTGCCACCGGCTATTACCTGGATCTCGCTACGGACAGCGGTTTTACCAGCCTGGTCACCGGCTACAACAACCTGGATGCAGGGAACGTCACCAGCCTGGGCGTCACCGGCCTCACAGCCGGCACCCCGTATTACTACCGGGTCCGGGCCTACAACAGCAACGGGACCAGCGCCAGTTCCAACACCATCGCCCTGACCACGGCAACGACCCGCGTCGTAACCACCGTCAGCGACAGCGGCGCCGGGTCCCTGCGCCAGGTTGTCGCCGACGCCAATCCCGGCGATGTCGTCACCTTCGACAGCAGCCTTGACGGCCAGATCATCGCCATTGCCACCGATCTCAGTATTGACCAAGACCTGACCGTCACCGGTCCCGGTGCGTCAAACCTGATCATCAGCGGCGGCGACATGACCCGGATCTTCACCGTGAATTCGGGCAGAACCGTGCATATTTCCGGCTTGACCCTCTCCCACGGCAAGTCCTTCGACGGCCCGGCCATTTTCAACTCAGGCGTGCTCACCGTTGCCAATGCCACAATTTCCGGGAATTACGCCCAGAGCTCTTCCGGAAGCGGTATCTACAACAATCCGGGAGCCACGCTCACCGTAACCGGCTGCACGATTTCCGGCAATACTGCGGATGCCCTCGGCGGCGGCGTTTACAACAACAACGGCACTGCCGCCATAACCAACACCACCATCTCCGGTAATGCGGCAATGGCCGGCGGCGGTGGCGGCATTGTGAACAACTCGGCCGGCACCTTGACGGTTGATAATTCGACCATCGCCGGCAACTCCGGCGGCGGGTTGGTCAACTTGTCAGGCGGCACTGCCACCATCCGGAACGCCATATTCTGGGGCAGTGGTTCGTATATCTCCGGCGTTGTGACCATCAGCGACAGTATCGTCACGAACGGCTGTTACCCCGGCAGCACCTGTACCAATGTCAGCAGCGTTGATCCGCTTCTGGGCGTTCTTGGCAACTATGGAGGTCCTACCGGTACGATCCCGCTGCTTGCCAACAGCCCGGCCATCGACACCGGAAGCTGCGCCAGCGGTCCGGCCACCGACCAGCGTGGCATGACCCGTCCCCAGGACGCCACCTGCGACATGGGCGCCTATGAACGGGGCGTCCCGGCCGCCCTGACGGCAACCGCCGGCACCCTCCAGTCCACGGCCATCAACACCACCTTTGCCACCTCGCTTGCGGCCAGGGTTGTCGACTCTCTCGGCAGCGTACTGGACGGCATCGACGTCACCTTTACCGGTCCGGGGAGCGGTGCCGGCATCGGCGCCGCCGGCAGCGCCGTCACAAACAGCTCCGGCATCGCCACCTACGGCGTCACCGCCAACGGCACGGCCGGTTCATACACGGTCACGGCCGCGGTCAGCGCCTTGAACGCCGGCTACAGCCTGACCAATGACAAGGGGACCGCCACGGTCAGCCTGGGGAATCTGACAACAACCTACGACGGCACGGCCAGGGCAGCAACCGCCACCACCACACCGGCCGGCCTGGCGGTGGCCATCACCTATGACGGCTCGGCCAGCGCTCCGACGAACGTTGGCAGCTATGCCGTTGTTGCTACCGTGAACGACAGCAACTACAACGGCACGGCCAGCGGCACCCTGACCATCGACAAGGCCGGCCAGGCCATTGCCTTCGGAACGGCTCCGGCTGTGGCAGTCGGCGGCACCGGCACGGTCAGCGCCACGGGCGGCGCTTCCTCCAGTCCCGTGGTGTTCAGCTCCACGACCACCTCTGTCTGCACCATCAGCGGCACCACCGTTACCGGCATCACTGTCGGCACCTGCACCATAGCTGCGAATCAGGCAGCAGATACCAACTACAGCGCAGCAGCGCACGTGACGCAGAATATCGACATCGGCAAGGCCGGCCAGGCCATTGCCTTCGGCACCGCTCCAACCGTGATTGTCGGCGGCATCGGCACGGTCAGCGCCACGGGCGGCGCCTCCACCAGCCCTGTGGTGTTCAGCTCCACAACCACCTCTGTCTGCACCATCAGCGGCACCACCGTTACCGGCGTGACCGCCGGCACCTGCACCATTGCCGCGAACCAGGCAGCAGATGCCAACTACGACGCGGCACCGCAGGTCACCCAGGATATCACGGTCGGCAAGGGGAGCCAGAGCATCGCCTTTGCGCCGCTTCCGCCAAAATATTTCGGCATTGCGCCTTTCACCGTCAGTGCCACGGCAACTTCCGGTCTTCCGGTCGCCTTTGCCAGCTCAAATTCGGCCGTAGCCACCGTGAGCGGCAGCACCGTCACCATCGTCGGTGTCGGAGAGACCGCCATCACCGCCTCGCAACCCGGCAGCGCCAACTTTGACGCGGCCGTGTCCGTCAGTCAGAACCTGACGATTACTCTCAGCACCGCACCGCCGCTTCTGACCGTTTCGGCCCTTCCTGACGGCGCAACCACCACCCGGACCACCCAGAACACCAGCGGCACGGTCACCGATATCAACGGCATCAACTCGCTGACCGTCAACGGCACCAGTGTCGCGGTCAATCCGGACGGCAGCTTCAGTTCCCCGGTACAACTCGTTGTCGGCGGCAATAGCATCACCGTGACCGCCACCAACAACGTCGGCGCCGTTGCCAGCGATATCCGGACCATTACCCTGGACAGCACGGTCCCGTATCTGACCGTCACCTCCCCGCCGGACAACGCAGCCGTGGCCCAGAACTACGTTGCAGTTACCGGCACGATCTCGGAGTTGTCGACCAACGGCACGGCCGCAACCATTCCGGGCATGATCGTCACCTACACGGTAAACGGCTCTTCCCCGCAGGTGGCAGCCCTGACCGACGCGACCTTCTCGTTCACCGCGAACCTCACGCAGGGGATGAACACCATCCTGGTATCGGCGGCCAACAGCGAAGGGAAAACCGCCCGTGCGAAACGGACGCTCAGCTCCCTCTCTCCCTTCTCCCTGGCCATTACCACGCCGGAGAGCGATATCCGCACGGTTCGGGATTCCTTCCTCCTGACCGGCACCGTGGCGGACAACGCCACCCCGGTTGCCATTACCGTGGACATGGATGGCCAGAGCTACCACCCGGTCGTGGTTGACGGTGCGTTCCAGCAGCAGCTCAGCCTGAGCGATGCCGGGGTGTACCGGGTGAGCGTAACCGGCATCGACGAGAACAGCGCCAGTCAGACCGTGCAGCGCAACATCATCCGCACCTCGGGTGCCTCCAATCCCTTTACCATTGTCGACGCTCTGCAGGCCTTGATGAAGACGGTCGGTGTCGTCACGCTGCCTGCCGACCAGGTCCTGCGACTCGATGTGGCGCCGATGGTCAATGGGATCTCAGTCGGTGACGGGGTGGTTGATATCGAGGATACTATCGTGATCCTCCGTATGGCGGTCGGTCTGCTTTAAAGGGCTGGCGTGACCCGACCGGTTCCCCGGTATGGAATTTCAATGACAGGGGGATTCATTCGACCACGGCAGTCACGAACGAACCGGCAAACGGATCGGAAACGAGATGTTTGCCGGACAGCTCCTCTCAACTACGTCATCGAAGCCTCCGCACGTTGTCGCCCGTAATCCGTATGAAAAATGCACCATAACTCATAACAGATTGGAATAATTGTGTAATTTTAATAATGGTCCGGCTTGACATCGAACGAGACGGTGATATTTTGATTGGCATAGTCGACTGACGCACTTAACTATAAGATATTTTTCAGATTAACGACAATTTGCCAAATGGCTATGTGGCCGGAATTTCGCCCGAATACCGAGCGGAACCGGTGATGGCGCAGTTGTAATGGGATAAATTGGATCAAAATGATCCTATTGCTCTTTCTCTGGTGATGTGACTGGCTGTATAATCGGCCTGAGAAGCGTCCAGACCGGTTTCGGACTTGGTATAAACATCTATAAATATGGATATACGGAAACATGACATAAGGGCGGGATGTCTTGGCAGTTTTACTGATCTGCCCGGCATTCCGGAAATTTCAGGCAGATGCATCCCCCGGTAAATATGCCGGGCCACGAGGTTTATGCGAAAGAAGAAGGGAGGTGGTGGACCTGCGTGTTGCATGCGATGCGAGAAGAATGACGTATCCGAAGGGGAGATCTTTTTCATTTTACGTACATGGAGGTACAGGCTATGAAGATCAGGCACGCATTATTTACCGTATTTCTATTCCTTTTTGTCCTGAGCCTGGGCGGTTGCGGCGGTGGGGGAGGCGGGACCACGGCAGCCCCGACTGCCACGACCAGCCAGGGGGTAATTACCGGTTTTGGTAGCGTAATCGTCAACGGGGTGGAATACAGCGGTACTCCATCGGTCATGGTCGACGACAGCAGTTCGACGGAGAGCAACCTGCGGATCGGCATGATGGTCAGGATCAAGGGGACCATCGATTCAAGCGGCACAACCGGCACCGCCACCGCGATCCTGGCTGCCGACAGTCTCGAAGGACCGGTCACCGCTGCGCCCGACCTGGCCAACAACACGTTTGCCGTGTTGGGGCAGACCGTGAAGGTCGACGCTGCCACGATCTATGAAAACACCACCGGACTCGCGGCCCTGGCAACGAACAACATCGTCGAGGTGAGCGGCTATGCCGACGCCACAGGGGTCATCCTGGCCTCCCGTGTCGAGCTGAAGACCGCCGTGCCCGCCGCAGACACCCCCATCGAGGTGAAGGGGACCGTGGCAGCACTCGACACCGGTCTTTCAACCTTCACCATCGGTGCGCTGACCGTCAATTATGGCGCGGCCACGCTCAGCGACTTCCCGGTCGGCGGGATCGCAGACGGACAGTTCGTCGAGGTCAAGAGCACCTTCGGCCAACTGGCAGGCCTGACCCTGGCGGCGACCAGGGTGGAACTCGAACCGGGTCTCGATGCGAGCGAGGGCGAACATGTGGAGATCGAGGGGTACGTCACGAGCGTCGATGCCGGGGCCAATACCTTTGTCATCAACAACACGACCATCAGCGCGGGGACCATGGCGCTTCCGGCAGTCGGCACCAGGATGGAGGTCGAAGGGACCTTCGTGAACGGCATCCTTGTTATCAGCCAGTCCGAGATCGAGTATGAAAGTCACATCCTGCTGGAAGGGGATGCAACGGCGGTGAGCAGCGCCGGCGGCACCGTCACCCTGCTCGGCAAGACCGTGAGCATCAACGCCACCACCGAGCTGAAGGACAGCAGCGTTGCTGCCGTGCATCTCTTCAGCCTGGCGGATATCGCCGTCGGCGACCACCTGGAGGTTTCCGGCTACCTGGATACCGGCGGTGCCATCATTGCGACCAAGATCGAGCGTAAGGACGCGAGCAACCAGGTGGTCGTGCAGGGACCGGTCAGCGCCTTCGTCCCGACCACCTCCATGACGATCCTGGGGATCACGGTCGATACGAGCACTACCTCCGTTTCCAACTTCAAGCAGCTGGACGGCACCTCGTTCCCATCCGCGGCCGCATTCTATGCCACCCTGGTCGTCGACACCACTATCGTCAAGGCCAAGGGGACGGTTTTCACCGGCTCCACGCTGACCGCTACCGAGGTAGAGCTCGAAGGGTCGTAAACAGACCTGGCAGGGCATGAGCCCGCAAGTCGTCGCCATTCGTGAGCGGCGAAAACAGAGGGGGGCGCGGACCGCGTCCCCTTTTTTTACTCAAAAAAACCGGTTCGTATCCCCGGTAACGACAATGGGCAACAGAAACGACTCTGCACTGCTGCCGGCTATTCCTTGATTTTCGCATGGTATTTCCCTTTCAGGCACTTGCCTCGCAACCGGAAACGTGCAAGAATGCCCGACTGGTTCACTGACCGGAAGCGGGAGGTTCAGGTGTCGTTCAAGGAGACCCTCAAGGAGCTCGTGGAGTCGGTTCCCGGTGCCAGCGGGGCCATTCTGGCCGACTGGGAAGGGGAAGCGGTCGAACAGTACTGCTATTTCGACGAGTTCGAGATGAAGGTGATCGGCGCCCACAAGGGGATCATCCTGAGCCAGCTGCGCGAACTGCATGCCCGCTATCCGCTGGGTGAGCTGCAGGATATCGTCATAACCACGGAAGAACAGCATCACGTCATCCATGCCGTTGGCCCGGATTACGTGCTGGTGATGACCATGAAGCGGGCTGCGCTGCCTGCCCGGGCCGTGCAGGGGCTCCGCAGGGTGGCGGGCCTGTTTGCGAAGGAGATATACTGAGATGGCTGAAGAGAACAAGGGCTTTTTCAAGGGGTTATGGGGCAAGCTGACCGGAGCTGCGGCGGACGTCGCACCCACCGAGGCGGATCGCGAGGAAGAACAACCCGCCGAGCCTGCCAAAGAGCCGGCCCGGGAAGCGGCCAGCGAGCCTGTTGCGGCCCCGGCCCAAAAGCCGGCCGAAGAACCGGTCCGTGAGGTCCCTCCCCCGCCCCCGGTCAAGGAAGCCCCGGCGAAAGTGGGCTTTTTCGAACGGCTGAAGCAGGGGCTGGCCAAGACCCACGAAAGCCTGGTCGGTCGCATCGATACGCTGCTTTTGGGAAAGAAGCAGATCGATGCCGACACGCTGGAGGAGCTGGAGGAGATCCTGATCACGGCCGACATCGGCGTAGCCACGACCGTGGAGCTGATCAGGACCCTGGAGGGGCGTCTCAAGAGGAACGAGCTGCAGGACGGCGGGGCGATCAAAAAGGCGCTGCAGGAGGAGATCCTTGCCCGGCTGCAGCAGTACGCGTCGCCGCTGGATGTCTCCGCGGCCAAGCCCTACGTGATCATGGTGATCGGCGTGAACGGGGTGGGCAAGACCACCACCATCGGCAAGCTGGCCAGCCGCTATACCGGCGAAGGGAAAAAGGTTCTCCTGGCTGCCGGCGATACCTTCCGCGCCGCGGCGGCGGAGCAGCTCGAAGAGTGGGGGAGGCGGGCCGGGGTGGACGTCATCCGCCACCGGGACGGCTCCGACCCCTCGGCCGTGGTCTTTGACAGCTGCAAGGCCGCTCTGGCCAGGGGGAGCGACATCCTGATCGTGGACACCGCCGGCCGGCTCCATACCAAGGTCAACCTGATGGAGGAGATGAAGAAGATCCGTCGCGTCATGTCGCGGGAGCTGCCCGGCGCGCCCCACGAGACCCTGCTGGTGCTGGACGCCGCCACCGGGCAGAATGCCATCTCCCAGGCCCGTCTCTTCAAGGAGGCGGCCGGCGTGTCGGGCGTGGTGCTCACCAAGCTGGACGGCACGGCAAAGGGGGGGATCGTGGTGGCGGTGAGCAACGAATTCCAGCTTCCCATCCGCTTCATCGGCATCGGAGAACAGGCCGATGACCTGCGTCCCTTTGATCCGGAACAGTTTGTACGGGCACTCTTTACGTAATTGCCGAAATCAAGAAAACGCCTTGACTTTTGCGGGGTTGTCACATAAAATTTCTCCGCGAAACAAGGGGGCTTGCATGGACGGCGAACTCTTGTCGGTTCTGGAAAAGCGGATCGAGACCCTGCTGGATGGGTATGCCACTCTGAAGCAGGAGCATGCACGGCTTTCGGAAGAAAACCAGCGCCTGCTCCTGGAGCGGGAGGGGCTCAAAGGCCGCATCGATGCCATTATCAGCCGTCTAGAGACGGTCTGATGGGCGGAGTGCTGTCCCACCGCGTGAAGGTCATGGGACGCGAGCTGCAGGTCAGAAGTCCCGCGTCCCCGCAGAAGGTCTTCGAAATAGAGCAGTTCGTCAATGCCCGGCTGGCCGAGGTTCCTTCTTCGGCGTCGGGGGGCGACACCCTGGCGGTTGTGAGTCTGGCACTGCTCAACCTTGCCGGGGATTTCCTGGCGCTGGCCGAAGAACATGACCGGTTGGGCCAGGAGTACCATGATCGGCTGATTCGGCTCCTCAACCGTTTGGACGGGGGGAATCCGTAGCCGTACCGTCTCTCTCGGGAGATTTCAATATATGAGTATGTCGGATTGGAAATGTACGTCAGTTCCAGCAGGGGCCTTCCGCACCGCTTGCATCCTTGCCCCTGTTTCGCTGATAGGTGGCTCTCTAGCCATCTTTAATCTGTCAGAGGTCAAGCCAGCGGATAGTGCGTCGCAACGGGATGCAGCGGGGTTAGTCCCGCAGCAGGCTCGGGCAACTCTGTAGCCCTTCCTCCATACTCAAAAACTCTCCCCGAGAGCCGGCAATGTCCGAGCCTGGTCCGCTGATGCGGCAGGCCGCAGCCCGGCCGATTTCCCATTGTGCAATACTGTACGGTCGGCAGTACCCATGGGTGACGCGATGCCCAAGCGGGATCTCAGGCGTTTGATGCTGGAGCGGCGCAACAGCCTCGCCCCGTCCGAGTGTCTGGCGGCCGGTCGGCGCGCGCAACAGCATGGTCTCGCATTGGCGGCGTTTGCCGCGGCCCGTACCGTCGCCCTCTACGCGCCGATCCGCAACGAGGTTGCAACCGGGATGCTCCATGATGCAGCCCTGGCAGCCGGGAAGCGGGTCGTGTTCCCGGCGATTGCCGGCGATCTGCTGGAATTCCGGGTTGTCCGTGCCCCGGAGGATCTGGTCTGCAGCCGCTTCGGCATCTGCGAACCGCTGCCCGGCTGCCCGGTCCTTGACCCGGAGGAGATAGACCTGTTCTTCATTCCGGGCGTGGCCTTCGATTCCGCAGGGCTGCGCGTCGGCTACGGCAAGGGCTTTTACGACAAGACCCTCCATCGTCTGGAGGGGCAGGGGCGCCTGGTCGGGCTCTGTTACGATTTCCAGCTGGTGGAGCCGATACCCGGCGCTCCGCACGACGTTCAGATGGATATGGTCGTTACCGACCAGAGGGTGATCCACCCTCGCGGTCATTTCACATAAAGGGGGAAACAACCTTGGACATGACAGTGGTAGTGCTGTTGCTAGTGGTCGCTGTAGTGGCCGGAGGGGCCATCGGGGTCCTGACGCGTCGCAAGGGGGCGGAAAAGGGTGGGGCTGTCCAGGAAGATGCGATAAAGGTCCTGGAAGATGCCAAACGGGAGGCCGAAACCATCATCAAGGAGGCTTCGCTGAAGGCCAAGGACGAGGTGTTCCAGGCCAAGGCAGAGGCGGAGCGGGACGCAAAGGAAAAACGCAAGGATCTCCAGGCACTCGAAAAGCGGTTGCAGCAGAAAGAGGAGAACCTTGACAAGAAGATGAACCTGTTCGATCAGCGTGACGCCGATTTCGTCAAGCGCGAACAGGCATTTTTCAATCGCGAGCAGGCGTTGGGGCAGAAAGAGGAACGGATCAACCAGCTCATCGAGGAGCAGCGGCTCAAGCTGGAAAACATCTCCGGGATGACCGCGGTCGAGGCGAAAAAGCTCCTCATGGACGAGATGGAGAACGAGGCCAAGCTCGATGCGGCCAAGCGGATCAAGGCGATCGAGGAAGAGGCCAGGGAGACCGCCGACAAGAAGTCCAAGGAGATCATGGCCCTGGCGATCCAGCGCTATGCCGGCGAGTACGTGGCCGAACGGACCGTTTCGGTCGTTGCCCTGCCGTCCGACGAGATGAAGGGGCGGATCATCGGCCGCGAAGGGCGGAACATCCGCGCCCTTGAGGCTGCCACCGGCATCGACCTGATCATCGACGACACCCCGGAGGCGGTCATCCTCTCCGGGTTCAACCCGGTCCGGCGGGAGGTGGCAAAGATAGCCCTGGAGAAACTGATCACCGACGGCCGCATCCATCCGGGACGGATCGAAGAGGTGGTTTCCAAGGCCGAGGCCGAGGTGGAGCAGTC
>Ga0208371_1000209_pt1 | contig 17637 bp, 11 predicted proteins | sample SubbioCR12Aug_1A_FD_184827 | JGI IMG/M metagenome (GOLD analysis project Ga0208371, IMG submission 184827) | Serpentinite rock and fluid subsurface biosphere microbial communities from McLaughlin Reserve, California, USA - CR12Aug_1A (SPAdes) | ecosystem: Environmental > Terrestrial > Deep... | reverse complement strand
GTGGCATCATCCTTGCCTTCAACCTTGGGCGGGTTAAAAACAACGTGGTAGGTGCGGCCAGACGCTACATGCACGCGACGGCCAGACATGCGCTTGATGATTTCCTCGTCGGGTACATCGATTTCAACCACAGCATCGATGGGCACACCGGCAGCCTTCATAGCTTCGGCTTGGGGAATGGTGCGGGGAAAACCGTCAAACAGATAACCGGTTTTGCAATCATCCTGGGTCAAACGCTCTTTCACCATGCCGATGATGATGTCGTCGGAAACCAAACCGCCTGCATCCATGATCTTCTTGGCTGCCACGCCCAGTTCGGTGCCTGCCTTGACGTGTGCGCGCAGCATGTCGCCCGTGGAGATCTGGGGAATGCCGTACTTTTCCTTGATGTAGTTGGCCTGGGTGCCTTTGCCCGCGCCGGGGCCGCCGAGAAGAATCAGTCGCATGGAAAACCTCTTAAAATCAATCCGTTAATTAACAAAAGGCAGATGGGTCGAGCAATCGGGAAGAGTACTCAAAGCGGGCGGTAGGGTATGCGTGTAATCACCCTCGTGGACAGTCAATTTTTTGTATTTGGTTATAAGGTCAGGTTATCCAGGCCAATCACCTTATTCACAGACAGCCCCCCTGGGCCGTGCTCAGGCGAAACCGTTGAAACCACTGTATTGATCGGCCTTGGGGTTCATGGCTATGCCCAGAACATCCGTGCCGCTGAAGCTGAACTTGATGTGTGCGGGGTCGATCGTGCCGTCAGCCGTGGCATTTTGATCAACCCGAAACAAGACGGTTGCCGTCTGATCTTCAGCGTTGTAACTGACAGAAACTGGATAACGTGACAGCGAAACCTCTGTCGAAGGCAAAACGATGCCGAAGTTGTAGGCATCCCCCCTCCCCGTATTCAGGGAACGGGTAATGCTCCAATTGCGTACGTTCTCGATTGAGGATTCATCCATCTGCTTGCTGAACTGAAACACCATGGAAAAAGTCTGCTGCCCCCCCGCATCGACCAAATAATCACCCAAGTCGGCGACTTTCGTACCAGCTCCCAATGTCCGCTGGAAGGTGCTGGCGGCATAAACAGACATCATTTCAGCCGGGGTTTTTTCGTAGATGTATTGGTTGAGCGTACCCGCCAGATCGGTACTGGCTGTGTTGTCACTCAACGTATCGGCGACTTCCTGGGCTTTATCCTTTTCGCCCGCATCCATCAGGGCATACCCCAGCTCGACATGCGCATCCCAGAAGTCTTTCTGTAGGCTGATCGCCTGCCGGAATGCGCTGATGGCCTCGTCGGTCTTGCCTTGCTTGGCATAAGCCAGCCCTAGCCCGTAATCGCCATTAGGCTCGGTGGGTACCTGTTGTTTCACCAGTTTGAACTGGGCCACGGCAGCCTCGTATTGCCCACCTTCCAGATAAGCCTGTCCCAATGAATAGCGATTGGCTGCGGAGCCTTCCAGACGCACGGCCTGCTCGTACATCGATTGCGCCTTGTCAATCTGATTTTCGGTCACATAAATATTGCCCAAAGCCAGATAGCTATCAGCATTGGTGGGATTACTCCGCAAAGACTGCTGGTAAGACTCGATAGCTGCCTGGGAATTGCCCTTGCTCAGATAGGACTTGGCCATGTAATCGTAAGCTTGGGTCGCTGTGCTCGACAGCGGTGCCAAACTGACAGCCCGCTTGAGCGTATTGATGGCCTCGTCGTATTTCTTGTTGACGAACGACTCCAGGCCATTGCTCAACTGACGCTTGGCCAGACTCTCCATCTGCGCACTCTGCTGCGACGATGTAACGAACAAAGAAGACGCGCTGACGTTGAACAATGCCATTTCCGTGAACCCAAGTGAGTACCTGCCTGCTTTCTCTATATCACGCAATCTCTTGTTTTGCCGAGAAAATCTCCCGAACGCGTAGTAAATCCTCGTAAGTATCCACACCCGGCGCGCCTGGCTGTTCGCTGGAAATGACCGCAATACGATAGCCATGCCACAGCGCGCGCAGCTGTTCCAGCGACTCACTCACCTCCATGGCCGGACGGGTCAATGCCGGGTAAGCCTTGAGAAAACCCACCCGGTAGGCATAAAGCCCGATATGCCGGGCCACCGGCAACTCTGCGGGCAACACCTCTCGCTGAGACATCCAAGCATCACGCGCCCAAGGAATTGGTGCCCGCGAAAAATACAGGGCATAGCCCGCCCGGTCCGTGACCACCTTGACGATATTAGGGTTGAACACCTCATCAATCACATGGATCGGATGACTCACCGTCGCCATGCTGGCATCCGCATGATCAAACAGCGCCTGGGCCGTCGCGCGGATCAACGCCGGATCGATGAGCGGCTCATCCCCCTGCACATTCACGACGACAGCCTCGTCATCCCACCCTAGCCGGGTAGCCACTTCGGCCAAGCGATCTGTACCGGAGGCACAGGCTGGAGACGTCATCACGCCCTCGAAACCGTATGCATGCACCGCCGCCATGACCTCGTCATGATCGGTCGCGGCCCACACACCCGCCGCACCACTGCACCGGGCCTGTTCCAACACCCTCACCACCATGGGCTTACCGGCAATATCAGCGAGCGGTTTGGCGGGCAGACGAGTAGAGGCATAACGGGCGGGTACTACAACCAGAAATTCATTCATTTGAGCAGTCGATCCCAAAAATGGGGAGGGTAACAAGAAGTCACGGCATGCAAAAAATACCCGCATGTCTAAAGTAATCATGCACTTTGCCGATAAACCTGCCCATTCCCCTGTTAACCGATAAACCACTCAGGTCACACAAACAACCATACACGGGCAGGTATTCCTGAAATGCACATAAAGGAGCCGCCGCGCTTGGTACGAAATCATGCCCACGCCCAGCACTTCGCCCGTTACCCCCCAACACAAAACATTTGCCCGTGGCGTGAATCACTCACTCGGCCTAGGGTTTGCGTTATTGATCACGCTCATGGCCGTACTCGTCGTGCATGCCATCTGGCATATCAGCAATCTGGAAGACCGCATGCACAGCATCGTCGAGGTGCTCAACCGCAAGATTCAACTGGCAACCGACCTACAAGAAGCCACCTACAACCGTCATGCCGCTCTGGTGTATCAAACCTTGAGCAGTGATCCGTTCGAACGCGATGACAGCTTCCAGCTCTACATCAAATGGGGGTATCTCGTCGGCAAGGCACGTAACGACCTGAAATCCATGCAGCTGAGCAGCTTTGAAAAAGCCAACCTCATGCTGCAAGACCAGCTGATTGCAAAAATCATCGTTCTGCAAGAAGACATTTCCGACCTTTCTGCCCGCGATCAGATCGCTGAAGCACACGTAGTCATGGCCACGAATCTGCGGCCACTCAATCTCCAGTTCACTGATATCGTCGAGCGCCTGCGCATCTACGAACGCGACCGCATCCATGAAGCACTCGCATCCACCCAGAACGCCACACGCAACGCCATCACCATCCACATGGCGCTGGGAGGCGCATTGGTGCTCCTCGCCATCGTCATTGGCTTAACCACCAACAAACTCCTCACCCGCCATACCCGCACCATCTGCCAACAAATGTCAGAGCTGGAAGAAGTCGGACACCGCCTGGAGCACGAGGCGACGCATGATCCGCTCACCGGATTGGCCAACCGTGCCCTGTTTCACCGCCGCATGGGCGAAAACCTCACCCATGCCCGCGAAGACCAATTTCAGCTGGCTGTGATGTACCTTGATCTGGATGACTTCAAACCCGTGAACGACACCTATGGACATGCCGTCGGCGATGTCCTGTTACGCGAAGTTGCCGCCCGCCTGCGGCAACTGGTGCGCGTCTCCGACACCGTCGCCCGTCTGGGTGGGGATGAGTTCGCCATCATCCTCACCGGGCTCGAAGACGCCGAGCAATGCGCCATTCTCAAACGCAAGATTGAAACCGAACTGGCTCGCCCAGTGCTGGTCGACGGGGTGGAACTCCATCCACATGGCAGCATCGGCTACGTGCTTTTCCCCGATGACGGTGACACGCTGGATCAACTGCTCAGTGCGGCCGACGCACGCATGTACGAATGCAAGCGCGCCCGCAAGGAAGCTCGCGCATCCAGCCGCGCAACACCTAATACATCGCACCCGCCGTCAACACAGCCAACAGCAGCAGCCCCGATTCACTGAGTTCGATTCCCGCACCGAGGACATCCCCGTTCATCCCTCCCAGACGGGTATGCACAAACCCATACCACGCAGCAATCACCACAGGCGCGGCAAACATGAAGGGAGGAAAAAGCACACTCAGCCCTTCCCAAAGCAAGCCCTGAAAAACCAGCATGCCCCACGGCACAGACCCGGCAAAATGCGCCCCCAAACCTGGCTTGAGAGGCGGCAGACGTGACCAGAACCACACCCCCAGGCGCGCCCACAGCGGCACCAGCAGCAAAACCCAGAACAACGCCATACGTGCCACCAGCATGAGCAACACCAACTTGCACAGTAGCTGTAACACCAGCGTCACGACCCCGAACACCCCGAGATGCGGATCAGCCAGTACGCTCAGAAAGCGCTCACGATCGCGGTGCGCAGCGCCCAACGCGTCGGCCAGATCAGCTAGCCCATCGAGATGCAAGGCACCGCTGGCACCGACCCAGACCAGCAAACCGCACAGGGCCCCCAACCAGGGATCAACATGCGCACCCAACCATACCGCGCCCATCAACAGCCCCCCCAGCAGCCCCCCCACCACCGGAAACCACGGCACGGCGCAACGCGCATCCTCATCGCGGTAATCCTTCAGCGCAGGCACCGGCAGGCGCGTCAGAAACTGCAGGGCAACGATCAGTCCACGCATGAATTCAGATTCAGCAACACAGGGGCGTGTCCTGCCAGGAGTGATACCTGGAAATGCGCCGCTTCAGGCAGCGCGATATTCCAAAGATGCGTGGCAGGCAGCCCCATCAACGCCATGAGCAATACCCGCATGACCCCGGCGTGCGTCACCAGCACGCGATGCCCGCCATGTGCATCGTTCAGCCAGGCCGACCAACCCGCCATCACCCGCGCGTGCAACATGGCCAGGCTTTCTCCGCCAGGTGCCACCACTTCACCCTTGAGCTGATGAAACTGTGCGAATTCAGCCGGGTTTTGCTGCGCGGCTTCGACGGGGGTCAACCCTTCCCAAACGCCAAATGACATTTCACGAAAAGGCTCATGGATGTCTACACGCAAACCATGCTGTTGCGCCCATGTCCGGGCAAACGCGGCACAACGCCGCCGGGGAGAACTGGCGATGCCATCGACTTCGGACAGATTCAGTCGCTGCAAGACGGCCCGCATCTGCGCTTCGCCTCGTGGCGACAGCGCCTCATCCAGATCGCCGCGCATGACGTGTGGTCTGCCCGCCACTTCGCCATGACGCAACACCGTCACGCGCGTGGCGGCTTGCGGCCACTCAGGCACGCTCATCCACCCCAGCCTCGTGGAAAGTGGCCATCCCGCCATGCAGAACACAAGCCAGCCGCAGCACTGGCCAAGCCATGGCCGCACCACTGCCCTCGCCAAGACGCATCCCCAGGTTCAGCAAAGGGCGGGCGTTGAGTGCTTCAAGCATGCGGACATGGCCGGGTTCCGCCGAGGTATGTGCGAACAACAGCCAGTTCGCCACATCCGGGTTGAGGCGACACGCCAGCAGCGCCGCGCTGGTGGTGATGAAACCGTCGACCAGCACAGGCAGACCTTGTTGTGCGCACGCCACGTAAGCTCCACACAGCGCGGCAATTTCAAAACCGCCCAGACACCGCAGGGCCGTATAGGCATTGCCCCGCTCCAAAGACGCCGGTAGAAAACCATGCAACGCCAGGGCCCGATCGATCACCTCTGCCTTGTGCGCCACGCCGTGGCTGTCGAGCCCGGTGCCGGGCCCGGCCAACGCCGCACCCTCCAGCCCCAGACAGGCACAGGCCAGCGCAGCGGCGGCGGTGGTATTGCCAATGCCCATCTCGCCACCAATGAAAAGATCGGCCCCCGTAGCGCGCGCACGTTGTGCGGCCTGACGCCCGAGATCAAGCGCATGATCGAGCTGGCCTGACGTCATGGCTGCTTCCCGCACGAAATTGGCTGTACCACGCCCAGCATTGCCCCAGATCACCCCGGGCATCGGCGCAGGGGCCAACGTGCCGACATCGACCACTTCCAGGCGTGCCCCCAATTCCTTCGCCAACACGGCAATCGCGGCTCCGCCTGCCACAAAATTGGCAAGCATCTGTTGCGTCACCGCCTGCGGATACGCCGCCACACCTTCGGCCACCACACCATGATCTCCCGCAAACAACGTGATCCAGGGTGAGACCAAGCGGGGCTTGGGCTGCCACTGCATGGCGGCAAGCTGCACGGCCAACGCTTCGAGTAGCCCCAGGCTGCCGGGCGGTTTGGTCAGATTCTGCTGGCGCAGGCGGGCCATGTTGGCCGCCGATTCATCCAGAGCATGCACCGGGGCTGCCCACCAATGTGTTGTCACAGCAAAGCTCCTGGTTGATTGATTCCGCACGAGAAAGGTGCGTTGCCGATACGAACTGTCATGTTTGATCCCTCTTCAAGCACAGGGGCAATCCTGCCGCCACGAATGTCACCCGCTGCGCCAAACGCGCCACATCTTGATTGAGCCAGCCCGCCTCATCGACAAAGCGGCGACTGAGTTCACCCATGGGCACCACACCCAGCCCAACTTCATTGGCCACCAGCACAATGCGGCCGGGTAGTTGCGGCAAAAGCGCCAGCCATTGCCGACGCTCTTCACGATAAACCGCCTCCCCACCGGATAAGGCATTGAGCAGCCACAAGGTCAGGCAATCGACCAGCACACAACGATCCTCGCCGGCCTCTTCGCGTAACACCGTCGCCAGATGCAGCGGTTCTTCGCGCGTACGCCAATGCGCAGGACGATCGGCACGGTGCCGGGCAATGCGTGCCGCCATTTCGGCATCGCGGGCCTCTCCTGTGGCAATGACGGTCACCCCCAGCGCGGTGTCGGCTGCATATTGCTGGGCATAGGCACTTTTGCCGGAACGTGCGCCTCCCAGTACCAGATGCACGCTCATCTCGGGGAGAGGCTCATATCGGGGGCAATGGTGCCAGCAAGGCCTGAATGTCGTTTTCGCCAAATTTGCCCAGCACGGCGGCGTCTTCGGAAAGAACCCCTGCGGCAAGCTCGGCCTTTTTTTCTTGCAAGGTCAGAATCTTTTCTTCGATGCTGCCCGATACCACCAGTTTGTAGACGAAAACCGCCTGCTTCTGGCCAATGCGGTGCGCCCGGTCGGTGGCCTGATTTTCGGCAGCAGGGTTCCACCAAGGGTCGAAATGAATAACCGTATCGGCTGCAGTCAGGTTGAGGCCAACCCCCCCTGCTTTGAGGCTGATGAGAAACACGGGCACCTGCCCGCTCTGAAAACGCTCTACCACGGCTTCACGGTCGCGCGTTTCGCCGCTCAGCAGCACATAGTCGATGCCTGCGCGCGTCAGTTCATCTTCGATCAGCGCCAGCATCGAGGTGAACTGCGAAAACACCAACACCCGCCGCCCTTCATCGACCAACTCGGGCAGCATGTCCATGAGCAGATCGAGTTTGGCGCGCTCCTTCACCCGTGAAACAGCCGCCACCTTGAGCAGGCGCGGGTCGCAACACACCTGACGCAGTTTCAGCAGCGCATCGAGAATGACGATCTGACTGCGGTTGAACCCCTTATCGGCGATGGCCTCACGCACGCGCGCATCCATGGCGCTGCGCACCGTTTCGTAAAGATCCCGCTGCCCGCCTTCCAGTTCGACTGTCCGCACGATGATGGTTTTTTCCGGCAAGTCGCGCGCCACTTCTTCTTTCTTGCGCCGTAGGATGAAGGGCTTGACGCGTGCGGCCAGCAAGTCACGACGCAAGGTGTCCCCATATTTTTCGATGGGCGTGCGCCAGGTTTTGGTGAAGTGTTTGCTGTCGCCCAGGAAACCGGGCAAGAGGAAGTCAAATTGTGCCCAGAGTTCGCCCAGGTGATTTTCGAGCGGAGTACCAGTCAGGCACAGACGATGCGCCACATCCAGACGCCGCACCACGCCTGCGGCGCGGCTGCGGGCATTTTTGACGGTCTGCGCTTCATCAAGGATCAGCCAGGAGTAACGATGACGCGCCAATTCTTCTTCGTCGCGCCACAACAGGGGGTAGGTCGTCAGGCAAATGTCATGTTCAGGAATTTTTTCGAACAGCGGTTTGCGCTCCTTGCCATGCAAGGCCAGCACCTTCAGGCCCGGTGCGCAATTTGCGCTTTCGCGCTTCCAGTTGAAGATGAGCGATGTAGGCAGCACGACCAGCGCGGGACGATCCAGACGCCCTGCGGCCTTTTCCATGACCAGATGCGCAAGGGTCTGGGCTGTTTTTCCCAGCCCCATATCGTCGGCCAGAATGCCCCCCAAGGCTTGCTCCCGCAGGAACTGTAACCAGGCCAAACCCTCTTGCTGATAGGGGCGCAAAGACAGGCCGAATCCCTCTGGCGGGAGCACCGCGCGCACCCCATCGCTGTTGCGCAAACGTCGCGCCAATGTCTGTACCGTCTCAAAGCCGCGAAATTGCCAGCGTGCCATGTCAGACAAGGCATCCAAGCGGGGGGCATCCAGGCGGGACAGTTTGAGTGCTTCGCCCGGACGGGTATCGAACAGGTCGATGAGCGTCGCCGCCAAGGGTTTGATACGGCCGGCAGGCACGCCGACACGTTGGCCATCGGGCAGAGTCAGCACGATATGTTCGTCGTCGGCCACTTCGCTCAGAGCCACCACGTCCAGCCAACGTTCATCGTGCTGAAACAGGTCGTAGAGCAACGGTGCCAGCGGAACGCGCTGCCCGGCGACAACAATGCCCAGGGACAGACTCAGCCAGCCGGTGGCGGTATCTTCGAGGTCGGCTTCCCAACTTTCGGCTTCCAGAAAGTGATGCCGAAATTCGGCGGGGAATGCCACGTGCCAACCTTCTGATTGCAAACCCGCAGCCATTCCCGGAAAAAAACGGGTCCAGGCTCGTTCGTTTTCCAGGCCGTAATAACGCACAGGCAACACCTGGTGCGTGGAAACCTTATCGCTCTCCACAGCAGCGAAGCCATAACTGGCCAATGAATCGAGCCAGCACTTTTCTTCATCCAGATGACGTTTCACCTCGACGACCGTGCCATCTGCACGAGTGAAAAAAGTTTGCTCACCCAGTGGCACGAGCTGGTCTTCGTAACAAAACTCGACCACGGCAAAGTCATAGGGGCCGCCGTGCTCGTGAGCGTCATAACCGCGATGTGTGTGAATTGCCCACGCTGTCAGCGTATCCAGCCTGATCCGTGGCTTCGGGGGCGCATCGATCACCCGCAAAGCGACTGACTCCGCCTGCAAGGGAGAGGGCAGATCGGGGGCTGCCTCTGCCAAAGCACTTGCCACAACGGGCAAGTCGACTCCCGTTAGCGGCGGCAGTTTGAGCAAAGCCAGCAGCAGCGCATCACGCCCCCGGCAATCGATTTCGCCTGCATCGCCACTGGCAGCATCCACGTACCACAACGGCAGGGTAGGCAAAACCAGCCCTGCCGCAGGCTCTACCCCCACCTGGGCATTAAGGTCACCGTGGCCATCCCTGCGCCATTGCAGACGCACGGGCCTGGGCTCCCCTGGTTCCAGCGGGGTGAAATGGGCATGGCGCGGCGTCAGATAACTGCCATGACGTCCTTCCAGTGGCTGCGCATACCAGCAACGCTGCGTTTCCAGAATCAGCCGCAAGGCTTGGGCTGCAATCGCACCATCGAGCGGCAAGTCATTCCAGTAATCGTTCTTGCCCGCCAGACGCCGGAGCAAACGCAGAATTTCCAGGTCTTCATCACGCACAAACTGCGGTGCCTGTAGCAATGCTCGGTCGATGCCGTTCCAGATCTCGCCCAGCTTTGGGCCATTGGCCTCGGTGCGCCCTTTGACCAGGGCCAGGCGAGGCGTTTGATGCAGGCCGGTGAACACAACGTAGTGCAGCGCTGTCGTCGTTTTGGGAGAGGGGCGTGCACGCGTTTTTTCAGGTTGTCGCGACAAACGCAACAACTCATCAGCCCAGCCCAACACAACCGGATTGACGCTTGTTGGCTGGACAGGGCGATCACGTTGCACCATGGCTGCCACGAGTACCGCTGCGCAGTGTTTGCAGTTATGTCCAACCGGACAGCTGCAACGCGCTTCCAGCGTGATTCGCCCCTTGATGTCAAACAGTGAAATCTCGACCCGATAGGGCATTGGCTGCGTGCCCTGTACGGAGGCGGAAAGCTGGTCGTCACCGATGTGCAGGTCACTGATTTCCTGTGCGTAAGGACGGGCTTTTTGCAGCTCGTAACGGGAAAACCAGCGGGCCAGATCGGCCTGTGTATAAATTTGTGTGAGGGGAGTCATGATAAAAATTGCGGGCACCTTGCTCCTGCTCCGATTGGCATGACAGGAACAAGGCGCCCGCAGGGTACTACCGGCGCGCTTTACGTCAACCGCTTATTTAATGACTTCTTTGAGCTGATCAAGAATGGCCGGGTTTTCCAGGGTGGAGGTGTCTTGGGTGATTTCCTCGCCTTTGGCCAGGGCACGCAGCAGACGACGCATGATTTTGCCGGAACGGGTTTTGGGCAGATTGTCGCCAAAACGGATTTCGTCGGGTTTGGCAATCGGCCCGATTTCCTTGCCGACGTGGTTGCGCAACTCATTGACGATGACTTTGGCCTCGTCGCCGGTCGGGCGCGCGCGTTTCAGCACCACAAAAGCCACCACGGCCTCGCCCTTGACGTCATGCGGTTTACCCACCACGGCGGCTTCAGCCACCAGCGGGTTGGACACCAGCGCCGATTCGATTTCCATGGTGCCCAAGCGGTGACCGGAGACGTTCAGCACGTCGTCGATGCGGCCCATGATGGTGAAGTAACCCGTCTGGGCATCACGTACCGAACCATCGCCCGCCAGATACAGCCCGCCCAACTCTTCGGGAAAATATGATTTCTTGAAACGCTCCGGGTCACCCCAGATGGTGCGAATCATGGACGGCCAGGGGCGTTTGATGACCAGGAAACCACCTTTGCCCCAATCGACGTCATGCCCCGCCTCATCGACCACCTGCGCCATGATGCCGGGGAAGGGCAGGGTGCAGGAACCAGGCACCAGTGGGGTCACACCGGGCAGCGGGGTAATCATGTGGCCACCAGTTTCGGTCTGCCACCAGGTATCCACGACCGGGCAACGTCCACCGCCGATGGTCTCGAAGTACCACATCCAGGCCTCGGGGTTGATCGGCTCGCCCACCGTGCCCAACAGACGCAGGCTGGAAAGATCGAATTTTTCGGGATGCACCTCGGGCGTGGCATTGGCCATCTTGATCAGCGAGCGGATGGCGGTGGGCGCGGTGTAGAAAATACTGACCTTGTGGTTCTGGATCATGCGCCAGAAACGTCCGCCGTCGGGGAAGGTAGGCACCCCTTCAAAGACCACCTGCGTACCGCCGCAAGCCAGCGGGCCATAGGCCACATAGGTGTGGCCGGTAATCCAGCCGATGTCGGCGGTACACCAGAACGTGTCATCCGCCTTCAGATCAAACGTCCACTTCATGGTCAGCAGCGCGTGCAGCAAATAACCGCCAGTGGAGTGCTGTACCCCTTTGGGTTTGCCGGTAGAGCCCGAGGTGTACAGCAGGAACAGGGGATGCTCGGCATCCACCCATTCAGGCTCGCACACATCAGACTGCCCGGCCGTGACGTCGTGCCACCACAGGTCACGCCCCGCGCGCATGCTGCACTCGCCGCCGGAACGCTGGTAGACCACGACATTTCCCACGCATTCGCAGCCCCCCAGGTCAAGCGCTTCATCTACGGCAGGCTTGAGCGGCATGGCACGGCCGCCACGGTGTTGGGCATCGGCAGTAATCACCAGCACAGCACGGGCATCTTCGATACGGTCGCGCAGCGACTGGGCGGAAAAACCGCCGAACACCACAGAATGGGTCGCTCCGATGCGGGCGCAAGCCTGCATGGCCACCACACCCTCAACCGACATGGGCAGATAAATCACCACGCGGTCGCCCTTTTTGACGCCCAGGTTTTTCAGTGCATTGGCGAACTGAGCGGTTTTTGCCAGTAACTCGGCATAACTGACACGCGTCACCACGCCATCGTCAGATTCGAAAACGATGGCGGTCTTGTCGCCCAGCCCTGCTTCAACATTGCGATCCAGGCAGTTGTAAGAAGCGTTGAGTCTGCCATCCGCGAACCAGCGGTAAAACGGGGCGTTGCTTTCATCCAGAGTCTGCGTGAACGGCTGTTTCCAGGTGAGGTGGTCTCGTGCAAGCTTCGCCCAATAGCCTTCGTAATCAGCGTTGGCAGCATCGACCAACGCTTGGTAAGCCTCCATGCCGGACACGGCGGCCTGAGCCTTGAAGGCCTCGCTGGGCGGGAAAATGCGGGTTTCGTGCAGAACGGATTCAATGGTGCTCATGACTCGGGCGACTCCATGTCGGTTGGTTACGGTAAGGCTCCCCCTAAGAGGACAAAATTATGGCACTTCCATCCCGTTTTCCAACCACTATGCATCAGGAAAAACCTTTGAAATTCATTGAACAGGCCCGTGAGTACAGCCGTTGGCTCAAACAACGCCTGAATGCATGCCCGGAGTTGCTGCCCTGGCTTGAACAATCTGTCAAAACGGCGAACACGCGCGAAGAAATGCGCGCCTTTTTGTCCAACGGCATTCACAACGAAGAGGCCCTCAAACGTCAATTGCGTCGCCTGCGCGAACGGGTTTTTGCACGGGTCATGACACGTGACCTCAATGGTCTGGCCGACCTGGCGGAAGTCACTCGCACCCTCACCGTGCTGGCCGAAGAAAGTGTGCTCGCCGCACAAAACTTTCTGCATGCCGATCTGACCTCGCTCTACGGCCCCCCCCTCGACAGCCACGGCAACCCGCAACAACTCATCGTCGTGGGCATGGGCAAACTGGGCGGTGGCGAACTCAATGCCTCCTCCGACATTGACTTGATCTTCGTCTTCCCGGAGGAGGGCGAAACACGCGGGCCGCGCAAACTCAGCAACCACGAATTTTTCGCGCGCCTGGGCAAACGTCTCATTGCCGCCATCAACGAGCAGACTGCCGACGGCTATGTCTTCCGGGTGGACATGCGCTTGCGACCTTACGGCGAAGATGGCCCGTTGGCGTCCAGCTTTGCCATGCTCGAAGCCTATTTTTATACCCAGGCGAGGGAGTGGGAGCGTTATGCCTGGATCAAGGGGCGCGCGCTTACCGGCGAACGCATTGACGAGCTGGAACAGCTGCGGCTGCCCTTCGTATATCGCAAATACCTCGACTTTGGTGCCTTTGGTGCCATGCGCGACCTGCATGCACAAATCCGTCGCGAAGTCGCAAAAAAGGACAAGCAGGACAACATCAAGCTCGGCCCCGGCGGCATTCGTGAAATTGAATTCATTGCCCAGGTATTCCAGTTGATTCGCGGTGGACACCTGCCTTCGCTGCGCATGCGTCCCACGCGCACCCTGCTGCACCAGCTTGCGGCTTATGAGCTTTTGCCGGAACAGGCCGCCCAGTCTCTGGAAGCCGCCTACACATTTCTGCGCAACCTCGAACACCGTCTGCAATATCTGGATGACGCGCAGACGCAAAACCTGCCCCGCAACGATGCCGACAAGCAGCGTGTCGCCCTCAGTATGGGGTTCGAACACTGGGAAGCACTGCTGGCCACGCTCACTCCCAAGCGCAAACTGGTCATGGCGCAATTCGAACAGGTATTTGGTGCCCCGCAGGAAGATCAATCGAGTCATCCACTGGCCGGGGTCTGGCTGCGCCCCGACGAAGAGGCCTGTACAGTCCTGCAAGCCTGCAGCTATCGCTTCCCGGAAACGGTCTTGCAACAGTTGCGTGCGCACACGCGTGGCAGTCGTTACGCCAGTTTGCCCGCTCGCAACAAAGCCGCTCTGGAGGGTTTGTTGCCGCCACTGATTGAAGTCGCCGCGCACTTCCCCAATGCCGATGTCACGCTGGGGCGCATTCTTGATCTGCTCGAAGCCATTTCCCGACGCGCCCCCTATCTGGCTCTGCTCAAGGAATACCCGCAAACCCTCATGCAAGTGGCACGCATCGTCAGTGCCAGCCCTTGGGCTGCCCAATATCTCGCCCGCCAACCGCACCTGTTGGATGAATTGCTCGATACACGGCAACTCATGTCCCCACCCGACTGGACACAGGCACGAGAAGAATTGCATCAGCAACTGCGCGCACTCGAAGGTGACACCGAACGCCAGATGGATGCCTTGCGCCTCTTCAAACAATCGGAAACCTTTCGGCTGCTGGCTCAGGATCTGGCCGGTTTATGGACGGTGGAGCGGCTCTCTGACCATCTTTCCGATCTCGCCGATCTGTTGCTTGATGCCACGCTGCAACTGCTCTGGAGACAACTGCCCGGCAGACATCGCGAGCAACCGGCTTTCGCCATCATTGCCTACGGCAAACTCGGCGGAAAAGAGCTGGGCTATGCGTCGGATCTGGATATCGTCTTTCTGCACGATGACCCGCATCCCGACGCCCAGGAAATCTATGCCCGCCTGGGCAAACGTTTGAACACCTGGATGTCGACACTGACGGCTGCTGGCATCCTTTATGAAACCGATCTGCGCTTGCGCCCCGATGGCGCATCAGGCCTGCTGGTCAGCAGCATGGAGGCCTTCGACGATTATCAGCAACACCACGCCTGGACTTGGGAACATCAAGCACTGACCCGCGCCCGATTCTGCTGTGGCGATACACATGTCGGCACCCGCTTTCTGGAAGTACGTGAACAGGTGTTGTGCCAACTTCGTACACAGGAAAAATTGCGCGAAGACGTGTTGAACATGCGTCGCAAAATGCTCAACGGTCACCCCAACCCTTCTGGCCTATTTGATCTCAAACATGACCGGGGCGGTCTGGTGGATGTGGAGTTCACCGTGCAATATCTGGTGCTGGCCCATGCAGCCCAACATCCCGAGATGACAGCAAATATCGGCAATATCGGCCTGCTGAAACGCGCGGGCGAACTGGGTCTCATCCCCGCAGAGCTCGGCTTGGCCGCTGGCAATGCTTACCGCGAATTGCGCCGCCGCCAGCATGCCCTGAAACTACAAGGGTTGGATCAGGCTCGTGCGGAACACGGCGGATTGCAACAGGAAACGCTGGCAGTCAGGTCTTTGTGGCAACAGGTGTTCGGGGAAAGCACTTGATTCGCGCCCGATGAGGCAAGTTCAAACGAACAGGCCCGGCACAAAGGCCGGGCCTGTTCGTGACGAGTCAGCCCGAAGGCTGCCCCCCAAAAAACGTCTTACCAATCGTTGCGAGTGCGTTTCGGGCCGCTATGGCTGCGTTCGCCCCAGCTGTTGCCCTTTTTCCAAGCAGGCTTTTCCTGGTTGGGCTTGCTCCAACCGGTGGTGGCCCCTGCTTCAGCTCGCGGACGTTCCGGCCGTGTCCAGGTATTGCCATTCACCTCGGTCTTGGGCTTCTCCGGCCTAGCCCAGGTATTACCATTCACCTCGCCACGCGGCGCAGACGAACGCGCACCGGCATCACGTGAAAAACGCCCTTCACCTCGCGGAGCAGCCGCATATCCCTCACGCGAGCTTGCTGCTTCGGGTTTGCGGCCAGGCCCGGGGTACTGGCCCGCCTTGGGGCGCCCCTGCCATTCGCCCCGAGGCTTACCTTGCCAGTCACCACGCGGCTTGTTACGGCGCGGTTCGTGGTCAATACGCGCTTTGGGCTCCAATCCGGGAATCTGATCCACACGCAGTTTTTCGCCGGTGTAGCGTTCAATGTCGCGCACGATGCCGCGCTCCTTGCCATGCACCAGCATCACGGTGACACCAGTACGACCAGCACGACCTGTACGACCGATGCGGTGCACATAATCTTCGGCTTGTCTGGGCGCATCAAAGTTGATGACGTGGCTGATGCCCGCCACGTCGATACCACGAGCAGCCACATCTGTTGCCACCAGAATGCGGGTCTGACCATCACGCAGACGTTGCAGGGTACGGGTGCGCTTGTGCTGGGGCATGTCACCGTGCAAAGCCGCAGCCGTAAACCCTTGTTCCAGCAGGCTTTCTGCCAACTCTTCCGCACTACGTTTGGTTGCTGTGAACACCACAGCCTGAGTCACGGCAGCGTCACGCAGCAAATGATCCAGCAAACGGTGTTTGTGGTTGATGTCATCGACGAAGAGCAGACTTTGCTCGATGTTGCCCTTGTGCTCTTCTCGTGTAGCCACTTCGATCCGAAGCGGGTCTTGCGTCATTTCACGAGCCAACTGCCCCACAGTGCCATCCAACGTAGCGGAGAACATCAGGGTCTGACGGAACTCGGGGGTGCGCGAAACGATATCCTCGATGTCTTCGATGAAGCCCATGTCCAACATGCGGTCGGCTTCGTCCAGCACCAGGATTTCAAGACGGGAAAAATCGATACGGCCCCGTTCCAGATGGTCGATCAAACGCCCCGGCGTGGCGATCATCACCTCAGGATTCACCTTCAGAGCCTGAAACTGCGGGCCGAATGGTGCGCCACCCACCAGACACACCGTGCGCAGTTTTTTCAGGCCTTTACCATAGATCATGGCCTGTTTTTGCACCTGCAAAGCCAGTTCGCGTGTCGGGCACAACACCAGAAGACGCGGGCCGCTTCCCGGCAAAAGAGAGGGCTCTGCCAGCTTGTGCAAGCTCGGCAACAAAAAAGCGGCCGTCTTACCGCTACCAGTATGAGAGGAAACCAGCAGATCCTTACCCGCGATGGCTGCGGGAATGGCCTGATTCTGTACTTCGGTCGGGTTTTCGTAACCCGTACTTTCCAAGGATTTGAGGACGAGGGGATTCAACCCCAATTCAGCAAAAGACATGCAATACCTTTCCTGGGCACGCCCAAATGGGTCATGCCAAACCTGCGCCAGTTCAAAATGGCGCAAACCATAAATGAGGCTCGCTGAGGGATAAACCGACACGGCACTCGCGAAACATCGGCGCCAACCGGATGCCGCGATGCCAAGCGCCCGAGAATCGGGAGAGGATCAGGAAAGGTCGGGGACGATGGGGCTGTGGAAACAGTCCCGAGGGCTAAAAAAACGACGGATGAACCGTTTGAAGCCAACCACTGCGTTGCACAACTGGGTGGCAGTGTACTCGAATAAGTTTATAAGCGTTTGATTATTTTGTTGAAAAACATATCACCGATCGCTGCGCGCAAAAACAGGTACAGCAAATAAAAACGCCCAACTGAAAGGGCTGGGCGTTTGAAACGCAAATATCGTTGGTGGTGGAACGTCCCCACCACGGAAACCGGAATTCTACACATAGATGACCTGACTCGGAAGGACTGACGTTCTGTCGGACATCAACTGCAATTTTTCGCGCTTCGCTCTACTCCCCGGATTGCAACGTCGAGTCGTGTCCGAGGAATTGCTGGCGCTCATTATTGATCCGGCCCACAAAGAGTTTCATGCAGCATATTTGACTTGCGGGTCTTGGAAGTAGGATCTGACTCGATCCGGGTTTTGCTCAAGTCGGGTCATGTGCTCGGTTGCGGCCGTTTTCAACTTTGCCTTGGTA
>Ga0208371_1000208_pt1 | contig 17691 bp, 23 predicted proteins | sample SubbioCR12Aug_1A_FD_184827 | JGI IMG/M metagenome (GOLD analysis project Ga0208371, IMG submission 184827) | Serpentinite rock and fluid subsurface biosphere microbial communities from McLaughlin Reserve, California, USA - CR12Aug_1A (SPAdes) | ecosystem: Environmental > Terrestrial > Deep... | reverse complement strand
CCCCCGCCGGTATCCGGCATAGCCGAGCCGGTTCTTCTGGGCGTGATAGACCATCATGGCGTCTTCATAAAGGACGAACAGGTAACGCCAGGCAAAGAGCGCCACCTCGATCAGCCCCCGCGGCACCCGCAGCCAGGCCAGCGCCGCCATGGTCTCGGTAAAGGAGGTGCTGAAACCGACCAGCGCCACCACGGAGACCGCGCCGACGATCCTGGCGGCGATCTGCATCCCCTCCTGCAGCCCGTCGCCGTAGCCGGTAATCTCCAGACCGGCGACGGTGCAGGAGAAGAGCGGGTCGTGGCCGCTGGTGAAGAGCTTCAACAGCAACACCATGGCGGCAATGAAGAGCGGCTGGGCAAAGCGGGCCATAAGCAGTCGCACGCGAACCCCCAGGCCGAGGCAGAGCCCGGTGCCAAAAAGCGCCACCAGGAGCGGGAAGGCAAGCCCCCGGTAGCTGAGCACCATCGCCAGCAGGGCCAGGGCGCAGAGGAGCTTGACCCTGGCGTCGAGGCGGGTGAGGAGATGCGAAGCGTCCTGGTGATGGATGATCGTTCTCATGGTAGCGGCTGTCCGGGATGATTCATGAAAGATGTGCCGGGCGGGACGGTCAGCTGTCCCGCCGCTTCTCGCTCACCAGCCTGCGCCAGGAATAGCCGGCCACAAAGCCCCCGACGACGCCTGCCAGCAGGAAGACGAACAGCAGCAGGTCCCCCTGGTCGGTGTTGATCAGGGGAGGTTTTGCCTCGCGGCCGTGCTCGCCGGCGATCTTCTCCACCACCACCTCGTCCACGCCCGACCATGGCCTGGGACCGAGGGTGAAGAAGTAGAAGGTATAGAGCACCGTCGGCAGGAGCACGATGTGGAGCAGGAATATCTTCAGGCGACGTTTGCGGTCAGGCATGGGCGACTCCCTCCTGGTGGCTGATGACCTTCATCCTGACGAGGAGGTCGGGGCGTTTCCGGTAGAGCAGCAGCACCATCCCGGCGGTCATGGCCCCTTCCAGCAGGCCGAGCGGCAGCTGGGTCGGGATGAAGGCGAGGACGATCCTGCCGACCAGGGGGAGGAAAGGGGCATCCCCCCTGATGCCGGACGCCAGCTCCACCGAGGTGGTCAGGTAGGTTGCCCAGTCGGTGGCCAGGCCCGCGGCAAAGCCGGCCAGACCCAGGCCCGCGCCCATGGCCCGCATCCCCCGGAAGGCGAACCAGCCGGCAAAGGAGCCGACCACCCCCATGGAAACGATGTCCGCGCCCAGGGTGGAGAGGCCGCCGTGGGCCAGGAAGAGCGCCTGGATCAGGAGCGCCACCGCCGAGATCAGGATGCTCAGGAGCGGGCCGACCAGGATGGCGGCGATGCCGGTGCCGCAGGGATGGGAGCAGGTGCCGGCCGTGGGGACCGGGATCGGCATGCAGGAGATGATGAAGACCACCGCAGCCATCAGCCCGATGAGCGGCTTGATGGAGAGGTCCTCCCTCCCCAGGGTATTGAGGCGCCGGACACCCAGCGCCACGAACGGCGCCGCCACCGCAAACCAGGCGGCAGCCCAGGGCAGGGGGAGAATCCCCTCGGCGATGTGCATGGCATGGGCCGGGGCGGCACAGACCAGGAGCAAGAATGCCGGTACGATACGGAGCATGGGGACCTCACTTGTTCTCGGCCGGCGCGCACGGGAGATGTCCAGGTATTCCGTTACATCCTCGCCCTCGTCGAATTTTCGGTCAAAATCCTCGGCTTTCATAGATAACTGCCTCCTCCGGGTCTTCGGCTCACCGCTTCGCTTCGTTAAGGTCCGCCGCGAACAGCTTGCCTGCCCCGCGCGAGGCGCAGAAGTCGCCGCACATGGTGCAGGTGGCCTCGTCCTCCGGGGTCCTGCTGGCGCGGATCTCCCTGGCATCGTCCGGGTAGAGAGCCAGTTGGAACTGGGTCTCCCAGTCAAGGTCGCGGCGGGCCTTGGACATCGCCTTGTCCCGCTCCCGCCCCTTTTCCGGATACTTGTTCATGTCGCCGATGTAGGCGGCGATCTTTGCGGCCTTCACCCCCTGGCGGACATCCTCCTCGTTGGGCAGGGCCAGGTGTTCGGCCGGGGTGATGTAGCAGATCAGGTCGGCACCGAAACGGCTCGACTGGGCCGCGCCGATGGCGGCGGTGATGTGGTCGAAGCCGGGCGCCACATCGGTGGAGATCGGCCCCAGCATGTAGTAGGGGGCGCCGCCGCTCATCCGCTTCTGCAGCTGGATGTTCCCCTCCACCTCGTCCAGGGGGACGTGCCCCGGCCCTTCCACCAGCATCTGGCACCCCATCTCCCGCCCGATCTCGGCCAGCTCGCAGTTGATGAGCAGCTCCTGGATCTGGGCCCGGTCTGAGGAGTCGTGAATCGCGCCGGCGCGCAGGCCGTTCCCCAGCGACAGGACCGTGTCGTAGCGCTTGAGGATCTCCACCACCCGGTCGAATTTTTCGTAGAGCGGGTTCTCGCGCTTGTTGGCCAGCATCCAGGCCACCATGCTCACCCCACCCTTGGAGACGAGGCCGCCGTAGCGGTAGCCCTGCTTGCGCAGCCGCTCGATGGTGTAGAGGTTGATGCCGCAATGGACCGCCATGAAGGCCATGCCGTCGGCGCACTGCTGCTCGATCAGGTCGAAGAGCATCTCCTCGTCCAGCCGGGTCGGGTCGCCATACTTGCGGGACGCCTCGCAAAAGGCCTGGTAGAGCGGGACATTCCCCACCGGCAGGTCGACCGCGGCGATCACCTCCTGCCTGACCCGGTCCAGGTCCCCACCCACGGAGAGCTCCATCAGGGTATCGGCGCCGGCTGCCTCGGCTGCCCTGGCCTTGCGCACCTCGGCCTGGTAGTCGACGATGTCCGACGAGGTGCCGATGGAGGCGTTCACCTTGGTCCGCAGCCCCTTGCCGATCCCCACGGCCTTCGGCTTGCGCAGGTGGTTCCAGGGGATGACGATCTTCCCATCGGCAACCATCTGCAGGACATATTCTGGGGCAACCTGCTCGTCAAAGGCGACGGCCTCCATCTGCGGGGTCAGGGTGCCCTGGCGGGCGTGTTCGATCTGGGTCTTCATCACTGCTCCTGTCTCTGGTAGTTCCGGCAATGTTCCACAAAATGCACCGCCAGCTCCGGGCAGCTGCCGAAGTGCAGGTGCAGGTACGAGCCAAGGCAGTTCCGTACGCGGTATCCCTCCATCCCCAGCTCGACGCTGCCGCGCCTGACCCGGAAGAGCCGCTCGATCCCGGCCGGCATCTCGCTGATCTCGGAGTAATGGAACTCGTGGCCGCGGGCAACCATGCCCGGCCCGCCGATGACGCTCTCTCCGGCCAGCTCGATCTCGCGGTAGCCCAGGGCCTTGCGCCGCGGGAGCATGCGGGTGGTCACCGGGAAAACCCCGACAAAGCGGTGGGTCGCCTCGATCGGCCCCTGCAGCGGCACCAACCCCTCGGTCAGGTACATGAAGCCGCCGCATTCGGCGTAGACCGGCATCCCGTCCGCCGCAGCCAGGGCAATGGCCTCCTTCATGGGAAGATTGGCCGCCAGCTCCCCGGCAAAGAGCTCTGGATATCCGCCGGGGAGATAGAGCCCCTGCAGGTCGGCCGGCAGCCCGGCATCGCGCAAGGGCGAGAACGGGACGATCTCGGCCCCGGCAGCGGCCAGCATGCGGAGGTTGTCCTCATAGACGAAGCAGAACGCCTCGTCCCTGGCAACGCCGATCCGCACCGGCTCGGAGCCGGCAGCGGTCGGGAGATTCAGGCTTGTACCGGCAGCAGGTCCGGGTGAGTCGGCAACGCTCCAGAGCAGGCCGAGATCCAGCGACTCCTTGATAACGTTCACCAGATGGTCGAGAAAGTGGGCCGGCAGCCGGTTCTCCTCGGCAGTGACCAGCCCCAGGTGGCGGGACGGGATATCCAGCCGGTCGTCGGCAGGGATGCAGCCGATGACCGGCAGCGCAGGCTCTGCCGCTTCCATGGCCTCGCGGAGAATTCTGGCGTGGCTGTCGCTTCCCACGTTGTTGAAGATCACCCCGGCCAGCCGGACATCGGGATCGAAGAAGGCAAAGCCCCTGACCAGGGCTGCCACGCTGCGGGCCTGGCCGCGGGCATTCACCACCAGGACCACCGGCGCGCCGGTCAACTTGGCGATCTGGGCCGTGCTCCCCTCTTCAGAACGGCCACCGAAGCCGTCGAACAGTCCCATGACCCCTTCGATGACCGCGATATCGGTATCTTCGGCATGCAGGGAAAAGGTTTCCCTGACAAACGCGGGACCGCACATCCAGCCGTCCAGGTTGATGGAGGGCCGGCCGGTCACCAGGCGATGGTAGCCGGGATCGATGAAATCGGGGCCGACCTTGAACGGTGCAACCCGCAGCCCCCGCAGTTTCAGCACCTCCATGATGCCGATGGTGACGGTGGTCTTGCCGGAGCCGCTCTGGGGGGCCGCGATGATGAGGGATTTCACGGTGCCTCCTCTCAGCCGTTCAACAGCTTCACGACCGTGGCGCCGTCGGCGTAATAGTCGATGATGTTGAGGCAGCAGTACTGCTGTTCGATGGCGAACAGGGACGACAGCGGGGCACCGATGGCATTGAGCAACACCACCCGGTTGGCGCCGCCATGGGCGACCACTAGCACCTCTTCCCCCCGGTGGCGGGCGACGATCCCCCGGATGGCGGGGATGAGCCGCGCCTCCAGGTCGAGCAGGTTTTCCCCGCCCGGAACCCGGTAGTTGACGATGTCCGCCAGCCTGGCGGCCCACTGCTCAGGATATCTCTCCTGGATCTCGGTCCAGGTCATGCCTTCCCAGATCCCGATGTTGAGCTCGCGCAGGGCCGGGTCCACCACCGGCTGCAGCCCGAGATGCCCGCCGAGGATCTCCCCCCCCACCCGGCAGCGGGTCAGGTCGCTTGAGTAGCAGGCAGAGATCTCCGTCCCGGCCAGACGCTCCTTGAATGCATGGTACTGCGCCACCCCCCGCTCGCTGAGGGGAACGTCGGCATGGCCGTTGTAGCGCGGGATGCCGGCACCCTGCACCTCGCCGTGCCGGATCAGGTAGAGTCTCGTTCGGGCGGTCACATCGTTCTCCTTGCTTTCATGAAATTTGGTGCAGCGCCAGCAACACCAGCAGGCAGCCGACCTCACCCAGTTCGCTGACGCAGCCGATGACATCTCCGGTGATCCCCCCCAGCCTGCGCTGGAAGTACCAGCGACAGATCCCGGCAAAGGAGAAGACCGCAGCGGCTGCGGCCACTCCCTGCCAGGAAAGGGTCAGGAAGGAGATCCCCAGGGTCATGGGGAGCGCGACGGCAAGCTGCATGGCGCCGGCGCCGCCGATGAATGCCGCCCCCAGCCCGTCAGTCCGTGCCCGGCGGGCGCCGACGGTCACGAGTACCTGGCTGCAGCGGGCCACGCAGGGGAAAAGGAGCAGGCTCCCCCGCTTCCATTCCGGCGCCATGGCCAGAAGGGCCTGGTATTTGAGCGCAAGGACGAGCAAAAGTCCCACCGCCCCCACCGCGCCGATCCGGGAATCCTTCATCACCTCCAGGAAGCGCTCCCGCCCTCCCCGCGCCGCCAGGCCGTCGCAGACATCGGCCAGGCCGTCCAGGTGGAGCCCGCCGGTCACCAGGGCAAGCAGGGCCACCAGGATCAGGTCACCAACCGCCGGCGGCAGCAACTGCGCGAGCAGCCACTGTGCACCGGCCAAAAGCAGCCCCAGGGTCAGCCCCACCAGCGGGAACAGGGCCATGGAGCGCCCCAGGTCCCGCTCGTCGCAGCGGACCGGCAACGGGAGCGGGATGATGGTGAGAAACTGCAGGGCAATGAAATAGAGACGCATCTAAAGCCTTTTTCCCCTCTTCGTGCTCAAAAATGCCCGGATGCTAGGCGCCAAGGAGTGAGGAGTGAGGCGTACCGGAGGTACGCTGCAGCGACGAACGACGCGGGCAACAACGCAGATGGGCGTTTTTCAGCGCGAACTCCCCTCGGAAACGCCGGCCTGCTCGAAGGTTGCCATCTCCGTCATCACCTTCACCCCCGCCTCGATGAGCCCCATGGCCAGGGCTGCGCCGGTCCCCTCCCCGAGCCGCAGTTGGAGGTCGAGGATCGGTTCCAGCCCGATCCGCTCCAGCATGAAGGCATGGCCGATCTCCACCGAATTGTGGGCGGCAAAGAGGTACTCCTTTACCAGCGGCTGCAGTTCATAGGCAACGAGCGCCCCGGCCGTGGAGATGAAGCCGTCCACCACCACCGGGATCCGGTTGGCCGCCCCCCCCAGCACCAGCCCGGCAATACCGGCGATCTCCAGCCCCCCCACCTTGGCCAGTACATCGAGCGGATCGCCGGGGTCGGGCCGGTTCAGGGCGAGCCCCTGTTCGATCACCCGGACCTTGTTGGCCAGGGCGGCATCGTTGATGCCGGTGCCGCGGTGGGTCACCTCCTGCACCGTCTTGCCGGAAAAGGCGGCAATGATCGCCGACGAAGGGGTGGTATTGCCGATCCCCATCTCGCCGGTGCCGAGCATGGCGATCCCTTCCCGCTTGGCGTCGATCGCCAGGCCGATCCCCGCCTCCAGGGCCGCCGTCGCCTCTTCGCGGGTCATGGCCGGACCTTTCGCAAAGTTGCGCGTCCCCCATGCCACCTTGCGGCCCAACAGGCCGGGAAGAACCCCAAAGTCGTGATCGACCCCCATATCCACCACCCTGACCTCGACTCCGTTGTGACGGGCCAGCACATTGACCCCGGCGCCGCCGGCCAGGAAGTTGTACACCATCTGCGGGGTCACCTCCTTGAGAAAGGCGGAAACTCCTTCCTCGACAATGCCGTGGTCCCCGGCAAAGGTGTAGATGACCTTGCGAGAGGTATCGGGAGCGAGGGTGCCGCTGATGGCGGCGAAACGACGGGCGAACTCTTCCAGCCGTCCCAGGGAACCCAGCGGTTTCGTCTTGTTGTCCAGCTTTGCCTGGGCACGGGCCATCAGATCGGCATCCACCGGACAGATGGCAGCCAGCGTATCCTGTAACAGGCTCATCGTTTGTCTCCTCCTATTTCTCATCCGGTGTTTCCGGACGGGAACTATTTCAGTCTCAGCGGCAGCCCGGCGATCGTGACATAGACCTCGTCGGCAGCCGCGGCCAGAAGCTGGTTCGCCTCCCCGCTCAGGTCGCGGAAGATCCGGGCAAGGCGGTTTTCCGGCACGATCCCTTGTCCCACCTCGTTGGTCACCAGTACCACCGTGCTCTGCATTCCGGGAAGCTGCCTCGTCAACTCTTTGACAGCGGCAAGGGCCGGCACCGGGTCGTCGTACCTGAGCAGCAGATTGGTGAGCCAGAGGGTCACGCAATCGACCAGCAGCGCGGCATGACGGCCGTCGGCCTCCGCCAGGACCCGTGCCAGCTCCAGCGGCTCCTCGATGGTCTGCCAGCGGTCGCCGCGACGTTCCCGGTGGCGGCTGATCCGTGCCGCCATCTCCGCATCGCCGGCCGTGGCGGTAGCAATATAGCCGAGGGGCGTACCGCACGCCTCGGCAAGCTGCTCCGCAAGCCGGCTTTTGCCGCTGCGGGCACCTCCGGTGACCAGTATCGTCTTCCCCATCTCTCTTCTCCGGGCGCGCCTGGCGCACGATAAACAAAAACCCCGCTCCGATAGGGAGCGGGGTGGATTCACGAGATAGAGAAAGCCGCCCGGCGCCTCTCCCTCGGAGGTCACGTGTCGACAAGCAACCAGGCAGGTCTCCTGACTTACGGGTCGTCTTACTTGCCGCGCCTTCCCGGTCGAAAGCGCTGCTGCTCGCTTTCAAAATGGAATCCAGTGGCGTTGTGCGGCGTTCATCACCGTTCACAGTTGCGGGACAGTGGGGGATTCGCACCCCCTTCCCTATTATCACCCCCGCAGCTCCTGCCGCAAGGGTGCACCTGGTTACCTACTATGCGATTGTACCGGCAGTTGTAACAAACGTGCGGGGGTAAGTCAAACGGATTCTGGGTGGCAGTGGGATGTCAGAAATGGGTCAGTTTTACGCAGTTGCCATGAGGTTTATCGATGACGTTCATGGTGTCTGTGAATGTCAGGCGACATGCCCCATCTCTTCGCGGATAATCTTGCGGATTGTCTCTTCGAGATTGCCTGAATCCTTCGAGAGGTACTCTCGCAAAGCATCATTAATTAATGTCTGATACCCTTTACCTGCCGCATCTGCACGAACACGAAACTCTTCAAGAATGGTATCGTCAAGATAAATAGTAATTCGTGTTTTGCCGGTTTGCGGCACAACAGCGCCACGCTTTGCTTTAGAAAAATCGTATTCAGCTTTCATAAGACTCCCTTTCTTTCGCGGTTGCCGGACGTGCCGAAATCAGACGGATTTCCTCACCGCGGCATGAGAAGACGACAACAAAAAGCCTTCCTGTAGCATCCACGCCAATCGATACGAATCTCTGCTCTCCTTCCGCGTCCATGTCCTCGCGCGTCAAGGCCATCGGGTCAAACAGCACGGATTCAGCATCGGAGAACCTTATTCAATGCTTGCGGTAGTTGATCGCAGCTTTGTTCGGATCAAAGGTAATTTCCATGGGCTACCCTTATTGTATGTATTTTATATGTACATGCCAAGGAAGGAAATCTGTAGGCTTTTGTGGTCGACGAAGATTATCCACGCGCGTGAATTGGTCATCCTCCCGAATGGGACATTACCATACAACCTTCAGCCCTTGCTTTTTGTATGCTGTGCATGCCTTGTCCTTGGTGATAAACGTCAGCTTCCTTGATATGGCCTGCCAGATCAGCAACCGGTCAAACGGGTCGCTGTGCTCCAGTCGTGGCAAGTGATGAAATGTTGCTGCGTCGACCTCGGCAAGTGGCAAAACATCGAAGCCCGCCTGTCGAACCAGCACGGGGAAATCGTCCGGAGTGACATTACTGAGTTCCAGTTTGCCGATGGCGTACTTCAACGACAGCTCCCAGAATGAAACCACACTGACGAGGATGGTCTCGTCGGCATTGTTGATGATCTCTGTCCCTCTTCTGCCAAGCCGGGTCGGCTCGAACAGTGTCCAGAGAAGCGTATGGGTGTCGAGGAGATAGCTCATGACCTCAGCAGCTCTTCATCGGATATGTCAAAATCTTCCCTGAGCGTAAAAGTTGCCTTGCCTGCCAGCAGCCCGAGTTTGCGCTGCGGTTTCCCTTGGTAGTGGGAAAATGGGACCAGAACGGCGATCTTCTCCTTTTTCTTACCGAAGCTGATAACCACATCCTCACCATTTTGTACCATTTCAAGGACTTCGGAAAAATGGGCTTTTACCTCACCGACTGTCATAGTTTGCATAAGAATTAACCTCGCAGGTTTTCTTCCATAATATGTTTTCGTGACAAGTTGTCAAGTATTTGCCTCAGGTTGCCAGTTTTACAAGCCTTGATTATTTATAACACGCATGGTATATTTGTTTCGTGGTTTACCATCTTTACTATTTCAACGAATCAGTTGAGTCCGAGTTCGATGCTTGGCCAGTCGGTTTGCGTGCGCGGTTCCGGGCATTGACAATCCGCATGGAAGCGTTTGGTCCCAACCTGGGAATGCCGCACACTCGAGCGCTGGGAGACGGGCTATTCGAGATACGCGCCAAAGCTGATGAAGGAATCGGTCGGGCACTTTTCTGCACCTTGGTTGGGCGAAAGATTGTAATCCTTCACGGTATCATAAAGAAGACGGACAAAACACCCAAAAGGGAACTTGACATAGCGCGTACTCGGCAAAAGGAGGTACTTAAGCATGAGCTATAAGCCGGTTTCATATAAACCAAAGAAAACATTGGAAAATGACCTGCAGGACCCCGAGTTTAAGCAAGCGTGGGAAGCCCTGGAGGACGAATTTGCTGCCTTGGATGCCCTGCTCACCGCCCGGCGGCAGGCAGGGTTGACCCAGGAACAAGTAGCGGCAAAAATGGGGGTCTCTCAGCCATCATTGGCAAGAGTTGAGGCATCACTCGGCTCTCACCGTCATTCTCCGTCTCTGGAGATGCTCCGTAAGTATGCAGCCGCTGTCAACTGCAAGCTTGAGATTAGATTAGTGCCGCACCATTCGTGACTGGTAGGCCGTGTAGCCAAACCGACAGGTCCTTTCCTGAAGCAGGGGGGCTCCAGAGGGACGTCCCTCAAACCTCCACGGCCATAATAGCAAGATAGCAAGCAATGTCCCACAAGCCTCCCCAGCAGCGTCCCTCAGGACTATTCCCAGTCTTTTCGGACGGGCGGTGTCCAACTGTCTTGTTGGCAACGCCACTCTCAAACGCACTCCACTCTCTGGTCGATCTTCACTCATCTTTCCAGAAAGTCATAGACTGGGTGATCGTCATTGTCATTAGGTCGCCCACGACCTGATGGATGAACGGGTTCAGTGACCCGGTGCCAAAAAGGCATAGAGCTATTGCCTGAGGGCCGAGGCATCGGCAAAGCATAATGCCGGAGATGTCGCCAAAAGGGTTGCTATTGTTAGTTATCGACTTCTGAAATGCCTCTTGGTACTCGTCTAGTGATGCTTTAAGCTTAGCGGCTGATTCAGACGACAGGTCATAGTCTTTATCGATTGAACGCTTGCAGAACATCTCGACTCTTGTCCCGCGGTCGGCATTCATGACCTGGGAATGACCTTTCAGCGCGGCGAAGGAAGTGCCAAGGATCGCTAGGGAAATCTCAAGGCTCGCGTCATCATTTACGGGGAACGCGAAATTGCCCTGCGTAGTCGTCTGGATTGCCTCAGCCACGGTCTGGCAAGTTTCACGACCGACAGCGAACACCTGCCGGACGTATTGACGCGAGAGTTCTTCGTCGTCCGTCTTGGCCTGATTGAATCCCATCATCTTCCTCCTTTGACCAACGTACAAGGCTGACCCACGGAGCGTCAGCGAAGATGGGTCTAGCCGTGGATTATGTGCCCTCTCTTACGATTGCAATGGCTTGCCACAATCAGGACAAAGCTTATTCGGGTAATCGCTGTCATAGAAAGTTTTCGCACAGTCAGGGCAGGTTGAAAACTTTTCGATTACAGGGGGCGAAGCGGTGTGAATTTTTGGTTCATTACTGGGTTTGATTTTATTGAGCAAAAACAGTAGAAGGGCAAAAAGGCCGATAACTACGATTCCGGCGATAGGCTGGCTGAACTGTTCAGCAATCTTGGGGATGATTACAAGACCCATTAGAAAAAGGACAAAGATCATTACGTATCGCATGGGTTTGCCTCCGCGTATCTATTCGCATCTGGACCAAAGGGGGATTTATGATTAAGTTCAGCAAAATACAGCAAATTTCTGATATTTTTTACCGCCTCGTCTCTCTCTTTCAGGTGGTTAGCGTACGCGGCAGGGTTAAAGTACTTTCCAAGATGCACGTATACTTTGCCGTCTTCTGTTTTGTAGTGGCAGTACTCACTCCATGCTGTATCAAATTTGATTCTCTTCTCTTCTGTGAGGTACTGTCGGAATTTTTGGTAAGCCATGACGTGGCGGGGGAAATCCTCTTCAAGAATTTTCACGAGAGTTTGCCCTGGGAAAGAGTGGTCGTTAACGCCAAGTCCGACAGCCGAGTCAATTTTTGCGAGAGTGGGGTGAAATGCGGCTTGAAACTCGATGGCCGCTTCGTTTCTTTCTTTTCTGACGGCAACTGCTACGGCGGTTCCGTACCCGATAAGTGCGCCGATACCAGTAAAGATGAAGTTGACAAGAGGGGTAATACCACTTTCAGACATGAATTGCTCACCGCATTCTCTCTGTGTTGCCTGGGCTTTTGGCGCTTTTAGGGTTTTCCTATTCAATTTTTTTCACAGATAACTACTTGATGACCAGTTCACACGCACGCGCGAGTGAACTGGTCATCCTCCCGAATGGAACATTTTATTCAGGAACAGGTTTCACTCGCTTAACAATCTCAATCGGAAAAGCTTCTTCGCCAGATTGTAGATATCATCTTTGGCTCCGTCACGACGAATACCAACGGCAACAATGACTACAACAATATCGTTACCCCTGATCTGGTAAATGATGCGGTAGCGTTGCTGGGCAGCCCTTATACTGCGAAACCCTGCCAAATCACCGAGCAGTGCCTTGCCCTGTTTTTCCGGGTCTTCAGCGAGACGATCAATCACCGAGCCGATTTTCTCACGGACGCGTCTATCGGAAATGTCCGCCAGGAGCTTCAATGCAGTTGGTGTAAGCAGAATCTGCCATTTCACAGGCCAAGCTCCTGCTTGGCATCCTGCCAGGAGATGAGTTTACCGGATTCCATCTCTTGTATGCTCTGACGCAATTGAGCCGTCAGTTCTTTATCCCCCATAATCTCCAGCGTCTCCGAAATCGCTTCGTACAATTCCCACGGCAACACGGCCAACACCGGCTTGCCGCGGCGGGTGATTTCCAGAACTTCAAGCTGTCCGTTGTGGAAAAGAGTTTCCGGGAGGGACGTAAGCTGTTTTCGTGCTTCCATAATTGACAATGTGTGTGGCATGGCAAACCTCCCTATCCGTACATATAAAAGTACATTTAAGCGTTAACATAGTCAAGCAAATCGTTTTCACGGTTCAACGGCACATTAACCACATGGGACAATATTATGTGCACGGCAAACAGGCGGTCGCCAAATGGATACGGTGAATGATGCACCAGAGCGGGCGGGTAAAGTCAAACGGATTGTGGAGCAAGCAGCGGCTCCACCGCCTGCCAGATCTCCTCGATCCCCTCGCGGGAAAGTGCCGAAAAATAGAGGAGTTCCGCCTCGATGACCTGCAGCGTCCGGGCTATGACCTGGGCCTGCCGCTTGCGCTCGTTCTTCGACACCTTGTCGCACTTGGTCACGACGAAAACGGGCCGGATGCCAAAGGACTGGAGGAACTGGAGCATCTGGAGATCCTCGGCGCTCGGCACCCTCCTGACGTCGAGGATGAGCACCACCCCCTGCAGCGTGGGGCGCGAACCGAGGTACGCCTGCATCATCGGCCCCCACCCCTTTTTCACGGCCAGCGGGACCTTGGCAAAGCCGTAGCCGGGCAGGTCGACCAGCATGAAGGCCTCGTTGACCACGAAGAAATTGATCAACTGGGTACGGCCGGGCGTATTACTGGTCCGCACCAGGTTCTTGCGATTGACCAGCAGATTGATCAGAGACGACTTCCCCACGTTCGACCGCCCCACAAAGGCGATCTCGGGAAGCTCCGCCTCCGGGTACTGGTCCGGCTTGACGGCACTTTTCACAAATGAGACATTTTTTATGACCACGCATTTCTCCTTATGCTGCAAGCTCTTATGCGGCAGACCATGCCCTGGCGGCTAAAGATGCTGGCAGAGTTGCCGATTGATAGTATAGTTATACACACATATGAATGGGCGCAGTGTCCAGTTGCAACCATTACGGAGCGCGTACGATGATGAACAGGGAATTAGAACTGGCTATCCAGACAGCAGGCGACCTGCCAACCATCCCGGTGGTTGCCACCCGCGTCATGCAGCTGATCGAAAGCGAGTGCGCGACCGCAGATGAGCTGGCCAAGATCGTGGCATCCGACCCGGCAGTTGCCGCACGGGTTCTGAAGATATCCAATTCTTCCTTTTATGGCTGCCAGCGCCAGGTGCAGACACTCTCCAGCGCCATTGTCCTGCTCGGTTTCAACACCCTGAAGAGCCTCGTCATTGCAGCGTCGGTGAAGCAGGTCTACAAGCCGTTCGGCCTCACCGAAAAGATGCTCTGGGAACACTCCTTCGGCGCCGGGCTCGCAGCCAGGATCATTGCCTCGCGCACACGGCTCGCCAACGAAGAGGAAGCGTTCCTTGCCGGGATGTTCCACGACATCGGCAAGATCATCATGAACAACCTGGACCGGGACAAGTTCCAGATCGTCATCCAGCGGTGCTACAACGACGGCCTCCCCTTCGAAGACGCGGAAAAGAGCATCTATCCCTTCTCCCATGCCGAGGTGGGCGCCTATGTCATCCGCAAATGGAACTTTCCCGAGACGCTGACCCACGTCATCATGAAACACCACAGCCTGGACTTCTCCCCCTCCGACGACGACTACGAGATCAAGCTGACGGCCGTGGTCAGCCTGGCCGACCAGTTCTGCAAGCGGCTCGGTATCGGTGAACGGCAGCCGTGGGAAGAGCTGGACCCCACCCAGAGCAAGGCCGCCGAAATCAGCAATCTGGGCGAGGCCCGCATCAACGAATTGCTGGAGATCTTCAGCGAGGCATATGAGCGGGACCAGCCGGCCTTTTCCTAGCCACTCCCCTTTTCATCGACATCCGGAGCCTTCAGCAGCGGCACGTCGGCAGAGTCCGGCTCATCCCGTTCTGCCCTGGAGAGCTGGCGCGCCTCCCTGGACAAGGTGACCGTATCCCGGCCACTTCGCCTGCGCCGGAGCTTCCCTTCCGCCCCTTCCCGTTCAGGACTCCTCCGCTCGGTACCTACCGGCCGAACCGCCCAGATGCCGCCAATCGGGTCGTCAGGTTGTCCCATCTCTCTCCCTCCGTGCCTTGCCACTCGTTCTCGCCATACAGACAGCCGGCCGTGAATTCTGACGCATGTTCTTCAAAATATTGACATGTTACAGGGTCCGTATCGAATATAGCACACAATTCAGCATGTTACATGCAACTTTCCATTGGTATGAAAGTTGCGGATCTGATGCGTCAGCCATTGACAGCACCTTACGACCAAACGGTCAGGAGATATGCGCATGCATTGCAGAATCTGCGAAACACCCATCGAACCGTTCATCTCATTCGGGAACATGCCAATAGCCAACGGTTTCCTCACCCCGGACGCCTTTGCCGCAGAATATTTCTTTGAACTGGCCACCGGATTCTGCCCCGCCTGCGGCATGGTGCAGCTGATCGACCAGCCGGCACGGGAGCAGATGTTCAACGAACAGTACCACTTTTTCTCCGGCACTTCGACCCTGATGGCGCGGCATTTCCAGGAATTTGCCGCTACCGTTCGGAGCGGGCATCTGCAGGGTCCCGACCCCTTCGTGGTCGAGATCGGCAGTAACGACGGCATCATGCTGCAGCATTTCGCCAACGCCGGCATCCGCCACCTGGGGGTCGAGCCCTCGGCCAATGTCGCCGCAGTGGCAAAAGCCAAGGGGGTCAACACGGTCTGCAGCTTCTTCGACGATGCCCTGGCCAGGGAGATCGTTGCCGAGCACGGTCAGGCAGATGCCTTCATCGCCGCCAACGTCATGTGCCACATCCCCTATTTCCACTCGATCATCGCCGGAATCAAGACGCTCCTCAAACCGTCAGGCGTCGTCATGTTCGAGGACCCCTACCTGGGGGATGTGATCGAACGGACTTCTTACGACCAGATCTACGACGAGCACGTCTTCCTCTTTTCCCTCAGGTCCATCAGCCATGCCTTTGAACAGCACGGCTTCGAGCTGGTGGACATTGCCCCGCAGGAGACTCATGGCGGGTCGATGCGCTACATCCTTGCCTACAAGGGAACCAGGCCCGTGAGCGACCGTCTGGTCCGTCAACGGGCCAAGGAAGAGACGCTCGGGCTGCACAAGGCTGAGACATTCGCCAAGTTCCGCTCAAACTGCGAACGGTCGAGGGATGCCCTGCGAGCGGTACTCGACCAATGCAGCCGGGACGGGAAGCGGGTCGTCGGCTACGGCGCCACCTCGAAGAGCACGACCGTCATCAACTACTGCGGCATCACGCCCGACCACCTGGCATTCATAAGCGATACCACGCCGATAAAGCAAGGGAAATTCAGCCCCGGCGCCCATATCCCGGTCAGGCCGTACGCAGAATTCGCACAACAGTATCCCGACTATGCCCTCCTGTTCGCCTGGAACCACAGCCGGGAGATCATGGCCAAGGAAGGGCCGTTCCGGGCAGCAGGCGGCAAATGGATCGTCTATGTCCCCGAGGTGAAGATTATCGAGGGGAACAGCGAGGTGGGACAATGATCGACGGCGTGGTGGCAAAGGCCCTGGTGACCCACACCGACGAGCGGGGATTCTTCCGCGAGATCATCCGGGTGACCGACGATTTCTTCGCCGAAGGTTTCGGCCAGTGGAGCCATTCGCTCATGTACCAGGGAGTGGCAAAGGCCTGGCATATCCACCAAAGCCAGGTGGACTGGTGGTATGTGGCCGGAGGGGTCCTGAAGGTGGCGCTGCACGACATGCGGGAGGGATCGTCCTCGCAGGGGCAGACCATGGAGCTCCTCATGGGGGACAACCAGCCGGCTCAGGTTCTCCGCATCCCTCCCGGCGTCGCCCACGGCTGCAGGTGCATCAGCGGGCCGGCGCACCTCTTTTATGTCACCTCGACGACCTACGATCCCAAGGAGGAGGGAAGAATCCCCCATGACGACCCGGCAATCGGGTACGACTGGCAGCGCCTCCCCCTGATTTCGTAACACAGACGCTTCCCACTGGAGAACGGATGACACAACGCATTCTCATCACAGGCGGTGCGGGCTATCTCGGCTCCATCCTTTCCGAACACCTCCTGGACCGGGGTTACCCGGTAACCGTGCTGGACAACCTGATGTACGGGGAACAGAATCTCTTTCACCTCTGCGCCAATCCTGAGTTCGATTTCGTCTACGGCGATGCACGCGATGAAGCACTGGTCAGCCGGCTCGTGGCCAAGGCCGATGTCATCATTCCGCTGGCAGCAATCGTCGGCGCTCCTGGCTGCGATCGCGACCCGCTGATGGCCACCTCCGTGAATCTCGATGCCATCCGGATGATCAACCGGCTCCGCAGCCCTTCCCAGCTGGTCGTCTACCCCACCACCAACAGCGGCTACGGCACCAAGAGCGGCGACCTGTTCTGCACCGAGGAGACCCCCCTCGAACCGATCTCGCTCTACGGCCGGACCAAGACTGACGCAGAGGCGGAAGTCCTTGCCGCGCAGAACGGCATCACCCTCAGGCTGGCAACGGTATTCGGCATGTCCCCCCGGATGCGAATGGACCTTCTGGTCAACCACTTCGTCTATGCCGCCCTGACTGACCGTTACCTGGTGATCTTCGAGAAGGATTTCAAGCGCAACTACGTCCATATCAGGGACGTTGCCGACTGCTTCATCCACTGCATCGAGACCGCCCCGGCAATGGTGGGCAGGCCCTACAACGTCGGCCTTGACGATGCCAACCTCTCCAAGGAGGAACTTGCCCTGAAGATCGGGGAGCATGTTCCCGGCTTCTTCATCCACTGCGCCGAGATCGGCAGCGATCCGGACAAGCGGAACTACATCGTCTCCAACCAGCGGCTGCGCGAAGCGGGATTCGAGGCGAAGCGCTCCCTCGACATCGGCATTCGGGAGCTGATCAAGGGCTTTGCCATGCTGGGGCGCACCCCGCGCAAGAATATCTGATGAACCGGTATGCGGACATCACCGCCGTCATCCTGGCAGGAGGAATGGGGACCCGGTTGCGCGATGCGGTTGCCGACCGTCCGAAGGTGCTGGCCGAGGTCAGCGGCCGTCCGTTCATCGCCTACCTGCTCGACCAGCTGGCCGATGCGGGGGTCCACCGGGTCGTCCTCTGCACCGGCTACATGGCGGAGCACGTCAGCGCCACCCTCGGCGGGAGCTATCGCGGCATGGAGCTGCTCTATTCGCCGGAAGACTCACCGCTCGGCACCGGCGGGGCGCTGCGGCTGGCACTGCCGCTCGTCGGATCAGATCCGTTGCTGG
>Ga0208371_1000207_pt1 | contig 17719 bp, 17 predicted proteins | sample SubbioCR12Aug_1A_FD_184827 | JGI IMG/M metagenome (GOLD analysis project Ga0208371, IMG submission 184827) | Serpentinite rock and fluid subsurface biosphere microbial communities from McLaughlin Reserve, California, USA - CR12Aug_1A (SPAdes) | ecosystem: Environmental > Terrestrial > Deep... | reverse complement strand
CAGCGGCGCGCTGCTGGTGCATTACTCCACGGATTACGTCTTCGACGGCAGCGGCGAACATCCCTGGCGCGAAGACGCCCCCACCGCTCCGCTCAACGTGTATGGCACCACCAAGCTGGCGGGCGAAGAGGCGATTCGCGCCAGCGGCTGCCCGCATCTCATCTTCCGCACCTCATGGGTGTACGGCGCGCGCGGCAGCAATTTTTTGCTCACCATGCAGCGCCTGTTCCGCGAACGCAGCGAACTCAACATCGTGGCCGACCAGATCGGTGCGCCGACCTGGTGCCGTAGTCTGGCCGACGCCACGGCACAGGTGCTGGCGCAGGTGCAATCGCCGTTTCGTGGGGCCGACAAACCCTCGCCCTGGGGGACTTATCACATGAGCAACGATGGCGAGACCTCATGGCACGGCTTTGCGCAGGCCATTCTCGAATCGAGCAATCTGCCGCAGCCCCCGCAGCTTCACGCCATCGCCAGCAGCGCCTACCCCACGCCTGCGCGCCGACCTTTGAATTCGCGCCTGGACAACGGCAAACTCGCACGCACGTTCGGCGTGCGCCTGCCTGACTGGCAAACCGCCCTGCGTTTGTGTCTCGATGCGCCTGCTTTGCCCTGAACAAACAAGACCACTACGGAGTCCTTTTCCATGAGCCTGTATCCCGTCATCCTGTCCGGTGGTTCCGGTACCCGCCTCTGGCCTTTGTCGCGCGCGGCCTTGCCCAAGCAGCTCCTGCCCCTGGCAGGCGAGCAGACCATGGTGCAGGAAACGGTTAGCCGTCTGCACGGCCTGCCCGGTCTGGAAGCCCCCCTGGTGGTGTGCAACAACGAGCACCGTTTTCTGATCGCCGAACAGATGCGCGAAATTGGCGTGAAACCGCTGGGCATCTTCCTGGAACCGATCGGTCGCAACACCGCACCTGCCGCCGCGATTGCCGCCTTGCACTTGCGCAAGCTCGATGCAGATGCGGTCATGCTGTTGCTGCCTGCCGACCATCTCATCAGCAATGTGCCTGCCTTTCATGCCGCCGTACAACGCGGCCAGAACGCGGTGGAACACGGCCATCTGGTGACGTTCGGTATCGTGCCGGACGGGCCGGAAACCGGTTACGGCTACATTCAGCAAGGCGACGATCTGGGCGTGGAAGGTGTACGCCGTGTGGCGCGCTTCGTGGAAAAACCCCGGCGCGAAGTGGCTGAGGCCATGCTGGCTGAAGGCGGTTATTTCTGGAACAGTGGCATGTTCCTGTTCCACTGCGGGCAATTCCTCGACGAATTGCAGCAATTCAACCCGGCCATGCTCGCGGCTTGTGAACAGGCGCTGGCCACAGGGGGGCATGACCTTGATTTCTGCCGATTGGGCAAGCGCGAATTCGAAGCATGCCCGTCTGATTCCATCGACTATGCCGTCATGGAACGTACCGACCGCGCTGCGGTGGTGCCTGCCGACATCGGCTGGAACGATATCGGTGCCTGGTCAGCCTTGTGGGAAGTGAGTGCCAAGGATGCGCAAGGTAATGCCTGCCGTGGCGACGTGTATCTGGATGGCGTCAGCGATACCCTGATCCGCGCCGAATCGCGCATGGTGGCGGCCATCGGCGTGGAAAACCTGATCATTGTGGAAACGCCTGACGCGGTGTTGGTGGCTGATCGTGCGCGTTCACAAGATGTCAAGAAAGTTGTCGACTACCTGAAATCCAGCGGACGCAGCGAACATGAGCTGCACACGCGTGTCTACCGCCCCTGGGGCTGGTACGAGGGCATCGACGCGGGCGAGCGCTTCCAGGTCAAACGCATCATGGTCAAACCCGGCGAGCGGCTATCTTTGCAAATGCATCACCACCGTGCCGAACACTGGATCGTGGTCTCCGGCACGGCGCGCGTCACCTGCGATGACAGCGTGACCATCCTTTCTGAAAACCAGTCCACCTACATTCCCTTGGGGGCGACCCACCGCCTCGACAACCCCGGCAAGCTGCCCCTGCACCTGATTGAAGTGCAATCGGGCAGTTACCTCGGAGAGGATGACATCGTCCGCTTCGAAGACATCTATAAGCGGGCCTGATGTCCAAACGCGCCTCTGGCACCCCGCGCCGCCCGCGCAACCCGGTGGCCAAGGCGGTGCGCACCCCGCAGTTCAAGTCACGGGTCGTGCCCGACAAACGCAGGCAGGCGCGGCTGGAAGAAGCGGAAAAAAACGGGAAAGAATGCGAGGAAAGCGAAGCCCTCGCTTCAGAAGAGGCGGGGACGGCTGCTTCGTCTACCGCCTCCACTGATCCCTGCTGAGACAGGAGCTTGTACAGAGGTGCTTATTGGCCCATGCAATATTGGGCGGTCGGTACGACCTCCCTGATTTCGTAACGGCTGTTGGGCGCGAGAATGAATTCGCTGGCACCGACGCGGTTGGGGCTACCCCAGTCATAGGTGTAGCCCAAGCCTGTCCAGGGCACGCCCGCACTGCTGCGGAAGCTCTTGAAATACAGGCTGCTGTAATAGCCGGAGTAATCCGGAATGTTTTTCACCGTGGGGAGGGGGCCGATGAACTGCAGATTGCAGGTGCTATCGCTGGTTTCCGGGTCGACACACGGGCGGAACAGGTCGGATGGGTCGACCCACATTTCCACAAACACGTCGTAATTCCAGCGGTGGTCCAGACCGAGATGCTGTTTCAGGCGCAGATCCAGCGTTTCCTGGGTCGGATGCGTTTGGGCGTAATGGCTGCAAAAGCGCTGTACCTGAGGGGCTGCCGTGACCCAGACGGCGTAATCGGGATGGTTGCTCGTGGCGGTGTACGGTTTGAGAAATTTTTCATAGCCGCTGCGTGATTTCCAGGTCACGACCAGCAGTTTCTTGCCATCGGTGCTCCAGATCAGACCGGGGGTGTCGTGTTTCAGGGGCAGCAGCGTGTCGGCAACGACGGTTTGATTCGGAAAGGCGGCGTTATTCACCGCTTGACGGTAGGCGCGCTCCAGCTCGGCTTCGTCTGCCTGGGCGACGTTGACCAGCAGCAAGAGGGGGGTCAGGGTCAGGGTGGATAAGGTGAGGTGGCTCGACATGGTTTTCTCCCGTGTATATGTGTTCAGCGTGATTCACGTTGCATGCGCATCGACAAGTCGATGGCGTGCACATGTTTGGTGAGTGCACCGATGGAAATCCGGTCGACGCCGGTTTCGGCGATGGTGCGGACTTCTGCCAGTGAAATGCCGCCCGAGGCTTCGAGTTGTGCACGTCCTGCGGTGTGTGCGACAGCAGTACGCATACTGGCCAGGTCAAAGTTGTCGAGCAGGATCAGTTGGGCTCCCGCATCCAGTGCTTCATCGAGCTGCTCCAGGGTTTCCACTTCGATCTGTACGCTGACCTGATGTTTTGCCGCTAGATCGAAGGCGGCGGCCAGTGCCGGGCGAATGCCACCCGCGGCGGCGATGTGGTTTTCCTTGATGAGCATGCCGTCGTAAAGCCCGATGCGCTGATTTTCGCCGCCGCCGCATTTCACCGCATATTTTTCGGCCAGTCGCAGGCCGGGCAGGGTTTTGCGGGTGTCATAGATGCGGGCCTTCGTGCCTGCGACGGCGTCAACATAGCGGCGTGTTGCCGTGGCTATTCCTGACAGGGTTTGCAAAAAATTCAGTGCCGGGCGTTCTGCCGTGAGCAACGCCCGTGCCGGGCCGGAGATTTCGCACAGGGTTTGTCCAGCGAAAACCTGCGTGCCATCGTCCGCCAGCCAGTGGATGTGGATGCTTGGGTCGATTTCGGTGAAACAGCCCGAAAACCAGGCTGTACCGCAGAGCACGGCGTCTTCACGGGTGATGACGCGCGCCTGGGCGTACCTGTCGTCTGGAATCAGTTGTGCGGTCAGGTCGCCGCTGCCGACATCTTCGGCGAGGGCTGCGTGAACCTGTGCAAGCACGCTCGCGCTTGGGGGTAGGGCAATCGGGGAGGGGGGGCAGGTCATCATGGTGCGCATTGTAGTTGCCGTGCAAACGTGTCTGTCAGCCAGCGGGGCCCTGGGAGTCTGTTGGCGATCACAGGTACGCACGTCTTTTCAGCCACTTCAAAATCATGGCAAACAGCACGTTGGGATCAACCGGTTTGGATAAAAAGTCGTTCATGCCTGCCTCCAGGCATTCAGCCTGATCTTCGGCAAAGGCGTTTGCGCTCAGGGCGATGATGGGCGTGTCCCCGCCCACAGGCAGTGCGCGAATGCGGCGGGTGGCTTCGATGCCGTTCATGATGGGCATCTGCATGTCCATGAGGATCAGCGCATAGCCGCCCTTGCTTGTGCTGGACAGGGCTTCTGCGCCGTTGTCGGCCAGATCCACGTGCAGGCCGACATCGGCGAGCAATTCGCTGACGACCATCTGGTTAATGGGTTCGTCTTCTGCGATGAGTATGCGCACGTCCCCAAGTAGGCCCTCAAGATGGGCTGCCTGAAGCTGCTTTTCGGCATCGGGCACGGGGGGGTCCCGTTGTGTGTCGAGGTGGATGGGGGCGGTGGTTTTATCCAGCCGGGCCGTGAACCAGAAGGTGCTGCCCTGGCCGGGCAGGCTGTTGACGCCCGCCTCACCCCCCATGAGCCGGGCCAGTTGTCGGGTGATGGCCAATCCCAGCCCGGTGCCGCCGTACTGGTGCTGGATGGTGCTGTTGGCTTGTTCAAATGATGCGAACAACCGGGCCTGTGTTTCCGCGTCGATTCCCATGCCGGTATCGGCGACTTCAAAACGCACAAGCACACTGGTGTCATTTTCTTCAGCCGGATACACACGCAACGTGATGTGGCCGTGTTCAGTGAATTTCACCGCGTTGCCTGTGTAGTTGAGCAGTGCCTGGATCAGCCTGACCCGGTCGCCAAGCATGACGCCAGGCAGGGGGGCGCGTTCGATTTTCAGCGACAAGTCCTTTTCTGCGACACGTTCCCGAATCATGGAAACCACGCTGTCCATGACGTCTTCGAGATTCAATTCGACGGGTTCAAGCACCAGCCGCCCGGCCTCGATCTTGGAATAGTCGAGGATGTCGTTGAGCAGCCCCAGCAGGTGGTTGGCTGCGTTTTGTATGACTTCAAGCTGTTTTCCCTGACGTGCAGAGACGCCATGCACGCTGCATGAGATGGCTCATGCCCAGTATGGCGTTCATGGGGGTGCGAATTTCATGACTCATGCTGGCAAGAAAACGGCTTTTGGCCTGGTTGGCTTGTTCTGCCATGTTTTTGGCGGCATTCAGCATGTGGGTGCGTTCCTGCACCAGTTTTTCGAGCGCTTTGCGTTGCTGATCGAGCTCGATTTCGGTCATCAGACGGCGCATCGTGATCAGGCTGCGAATGCGGATGTAGATCTCCTCTTCGATGATCGGTTTGACGATGTAGTCCGTGACCCCCAGGTTGAACAGCTCCAGACGCCGGGTTTTGTCATCGAAGGCCGTCATGGCCAGGATCGGGGTATCGCCCTTGCCATCCAGTTGCCGACGCACCTGATTGACGAAGTTCAGGCCGCTCATGCTGCCTTCCAGAACGATGTCGGTGAGGATGATGTCGTAGTCCTGTGCCAGAAAATGTGGCCAGGCTGCTTCAGCAGAAGCAAAGGACTCGACCGTCAGACCATGACTTTCGAGCACGGCCTTGAGCCATTCTCTTTGTGCCTTGCTGTCTTCGAGATACAGCACACGCCCTTGGGTCTTGCCGTTCAGAAAAGGGAAGCGTTTGATGAAAGCCAATAACTGGGGCACATCCTTTTTGTGAAAGATGTCGGTCACGCCCGCTGGCAGTGCCTGTGCCAGGGTGTCTCTCACCTCGACCGAGGTCAGCAGAATGAAGGGTTTGTAGGCATTCTGGGTGAGCGTGCGCATACGCTGGCAAAGCTCGATGCCTTCCATGTCTGACAAGTAGAAGCTGGAGCAGACGAAATCGATGTATTTGCTGTCGATCAGGGCCAAGGCTTCTGCGCCACTGTTGCAGACAAACACCTCGCATTCGGCATTGGCGAGCGCCATCCTGAAAATGCTTTGATAGGTTTTGCTGTCATCGACCAGCAGGATTTTGCGTTTGAAGCCGGAGGAGTTTTCCATCATTCAACAAGCCTGAAAGGGATTACCAAGGGTGGGGAAACCGTTCCTGCGGATCAGGTTTTGTCCACAAATGTCTGAAAACGGAAAGGAACGAATCGCCGTTTTGGGGAACGGTCAAAATCGGGATGGCGCTCTGTTTTCTTGGGCGAACTGACCTCAATGCCCATGAACCCAGTTTTCAAGGAGCAGGTTGCCATACGCTGCGAAATCAGCCGGATTGTTGGTGACCAACGTGACATTCAGGGCCATGGCATGGCTGGCAATCAGTTTATCCAGCGCATCGCGTTTTCGTTCCCGCGTCAGCAATCTGGTGGGGCCATAGGCTTTTGCAGCCCGTGCATCAAAGGGCACAGCAGGCACTTCCTTCAGGAAAGCCTGCAACGCGGCCAGATTGCGCGGGCGATGGTCTTCATTTGAAGCCATGACGCCATATTCCAGCTCGGCCAGTGTAATGGCCGAAATCACCACGTCACCGACAAAACACTGTGCGAATCGTTGTGCCACTTCGGGTGGATGGTGCTTCATCAGGTAGATGCAGATGTTGGTATCCAGCATGTAGCGGGCCATTACAGCGTCTCCCGTTCGGCTTGTTCGCCGGGATCACGGTCATGGCACATGAAATCAGCGCTGAATTGCGACAACAGCGCCAGGACATCGCCCATGCGACGCTGTGCAGGGCGAATGCGCAATTCGTCACCGATGCGCTCAATCGTCAGTTCCATATCAGAAATCTCATAAGCCAGCTCGGCAGGAATGCGTACAGCCTGGGAGTGGCCGTTCTTGAACAAGCGGGTGGTGGGCATGGCAATTTCCTTGAATGGACCAGCATTGAGTGTACCCGTACACCGTACGGGGGCGTGCCCGAAAGCAGGCCAGGTCAATGGAAATTTTCGGGTTGAAATCCCCCGCGCATTCCCCCATCTGCGAGTCAGTCATCTGATCTGGAGCACGCCATGCGATTCGACAAACTCACCACCCCTTTCCAGTCTGCCCTGCAAGAAGCGCAGAGTCTGGCCCTGGGCAACGACAACCCCACCATCGAACCGGTGCATCTGCTGGCCGCACTCATCAACCAGGAAGGTGGCAGTGCCCGGCCCATTCTGCAAAAAGCAGGAGCCCGCCTGCCTTCGCTGGTGGCCGGTCTGCAAACGGCGCTGGCCCGATTGCCCAAGGTAGATGGCACGGGCGGTGAAATCACGATTTCCCGCGAGCTCGACAAGATGTTCAACCTCACCGACAAGGAAGCCAGCAAGCGGGGTGACCAGTTCATTGCCAGCGAACTCTTCCTGCTGGCCGCTGTGGACGACAAGAATGAGGCCGGGCGGCAATTGCGCGACAACGGCGTCACCCGCAAAGCGTTGGAGGCCGCAATTGCTGAAGTGCGCGGCGGGGAGGGCGTGGCTTCACAAGAGGCCGAGGGCCAGCGCCAAGCGCTTTCCAAATACACCCTCGACCTCACCGAACGCGCGCGCCAAGGCAAGCTCGACCCGGTGATCGGCCGCGATGATGAAATTCGTCGCGCCATTCAGGTACTGCAACGCCGCACCAAGAACAACCCGGTGTTGATTGGCGAGCCCGGCGTGGGCAAAACCGCCATCGTCGAAGGCTTGGCGCAGCGCATCGTCAATGGCGAAGTGCCCGAGACGCTGAAAGGCAAGCGCGTACTGGTACTCGACATGGCGGGGCTGCTCGCCGGAGCCAAATATCGGGGCGAGTTTGAAGAGCGTCTGAAGGCCGTGCTGAAGGAAGTCGGCCAAGAGAATTCGCAAACCCAAGGCCGCATCATTCTCTTCATCGACGAACTGCACACCATGGTGGGCGCAGGCAAGGCTGAAGGCGCGATGGATGCGGGCAACATGCTCAAACCCGCCCTGGCGCGCGGTGAGTTGCACTGCATCGGTGCCACCACGCTGGACGAATACCGCAAATACATCGAAAAAGACGCAGCCTTGGAGCGCCGCTTTCAGAAAGTGCTGGTGGATGAGCCCAGCGTCGAAGCCACCATCGCCATCTTGCGCGGCCTGCAAGAGAAATATGAGCTGCACCATCAGGTCGACATCACCGACCCGGCCATCGTCGCCGCCGCCGAGTTGAGTCATCGCTACATCACCGACCGCTTCTTGCCAGACAAAGCCATTGACCTGATCGATGAGGCCGCCAGCCGCATCAAGATGGAAATCGACTCCAAGCCCGAGGTCATGGACAAACTCGACCGTCGCCTCATCCAGCTCAAGATCGAACGCGAAGCGGTGAAACGTGAAAAGGACGAAGCCAGCAAAAAACGCCTGTCTTTGCTTGAAGACGAAATCCGCAAACTGGAGCGCGAATACGCCGACCTCGAAGAAATCTGGAAAGCCGAAAAGGCCGTGGTGCAAGGCGGTGCGGCCATCAAAGAAGAAATCGACCACCTGCGCGCCGACATGGCCGACCTGCAACGCAAAGGCCAGTTCGACAAAGTGGCTGAAATTCAATACGGCAAGCTACCCGCGCTCGAAGCCAAACTGAAACAGGCCGAAGGCCCGAATGGCGAAGGCAAACACGAATTCAAACTGCTGCGCACCCAGGTGGGCGCAGAAGAAATCGCCGAAGTGGTCAGTCGCGCCACCGGCATTCCTGTTTCAAAACTCGTGCAGGGCGAACGCGACAAGCTTTTGGCCATGGAAGAACGCCTTCACCAGCGTGTGGTCGGCCAGGACGAAGCCGTGCGCCTGGTCAGTGATGCCATTCGCCGTTCGCGTGCCGGTTTGAGTGATCCCAACCGCCCTTACGGCAGCTTCCTTTTTCTGGGCCCTACCGGCGTGGGCAAAACCGAACTGTGCAAAGCCCTGGCGGATTTCCTGTTCGACTCACAGGAGCACCTCATTCGCGTCGACATGAGTGAATTCATGGAAAAGCACTCCGTCGCCCGCCTCATCGGTGCGCCCCCCGGCTACGTGGGCTACGAAGAAGGCGGCTATTTGACGGAAGCCGTGCGCCGCAAACCCTACAGCGTGATCTTGCTGGACGAAGTGGAAAAGGCACACCCGGATGTATTCAATGTTTTGCTGCAAGTGCTCGACGACGGTCGCATGACCGATGGCCAGGGGCGCACGGTCGATTTCAAGAACACCGTCATCGTCATGACCAGCAACCTGGGCAGCCAGATGATCCAAAGCATGGCCGGGGATGACTATCAGGTCATCAAACTGGCGGTCATGGGCGAAGTAAAAACGTACTTCCGGCCCGAATTCATCAACCGCATCGATGAAGTGGTGGTATTCCACAGCTTGGGAGAAGCCCATATTGCCCACATCGCCCGTATCCAGTTGCACCACCTGGAAAAGCGCATCGCGCAGATGGACATGAAGCTGGAAGTTTCCGCCGCCGCCCTGCTGGAATTGGCGAAAGAAGGTTTCGACCCGATCTACGGCGCGCGTCCGCTCAAACGCGCGATTCAGCAGCAGATCGAAAACCCGCTGGCAAAGGAAATACTCGCAGGCCGGTTTGCACCCAAAGACCTCATTCATGTCGATGCAGTGGATGGGCGAATCGTATTTGAGCAGGTGATCGAAGGGGAGGTGGGGTAGTAGGTGAGCTCGGATGCAAATCGTAGAGTCCAACGGTTCAAGCGGCCATCTGCATTGCGCAGTATTGCTGACTGAAAGCGGCGGGTGATAGATGCCCGAGTGGTGCCTTTATTCGAAGCCGTTCGGGCTGACTCTGCAGAACCCATTGATTTTTATGGGATACCCCTTCGACAGACTCAGGGCGAGTGGAATTTTCAGCGTTTCCTTAACGCATCACCAGATCAAGCCAGCGAATCAGGCCGGTCATACCGCCGATGGCCACCACCACCCAGAGGGTTTGCCGGTGGATGGCTTGGGTAAGCCGGGTTTCGACTTCCTTGATCTCAAGCTTGGTTGCCTGAATTTCTTTCATCAAGCGCAGTTCTGACTCGCGCACATGGCCTTGGGTGGCCATGTCCTTGAAGTCGGGGTAGCGGGTTTCGAGGGCTTCGAAGGCTTCGGCGATGAGGCGGGCGCGTTGTTTGTCTTCGCCCGCATCGGTGAGTTGTTCGTAGAGTTTCAGTGCGATGCTCATGGAGTGCTCCTGCATCAAATTTCAGGCTGATTCTATCGCGCAGGGCGGTTCAAAACGCGCATCTTCATGAAAACAGTGGAGTGCTTGGGGTGCCTACAGGGCGCATACGCTGTGCCTACTGCACCCTATGTGAGTCGGTTTGGCAGGAATTTCTGCGTGAACTTATCAGGCTGGCGGCTACCGATGTGGCGAGAATGATCGCTACCACCCCCAGCGCTACGGCGATGGGTACCTTGTAGACATCAGCAATCAGCATCTTCACGCCCACGAACACCAGTACCAACGCCAGACCATATTTCAGCAGGTGAAACCGGCCATTGAGGTCGGCTAGCAAGAAGTACAGCGAGCGCAGGCCCATGATGGCGAAGATGTTGGAGGTGAAGACGATGAATGGGTCGGTTGTCACCGCGAAAATCGCCGGAATGCTGTCCACGGCGAAGATTACGTCCGAGATTTCAATCACCAGCAGCACCAGAAACAGCGGTGTGAACCAGCGTAGGCCACCTTGTGTCACCACGAAATGCTCGCCGTGATACTCACGGGTAACGCGCAAGTGCTCGCGCAGCCAAGCGAGTAGGCGGTTATTGCCCAGATCGGTTTCCCGGTCAGCAAAGATCAGCATTTTGAAGCCGGTGATGACGAGAAATATTCCGAATCCGTATAGCACCCAGTGAAACTGGTGTACCAGCCAGGCACCGGCCAGAATCATGCCCGCGCGCATGACAATGGCACCGAGCACACCGAAGAGCAGCACGCGGCGTTGCAGTTGGGCAGGCACGGCAAAAAAGCCAAAGATCATGATGAATACAAAGATGTTGTCTACCGACAGCGACAACTCAATCAGGTAGCCGGTGAGAAATTCCAGTGCCTTGGCATCGGCCACCTCGCGCCCGGCGGTATTCGCCAGCCAGAACCAGAGCAGGCCGCAGAACACCAGAGACAGACTGATCCAGACGCCTGTCCAGAGCAGCGCTTCGCGCGGGCTGACCTTGTGGGCCGAGCGTCCACCCAGCACAAACAGGTCAAGCGCCAGCATGGTCAGCACGAAGGCGATAAAGCCTGCCCAGAACGTCGGGGGAATAAAACCGGTCAGTTCCATGGTGTCTGCCGCGTGTCAGATGACTTATCGGGCGGTTTCCAGTGCGGCAATGCGTTCCTCGATGGGGGGATGGGTCATGAACAGGCGCTTGAGTGCGCTGCCTTGGCCACCTGCAATGCCGAAGGCGGCCATTTTTTCGGGCAGCGGGGCGGGATGCAGGTTGCCCAGGCGGCGCAGGGCAGAAATCATGTGCTGACGTCCGGCCAGAGAGGCTCCCCCTGCATCGGCACGGAATTCACGCTGGCGCGAGAACCACATGACGATCATCGAGGCGAGCACGCCCAAGACCAGTTCGGCCACGATCATGGTCACGAAAAACGCCGGGCCCTGGCCGCGTTCGGTCTTGAAGACGACTTTGTCGACCAGGTGGCCGATGACACGTGAGAAAAACATCACAAAGGTGTTCACCACCCCTTGAATCAGGGCCATGGTCACCATGTCGCCGTTGGCTGCGTGCGAGACCTCGTGTGCGAGGACGGCTTCGGCTTCTTCGCGCGTCATGTTGTGCAGTAAACCGGTGGAAACGGCAACGAGTGCGCTGTTTTTGCTCATGCCGGTGGCAAAGGCGTTGACCTCGGGCGAGTTGTAAATGGCGACTTCCGGCATCTTGATGCCGACGACTTGGGCTTGTCGGGCCACTGTTTGCACCAGCCAGAGTTCTGCCGAGTTGCTGGGATCGGTAATCACCTGCGCACCGACCGACATCTTGGCGGTCCATTTTGAGATTGCCAGCGAGATGAATGAGCCACCGAATCCCATGACTGCGGCAAATATCAGCAGGGCAGAAAGGTTCAGGCCGTTTTCATTGAGATACGGCTCTACCCCCAGAAGACGCATGGTGAGGGAGAGCACCAGCACGATGGCCAGGTTGGTGGCGAGGAACAAGACGATGCGCTTCATGAAGCACTCCTTGAAAACAATGACAGGTTTGGCATCGTAGCCGCAGTGTTTGATCAATAAAATTCGAATATCTCTAATCTTTTATTCGGTTTTATCGAACATGGTCAATTACAAACAATTGTATTACTTCTGGCGGGTGGCCAAAGATGGGGGCGTGACCCGTGCCAGTGAACGTTTGCACGTGACCCCGCAGACACTCTCCGGGCAAATCGCCCTGCTTGAGTCGCATCTGGGGGTGCAGCTTTTCAACCGTCTTGGGCGGCGTATGCACCTGACCGAGATGGGCGAGCTGGTGTTGTCTTATGCAGAGGAGATTTTTCGGGTTGGCGGTGAGCTGGAAGAGGTGCTGCGTACTCGTCCCAGCGGTCGCCCTGTGTTGTTTCGTGTCGGTTTGGCCGATGTGTTACCGAAATCCATAGCCTATCGCTTGCTGGCACCGGCAATGCAATTACCCGAGCCTGTGCATTTGGTGTGTCGTGAAGACAAGCTGCCTCGCCTGTTGGCTGAGCTGGCGATTCATCGTCTTGACTTGGTGTTATCCGATAGCCCCATGCCGGTGGAGAGCGATGTCAGCGGAAGTAGCCATGCGTTGGGGGAATGTGGCGTGACCCTGTTTGCCAGTCCGCGATGCCGTGCGCAGATGTCGGGCGATTTCCCGGGTTGTCTGGCTGGGGCCCCGCTGCTGATTCCTGGTGAGGGCACTGCTTTGCGTGGGCGTTTGTTGCGTTGGCTGGCCGAGCGCGATATTCACCCGCGTATCGTGGGGGAATTTGACGACAGTGCCTTGATGCGCGCTTTTGGGCAGGCGGGCAGCGGGGTGTTTCCCGCGCCTGCGTTGATTGCTGATGAGGTGTGTGAGCGCGATGGCGTCGTTGTGTTGGGTGAAGTGCCGGAGCTGACCGAGCGTTTTTATGCCATTTCTGTGGAACGCCGTTTGCGTCATCCGGCGGTGCAGTCCATTTTGCAGACAGCTTCACAGGCGCTGTTCATGTCCTGAGCTGCACTGACGATGACTTTGCGGGTGACGAGGAGGCATTCGGTGGGGCGCATTTTCAAGTGGATTGAGGCTGCGGGGAGGCGGGCTCAGGCGCAAAAGCGACGACGTGATCGACATGGAGTCGAATGCCGATCTTTTCGCCGATGGCATGATCGTGATGAGAGGGCACCAGTGATAACACCCGTGCGCCACTCGGCAATTTGAGGGTGTAGAGAAATTCGGCCCCGCGAAAGGCGCGGCGCTCGACTTCGGCGGCCAATGGGCTGGCATCGTCATGGACGATGTCATCCGGGCGGATCAGCACATCGACCCGTGCATTCAGACCAAAGGCCAGACAACTGCCGCCATCGCAGGCAGCGGCTGAGACGCCTTCGAGTACGCCCAACTCGAATTCCACGCGATGTGCGCTTTTCACACGCCCTGGCAGCAGTACACCCTGACCGATGAAATCGGCGACGAAGCGGTTTACCGGGCGGTGATACAGACCATAGGCCGTATCCCATTGTTGAATGATCCCGGCGTGCATGACGCCGATATGGTCAGCCATGGCAAACGCTTCGTGCTGGTCATGTGTGACCAGTAGCGCTGTGATGCCTTCGTGTTTGAGGATGTCACGCACTTCCAGCGAAAGCTTTTCGCGCAAGACCACGTCCAGATTGGAAAAGGGCTCATCCAGCAAGAGCAGGCGCGGTTTGGGTGCGAGTGCGCGGGCCAGTGCCACCCTTTGTTGTTGGCCGCCAGAAAGTTGATGTGGGTAGTTTGGGCCTTCACTGCTTAGCCCTACCAGCCGCAGCATGTCTTTCACGCGGTTGTCACGTTCAGTGCGGGGCAGATGGGAGAGACCGAATGCAATGTTGGCGTTTACGGAAAGATGGGGAAACAGCGCGTAATCCTGAAAAACCAGGCCAACCTGACGGTGTTCTGGCGGTAGGGCATGCGTGGGGGTGGCGACGTCTTCATCTCCCAGACGGATCTGTCCGGCTTGCAGCTTTTCAAAGCCGACGATGAGGCGTAGCACGGTAGTTTTGCCGCACCCGGAAGGGCCGAGCAGGCAACCGATTTCGCCTGGCATGAGGTGAAACGAGAGGTTTTTCACCACCTGTTTGCGGCCATACGACTGGGCGAGGTTTTCAAGTGTGAGCATGTTCGGTATTCCGGATCAGATAGAGCACGGGCAACAGGCCAACGAGCAGGATGGCGGCGGCGGGCAGGGCGGCGCGTTGCCATTCGCCTTCGGAAGTCATTTCAAACACCCGTACTGCCAGGGTGTCCCAGCCAAACGGGCGGGTCATGAGGGTGATGGGTAGCTCTTTCATGATGTCGACGAACGTCAGTGCCAACGCGGTGAGCAGGGGAACGCGCAGCAGGGGCAGATGCACGCGCCACAGGCGTTTGAAGCCGGTGACGCCGAGAATCTGCGCGGCTTCGTCGATGCTGTGTGAGATTTGCCCCAGGCCTGATTCCACCGGGCCGAACCCGACAGCCAGAAAACGGGCGCAATAAGCCAGCAACATGACGGCCAGTGTGCCGCCAAGTATTTGTTTTGACATCGAAAAAGTGTCGATGAGTTGGTTATCGAGCCAGGTTAGGGGAATGAAAATACCCACGGCCAGTACCGCGCCGGGCAGGGCATAACCCAAGGTGGCGAGGCGTGTGGTGGCTCGCATGGCACCGATGGGGTGACGTCGTTGTGCGTAGGCAAGTGCCACGGCCAGGGCGACGACCAGCAGGGCTCCCAGCCCTGAGAGCATCAGGGAGTGGCGCGCAAATTCGAGATAACGGGCGTCGAAATCTGCGGTGAAGATTTCCAGTGTCCAGAGTGCAATCTGTGCCACGGGCAGAATAAATGCCAAAAACAAGACCAATGCGCTCCAGCCGGTCGCCAGCCATGCCTGATAGCCGCGCAGGGTGAGGCGTGAAGGGGCTGCGGCGGTGCGCGCCGAGGCGGCATGGCTGCGGCGTGCGCGCAGATGGTGTTCGAAGAGGGTCACGGCAAAAACAAAGAAAATCAGCAGGGAAGCCAGCTGCGAAGCCGCGGTGAGTGAAAACAGCGAGAACCAGGCTTTGTAGATGGCGGTGGTGAAGGTGTTGTAGTTGAACACTGAAACGGTGCCGAAATCGGCCAATGTTTCCATGAGGGCCAGCAGCAGTCCGGCGGCAATGCCGGGCCATGCCAGGGGGAGGGCAACGCGTCGAAAGGCTTGCCAGCGGTTGAGTCCGAGCGATTGGGCTGCTTCCATGAGTCGCTGGTTTTGTCCCTGAAAAGCGGCGCGTGCCGTGAGATAAACGTAGGGGTAGAGCGCCAGGGTCATGACCAGAATGACGCCGCTACGCGAGCGGATGGGCGGCAGCGTCAGAATGCCGAATTCTTCTCGCAGCCAGGTGGGCAGGGTGCCGCTGAAATCAAACAGCCCCAGCCAGACAAAAGCGGTGATGTAGGCAGGCAGAGCCAGCGGCAGCAGTAGCGCCCAGGAAAAAAAACGGTGTCCGGGGTAATGGCAGGCTGTCGTCAGCCAGGCTAGCGATACGCCCAGCACGACGACACCCAGCCCTGTGCCCAGCAGTAGCCAGACTGTATTGATCAGGAGCTCCGGCAGCACGAATTGCCATAAGTGTTGCCAGATTTCCTGATCGGGATCGCTCAGTGAGGACATCACCACCAGGATGGGAAGCGTGGTGATCAGCGCGATTGGCAGGGCCGTCAGCCAGCTGGCCGAGGGCAGGCGTGACCCCGATGTGTGTGTCGGGGTGGGCATTACTTGTATCCAGCCCGATCCATCAGCATCACGGCCTTGATTTGCAGGCGCCCTGCTTCAGCGACGTTGATGAGGTTTTGCTTGAAGTGTCCCCAGGCGGCCACAGACGGGTCAGATTTGATGAGCGGGTTGGCGGGGTATTCCAGATTGACGTCGGCATACAGGTTTTGTGCTTTGCCGGAAGAGAGCCATTCCAGCAGTTTCACGGCCTCTTTTTCGTTGCGGCTGTAGCGTGTTACGCCCGCGCCGGAAATGTTGACGTGTACCCCGGCATGGGCAGATTTCATGTTCTGGTTGGGCCAGAAAATGGCCAGTGGCAGTGTGGGTTTTTTCTCCATCAGGCGTCCAAAGTAATAGGTGTTGACCACGGTGACATCGCACAGTCCTGCCGCAACGGCTTCCATCGCTTTGGTGTCGTCGGGGAAGGGCGAGGTGGCCAGATTGGCGACCCAGCCATGCATCATGTCTTCGGTTTTTTCTTCGCCGTATTCGTGAATGAGCATGGCGACCAGCGACTGGTTGTAGACCTTCTTCGATGTGCGCAAGCACAGACGGCCTTTCCATTTCGGGTTGGACAGATCTTCATAGGTGGTGAGTTCGCCGGGTTTGATCTTGTTGGGGTTGTAAACCAGCGTGCGTGCGCGCACCGACAGTCCAAACCATTCACTACCAGGGTCTCGCAGGTGTGCCGGGATGTTTGCCTTCAAGATCTTTGAGTCGACGGCTTTCAGCAGCCCTTCTTCTGACGCCTGCCACAGGTTGCCCGCATCGACAGTCATGAATACATCGGCAGGTGAGTTTCTACCTTCGGCCTTCAGGCGCGCCATGAGCGGGCCTTCTTTATCCGTGATGAACTTCACGGTGACACCTGTTTCTTTCGTATAGGCATCAAACAGCGGTTTGATGAGTTGTTCGTTACGCGCCGAATACACCACAACTTCGGCGGCCATAACCGAGTTCATTCCCAAAATCAGTGCCAACGTGGCCAAAAAGCGATTTTTCATGACGTTCTCCAAAAAATGTCGTGAACGCATTACATCAGAGATGAGAATTGTTCGCAATAAACTTGCAAACAAGAACCGATCTCATTAGCATGATGGCCATGAAGACCCAGCCAGATTGCTCCTCTCCAGAAAAACTTCGGGCCGATGACGTGAAAGTTGTCCAGGCCGTGCAATTACTGGGAGAAGGCAAAGTTGTGGTGATTGAACACAAGGGTGAGCGCTACGAACTGCGGCTTACCCGTAATGACAAGTTGATTTTGACCAAATAGGTTCAACCGGTCAGATCGTCAGCCAGCCACCGGGCGCACCTGCCCCAGTAGCCAGCCAGAAATTTTTTGGTGCTATTGGAAAAGGAGAAGTTCATGCGTTCAACGAGCTGTATTTTTGTGTTTGCCATTGCGGCATCCGCCCCCGTTTTTGCTGTGGAATACCCCCTCGGTGCCCCTCATCAACGCCACGGTATGGAAGTTGCCGGGGTCTACCTTCAGCCGGTGGAAATGGAATCAGTCATGGGGCACCAGATGTTGCCAGCCGGTAAGGCAGACGTGCATCTCGAAGCCGACATTCGTGCGCTGGCAAACAATCCCAACGGTTTTTCGGAAGGTGACTGGATTCCCTACCTGCTCGTCAAATACGAGATCTGCAAACAGGGAGGTGAATGCATCAAGGGTGATTTTTTGCCCATGGTGGCCTCGGATGGCCCGCACTACGGTGACAACCTCAAACTCATGGGGCCAGGAAAATACCGTGTCAAATTCAGCGTACTGCCCCCCAACGATGCCGACAATCATGCGGGCCACCACTTTCATCGTCATACCGACCGTCT
>Ga0208371_1000206_pt1 | contig 17756 bp, 19 predicted proteins | sample SubbioCR12Aug_1A_FD_184827 | JGI IMG/M metagenome (GOLD analysis project Ga0208371, IMG submission 184827) | Serpentinite rock and fluid subsurface biosphere microbial communities from McLaughlin Reserve, California, USA - CR12Aug_1A (SPAdes) | ecosystem: Environmental > Terrestrial > Deep... | reverse complement strand
CAACGGCGTCTTCATCGACGACGACACGACGGGGACGTTCGTCGTGGACATGGGCGGCGGCGCTTTGGGCAGCACGGGCGGCAACCGCGTCTTCGGCAACACGGGCACGGACATCCGCGTCGATCTGGACGGAGGGCAGCTCCTGGCCCAGCACAACTGGTGGGGCGACGCCGCAGGTCTTCAACCCGGCCGCATGACCCTCGACGCCGGCAGCACCATCGACGCCTCGAACTTCCTCGCCGCAGATCCCGCCCCCTAAACGCGCGGGGGCTTTACGCACGGGCGGCGGGCATGCCGTGGCGTCAGGCATTTCTCGACAGCACGGTCAGGGGCAAGAGAGGGAAGGACCATAGGAAAAAAAGAAGGGGTGCGGCCGGGGCCTTTGAAAGCGCCGCTGCGTCAGCTTCATATGTTCAAGGCGGGGTAGGGAAGATTTCGTGCTTTCGTGCTAGAAAGAACCATAAAATGTCGGTCTGTTCACCGGCGTTAGGATCGTTGGACTTGCTACATTTGGGGCTTCGTGAACTAAAAGTATCCTACGTGAACCGCCTTTAACTGTTCTATTTAGCTTTCTTTTTTTAGTTTTATTGCCTGTCTATTTCGTCAATTTTTTCTAGAAAACGAATAGACAGTTAACTCGTATTCGATGTACTAAGCACAAAGCCAGATCGATGAAAGAGGGGATTTAAAACGGCTGACGGCCAAGGAAAGGGGAAGATAAAGTGGAAGCCTGGGCAAAATTCCCGACAAAACCAATCATTGAGGAAAAGAGCCTGAAGTATTTGATATGGAAAAGGCACAAGAGTGATGGGACTGCGGCTTTGCTTGTGTTGATTGCGCTTGCTGTTAAGCGCAATCTCGACGGAAAGAAAAAGCAGCCTGCAAGCTCGTCGGTTGTTACGGCAACGTATGATGACATTCAGGCCCTGGTGGCGATATCCAGAAGCAAAGTTTCGAAGGGGCTTGCCTTGTTGGCTGAGCTAAAAAGCATCGAGCGCCTGAAAGACGACCGCAGCAGCTATCGCTTGGTTGGTCTTGATACCAAGGGCGGATGGGCTCAACTTCCACAAAATCGGCTAATGCAGCACACGGGGAGTCCATCTGACCGGATTTGCGCTTTTGAACCCTTCTATTTACGGGCGAAAAGCGAACTCGATGCACTGAAAGTCTATCTGTTGATGATCGCGTTTCGTGATTGGAGAACAGGCTATGCCCATATTGGGTACGGCAAGATCATGGATTATACGGGGATCGCGCAGCGGGATATTAAGAAAGCGAAATCTCACTTAATCAGCCTGGGGTTAATCTACGCCGAACACGATCAGGAAGGCGAGACGACGAAGCAATCACTGCGCTACAAAGTGATCGGTTTACCCATGAAAGGAAATCAATAGAGTGCGGAAGCCGCAAACGCGGAATGTGTTCGTGCTTTCTTGCTTTCGTGTTTTCTTTGTTCTGCGGCAACTAAACTGCCCGGCGGCGGGAACATACTACTAAATATATATAAGAGAGAAAGGGGGGAGCACCTGCTGTGGGGAAAATCAGCAGGGTGGAACGCGAGTTCATCGCGCGAAAACGCCTTTTACGGATTCTCGAAAACCACGGGGTAGCCAATGCCCGCACGCTCGAACAGAAGATCAGCGATGCCGGGCCAAACCCGCAAAGGGTGGACCCCCACATCCTGACGAGCGTCCGTAACGCGCTGGTTTCCGAAAACCGGCTGGTAAAGCTGGAAAGGGGCAACACAACGTGGTTTCACCGCCGAGATGCGGACCCTGCCGTTGTTGAACGGCGTCTTGCCGAGCAACTGAATGTCTTCCGGGAATTTACCGACCGCAAGCTGGTAGTGCGCACGGGCCAGGTCCTTGAAATCGCGACTTTTCGGGCTCTTTTGATGCTTCCTGAAGCGGAATTCTTCGGGCGCTTCACGGACCTGGAAGAGCACGGCGATGAAGCCCTCTACACGAAACAGGAGCCGCCACAGCATATCGGCTGCCGGTGCCTTCCAGGAAAAAAGAACCTCGACTTTATCCTGCGAAGCCCGTTCGACGGCTTCTTCGGGATCGAATGTAAAAACTCGCGGGAATGGCTTTATCCGGACCGACCGGAAATTATAGAGTTGATCGAAAAGTGCCTTGCCCTGGATTGTGTCCCCGTCCTCATTGCCCGCCGCATACCCTATGTGACGTTTTACCTGCTAAAAAGATGCGGCGTTATCATTCACCAGACCTTCAGCCAACTTTTGCCGGCGTCCGCTGAGGGCGTGGCCGACAGAGCAAAGCATAAACGTCTTTTGGGTTATCACGATATCCGGACCGGGAATGTGCCGGATGGCCGGCTTATTACGTTTATCACAAGGAACCTCATGCCGCTTGCTGCCTCGGCAAAGGCAAAATACGAACTCTACCGAGACCTCCTGGAAGGTTTCGCAAGCCGGGAAATAAAATACAAGGAATTCGCCGCCCGGGTGCGCCGGCGCGACTTCGGGCAGGAAGAAGATAACGACTGGCCTAATGGTGATCCTGCCGATTGGGTAGAGGAGTAAATTCTTTCGCCCAAGGAAAAACAAAAACGAAAAAAACGGGGGGCCGAAGCCCCCCGCGCTGGTCAATATTCATCGGCCAGCATGATGGTGAGAACGCGCACGGTCTTTTCATCGTCCGACGGGTCCTCGCTGCCCCATTCCATGGAAGGATCGTAATAGTCGATCTTCCAGAAAATCTTGCGGCCGGCATGGTCGAAGGACCCGAAGTCATGCTCGAGCTGAGGGTCGTTGTCTTCGGTGAAGGCGTCGAAGGCGCGGACCATGAGGATGACGAGGTGGCGGTCAGGCTCGGATAAAGCCTGAATGCCTTGGGTGATGAGGACCTTTCCGCCGATGCCCATTGTCCGGAGCCTATCGTTGAGAAAGCGGATGCGTGTGGCCTCGTCATAGCCGAGAGCGGCGAGCGCGGGGGTCATTGCGCACCCCCTTTCTCGGCCTTGGCCTTGACGACGCGAAGCTGAATGGCTTGCCCGTCTGCCGGATAGAAGTCGAATTTGAGGGAGAACCCGTTACCGTCCTTGTGCGGCCAGGCGGCCCCGATCTTCGTCCAGAAGGCCTTGCCGTCTTTGCCGTCTTTCACGGCAAACAATTCATGGGTCGGCTTCTGCCCGGGTTTGTTCTCGGTTGTCATGATAATGTTCCTTTCCGATGTCCGGCCCCGCACGATGCGCGGCCTTGTGCGGTTGAAAGAACGGGCCGGATAAGCGGCCGGGGTCAAAAGGGCGTAAGCCCCATGGCCGTAATGGGGTAGGGGTCCCCTGTTCGGTTTTGATGACGGCCGCGCGGGCCGTTACTCATCCGCACGTCAAAAGGCCGAGCTGGGCGGGGTCGGACATCGGAAAGGAAAGGGCAACAGGAGCCGGAACAAGGTAGGCGGGAAGACAAAGTAAAGCGTTTGCCGGAAGAAAAAGGACTATAGGAAAAGGAAAAACGAGGACGCCAGGAAGGGAAGGGGGAGCAAAGTCACGTCAGCAACGAAGCAAAGGCATGGCTCCGCGTCATCAAGGCGAAGGGCAAAAATGGGACCGCCCTTGACAACGAAAGGCTTTTTAGGCAAGAAGGGCTTGAAGCTGGACGATTGACGTATAACGTATGAGCTGATAGGGTGCTGCATGATTATCAGTTTCCGCGACAAGCGGACGCGGGCCTTTTTTGAAGGCGAAAGGGTGAAGGCTTTTCACGCGATTGAACGGCAAGCCATGTTGCGGCTTGACCGTCTTCATGCGGCGGATCGCCTGGTGGCGCTCAACACGCCCGGCAACCGGCTTGAAGGGCTGAAAGGGGATCGCAAGGGTCAGCACAGCATCCGCATTAACGATCAGTGGCGGATTTGTTTTGAATGGCCGGAAGATTCCCCGGGACCGCTGAACGTGGAAATTGTGGACTATCACTAGCAGGAGGCAACGATGGCGCGACTTCTTATCCACCCAGGGGAGCACCTGGCCGACGAACTGAAGGCGCTCGGCATGAGCGCGAACGAGCTCGCGAAAGAATTGGGCGTGCCGACGAACCGGCTGACACAGATCATCGCGGGCAAGCGCGGGATCACGGGCGACACGGCGTTGCGCCTCGGCAAATGGTTTGGCACGGGTCCGGATATCTGGATGAATCTGCAAAAGAACTATGAGCTGCGGCTTGCGGCACAGGAAATAGGCGAGGCCCTGCAAAAGATTCCTGAGCGCCGCGTCAAGCCAAAAGCGGAAAACCATCTGCGCACGTAGCGTCCGGACCGCAACCCATGAAAGATTTCCGAAGGCATTCCCGCGAGCTCGTCCCGGGCGCGGGCCATGCCCGGAAGGGGAGGGTGCGTTTAAATGACATCAAACCGCCGGACATGCAATGAAACCACGGAGGATCAGTTAGGATGCTGGTTTTTCAATTGAAATCCGCTGAGAATGTCGTATTGTGGCAGCACACGGGGGACAGATGAGAGCAGAAACCTTGGAAACGCGCATCCTGAAACGGATCGACCGCAAACGGGGTGACGTGTTTCTGCGCTCGGATTTTAAGGACCTCGGCGGCTATGACCAGGTCGGCCGCGTTCTTCGCGGGCTGGTCCGTCAAGGGCGGCTGCTGAAGGTCAGTCACGGGATTTACACCCGGGCCGTGCAATCGCCATTTAGCGACAAGCCGGTGCCTCCGAAGGGGTTGGGCACACTGACAGAAGCTCTTGAACGCCTCGGGGTCGATGTCACACAAACACGTCTTCAGCAGGATTACAACGCCGGGCAGACAACCCAGGTGCCCACGGGCCGACATATTGCCGTTACAAAACGCGTGCGCCGCAAGATTGGCTACAACGATATATTTCTAACGTTTGAGCGCACATCATGAGCAATTTGCTTCCTGAAGCCTACAGCGGCCTGTTACACGAGATCAAGGCGCGCATCCAGAAGGCCCAATACGAAGCCCTCAGGGCGGTCAATAAAGAGCTGATTGCCTTGTTTGGGACATTGGTCGGATGATTGCCGAACGGCAGAAGGAAGACCCCTGGGGCAAGGCGGTCGGGGAGCAACTGGCGGTCGACCTTCAAGCTGAATTCCCCGGCATAAGTGGATTTTCGAGGCGAAATATCTTCTATGTGCGGGAGCTGTACCTCTGTTATCGAGATCAGGAAAAAGTGCAACCAATCGTTGCACGAATTGGCTGGTCGCATAATCTCATCATTCTTCAGAAGTGCAAGGATAAACGGCGACGGGGAACAACGGGAGGGGAGAGGGTGCTTTCAAACCGCAAGTAACGCAAGCGTCGTCTGCCTATGCCTTCGCAGCTGCAAGGCGACTGGTAGTTGAGGTTTGCAGAGAGAGGGAAGTACATTGTGATAATTCAAGATGATCTTTCAATCCTTCGAACAAAACCTTTCAGCGAGGCCGTGACAAGGCTAGAAGAGCTGATGACTCAGGATGGACGAGCTTTCTTGATCGGCGCTGGCTGCAGCAAATGCGCCGGGCTTCCACTCACCCTCGAACTCACCGAAAAGACTCTGCAAAGCACATCACTGGATGACACCACAAAAAAAATTCTCGAAAGTCTGAAAGCCCTGTTCGATGGTGCCCTCGATGCGAACATCGAGGACTACTTAAGCGAATTGATTGACCTGTTGGCTATAGCAGAGCGACGAACAACGCGAGGGGCAACGCAGAGCCAAGTCAATCTGGACGGGCAATTTTACACAGCAAGCCAGTTGCGCGGCGCAGCCGAGAAAATCAAGCACGTTATCGCTACAGTCATTGACTGCGACAACATAACGATAGAGACCCACCAACGGTTCATCAGGGCAGTACACCAGCCGCTTCGGCCTGGTAAGGTGCACTTGAATCAGCCCGTGGATTATCTAGTTCTCAATTACGACACTTTGATTGAAGATGCGTTAGCCCTTGAACGGCTATCATTTGCTGATGGTCTGGATGGTGGAGTCACAGGTTGGTGGAGCCCATCAACGTTCCAACGGAGTGGCTTAGCGGCCCGCGTTATGAAGTTGCATGGCTCCATCAATTGGTGTGAATTCCCGGATGACCCGTTGCCTCGAAGAGTTGCGCGATGCCTGAAGGTGCAACAATTTGGTGAGCGTCGCATCTTAATATGGCCAGCATCGACGAAGTATCGCGAAACGCAACGAGACCCCTATGCACAGTTAGCTGAGCATGCACGTGAGATTCTTCGGCCGGAAATCGGCTCGCAGCGAGTGTTGATCGTTTGCGGCTACCGCTTCGGTGACTCACATATCAACCTTGAAATTGACCGCGCGCTACGAGAATCGGCAGGTCGCCTTACCGTGCTCGTCTTCACTTCCGACGACAAGCCGATTGGGCAACTGAAGTTGTGGAACGAGGATGCATCTATCCGCGAGCAGATTCTGATATTCGCAAATGGGGGGTTCTTCCACGGTGAACAATGCAAGGAGTCGCCTGCTGCTCTGCCATGGTGGAAGTTCGAGAACGTTACGCGGCTTATTGGAGGTGAGCGTTGATCACAAATATTCGAAATCCAAACACGGCCATTGAGAACCTCGCAATCGGAAAAATTATTGAGGTGGACGGCTCGCATATTGTCGCGGAACTCGATCCAAAGTTGGCTGAGCTTTCCCGTGTCTACGCTGGAGAGACATACCCGATTGGCCAATTCGGCTCGATTGTCAAGATCCATTTTGGCCGGCGCCTCATCTATGCATTGGTTGGGCGGCTTAGGATGAAGGCAGAATATGAAGCCGAACATGGCATAATGTCTCGCTCTTCGCCGGATGAAAGGATTGTTGAAGCTGATTTATTTGGTGAAGGTGAATGGCTGTGTGACACCACCTGCACTCCAACGACATGGATGCTGAGCTTTGAACGTGGTGTCGCAACTTATCCATTGCCACAGCAAACAATCTATCTCACCCCAACGGCCGAGCTGCGATACATATATGGGCATACGAGAGGTGCAGTAGTGCGGCTCGGCGAACATGTCGGATCAAGTGGCACCCCATGCTACGCGGACATAAATGAACTGCTTGGAAAGCATACGGCGGTGCTTGGCTCAACAGGAGCCGGCAAATCCGGGACTGTCGCTGCTATCATCCACAGCATTCTTGAGCGAGGCCAAGTAAATAATTATAAGACATGGAAACCACAAATTATCATTCTCGATCCTCATGATGAGTACGGCAGCGCATTCCCAAAACATTCCAAGTTGTCAACAGACGACGGGAGTTTATCGCTTCCTTACTGGCTGTTGAATTTCCAGGAAACCATAGCACTATTGATCGGAAAGACCGAATTCGTCGCAACGTCCCAAGCCAATATCGTGAAGAGTGCTCTGCTAACTGCACGCAAAGAGGGGGCGGGGGCGCTAGGATTAGATGCCGGCTCAATTACGGTTGACTCTCCAGTTCCTTATAAATTGGCTAAACTCCGCGCATTGATTGAGGCTGATAAGCCACCCCAAGCTAGCAAGCAGGATTCTCACAACTCCATTCTTCAGAAACTCGATGTGCTCACCGCGGATGCACGCTTGCATTTTCTGATGGAGGCATGGAAAGGTGGCAATAAAGATCCGTTCCCGTCAGTGGTGGCACAACTTGTCAGTGATACGGCACAACCGCGCATAGTTGATCTTTCCGGTGTTCCGAATGAGGTTGCAGGTGTATCAAGCGCAGTCATTGCCCGGACGCTGTTCAACCTTAAAGTCTGGCAGACAGCTGAAGAGCGTGCAGATGATCCCGTGTTGTTAGTTTGCGAGGAGGCTCATCGCTACGTACCGAATCGGGGTGAAGCACAGTATGAAGCAGCACAAGAAGCAATCCGACGCATCGCCAAAGAGGGGAGGAAGTATGGGGTGGGTTTGCTCCTCGTGTCCCAAAGACCGAGTGAGGTCGAAGCTACGGTTCTATCGCAGTGTAATAGCTGGATTGTTCTCCGCGTTACCAACGATGCTGATCGTGAGCATGTTCGGGCGATCCTTCCGGACTCGATGTCTGGTCTGACAAAGATGCTTTCTGGTTTACGCCGCCAGGAGGCGATTTTTGTGGGCCAGGCAGCCATGCTTCCATCACGAATTTTGATAAGAGACTTGGAATCAACACAATTGCCGAAATCGAACGACATCGACTTCGATAAAGGTTGGCAGAGTTCAGCGATGACAAACGAAAAACTGGAAATTGTTGCCAATCGTTGGCGCTATCAACGCCGATGAAATTGGGTTTTATTCAACACCTTACCCAGATGGCCGAGACCAGAACAGGCTTGGAGGATGTTAATCTAATATTTTGTCACCAAGCTCACGCAGTTTATTCAAAATTGTTTCTCTGTCATCAGGGTCATCTTCATCGTGTGTCTGTTTCACAAGCTGAATAAGCTTGCCATGCCTTTTGTTGGATGGATCATAGGGTGGCAAGTTCATGTGCTTAAAAATGTCTCCGATTTGGATAGAGATATTATGACTATCAACAAACTCCTTAGCAAGATTTGAATTCAAAATGCCACACAGGAAATATGCCGGTTCTGGTGCATTGAAGTCAGCATAGAATATTTTATGATCCGGAACGAAAGGTCTCAATCCTATCAAAGGAACCTTTTCCTGACTGACCACTGCCGCACAAAAATCTTTTTGCTCTCCCCATATGACCTTCCATGGTGAAAATGTATATTCTCCAACGTCATAAACAGCATAGAAAGGAGCGTTTTTCATGCGGCTCCGAAAAGTGGATCTAGCTTTAAGGTGACGTTCAAAGACGTCGAAATATTTTTTCGCCATTGGTGATTTGACCTCAACAAGACGCTTGGCGCTCTCGTACGCATCCTTAACAATTCCTCGATTTGGAACAATTGCGTAGAGTGAATGAGCTCGTTTAAAGTGGCAGGCAGAAAAATCAGAGGCACCTTTTATCAGTGGATACAAAAGATCAGGTTCAATCCAAAACTCTTGACGGGGACCAATGTCATTTCGGCCAGCATCTGGCCTTGTCGCGATCTTAACCAACCGTCGCTTTTTATTAGCATCCAGAATCTCTACAAAATAAACGCCGTTAAGATCAGTAGCTATGCCCTTGCGCCCTTGAACCCATGTGCAACGACCGGAAAGCCCTTCAACATGCTCAAAGCGACCTGGGGGCAAAATTGCCCACGGAGAACCTTTGCCGGAAACGGGGTTTGCTTCCATTGTTGAAGCCTCAATGCGCGCTAACACCTCATCCTTGGAGAGCGATACGGGGATCATCTTTTTTTGCCCGGCCTTCGCATCCCACAAGAAATATGGCACCGGATAATGAGGTTTCCCCTTCTGTGCTTTTCTGAATAGCGCAACTGCCGTCTTGTTGGCGGCGTCTGGAAATGGCTTGAGGGCTTTCATGTCATCCACGGATACAGGTAGAAGCCGATCAGATTTATTGATCTGGAAGTCGCGGAATCCTTCGGAAGAAGGGGACTGAAAATGCGTCTGAGTGATCACGAAAGCCAACTTGCCACCTGGCTTTAACCATTTATCGGCAACCGAATATGTAATTATTCCTGAAATATCGAGTTCATTCCCACCGTGATACGGCGTGCTCGAGAAGATCTTGTATTGCTGACAAGTCGGTTTAACGCGTTCGCGATAAAGGTCCGGGAGTTTAGACCAGCGAACCCAAGGGGGATTCCCGGCTATAACGTCAAATGATCCTGCCGTTGCGGACCAGAAAAAATTTCTGACTATCCTGAACCATATGCCGTTCCAGTTTTTGCGATGGAGATTTAGCACCTTGTCATAGGTCATCCTCAAGGGCGCTTCCCATGCTCGGGCCTCCTTAGCATCTAGGGCTTTTTTACGAATTAGCTCTTTAGCGGCGGTCTCATATTTTTTGTTTTGTTCGACACAATCGCCCATCACCTCAAAAACACGATCAAGGCGATCACGATCAAAGGCAAGAGCAGCCGGAATGGTAATCTCAAGGTCTGCGGCTGAGGAACCAATCCGATATTTGACTATATCTTCGCCGTCTTCCGGGTCTCGTGCTGGCGAATATATCGCATCTGCAAGAAGAATTGGCAGTTCAAGACGATCGCCGGGGTTGGCTTTTAACAAGTCCGCAATCGCGATGAGAAAGTTAACCCGAGAGGACTGAACAGCCAAAGGGTTAAGGTCAAACCCCCATACCGTGCTAGTCAAATGCTCAAGGATTTTATCCGATGGCCACCCCGCCGCTTGCGCCGCTTTGCGTTTGCGCCGCATGGCTTCCAGGAGAAAAGACCCTGACCCACATGTCGGGTCCAGAGTGCGTATTTGTAGCCAATCCACAGGTTCAATTTTGTCTAAAGTGAATTCCACAAGCCAATCCGGCGTGTAAAATTCACCAAGGCTTTTTCTTAGAATGTCGGGAACCAGATTTTGATAGAAGCTCTTTAGGACATCGTTCGACCGCGCGATGGTCAACTTGTCAGTTCGATACAAGGAGAGTTTAATTAAGACATCCCGCAACGCGGCCAAAATTGAGGACTTATGCTCTTTTTCTCCGCAAGCGTCCACATACCAAGAGAAGATGGCTTCTTCCACGAATCCATCAATACAAGCGTGCGAAAAAAGCTGACCATTTTCTATCTCATCTGCCATGACGGCAAGTAGTTTGCCGTCACCTACTGTTGCCGAGAGCTGCGCAAAATATCGATAGGACGTGAGGCCATGCGCGGAAACGATCTCTGCCGCAAGCAACTTTATCATCAAAGAGTTATAGGTATGAATTACAAACAAGCTTGCAGGTATTGCAAGGCTTTGTTTGACCTCCATGCGAAAGCGAATGGTACCATTCACACTTCTGATTTGTTCGTTCGATAGGTTGGCGACTTGGCCATAGAGTGTTCTCCATTCCTCGAATAACATTTTGATCTTGCTGTTTCCGGCACGATTGGTATTGGCTGCTAAAGCATCAGCCAAGGCCTGCATCAGACCTACTCCGCAGACAGCCTCATGCCCAAAATCCTCGATAAGGTTTTGGGCTGTGATGGCGCGCCGAAAAGAATCCTGACAAGCTATAGCCACCATGGCCACGGAAGCTTCGGAAAACGGCAACAATTGGCCGTGATGGATTTCTTTATTTATGACTTGGGCAAAACAGATATGATCGCCATCTATGGCAATGCCGATATAATCGCTCGGGTCAACCCCTTCAACTTGAGCTGTTTTCAAAATATAGGGCTTGAGGCGCTCATAAATTGCTTCCTTGAAAGAGGGGCTTGATATTTTTCCTTTAAAAAGCCCCCGATCTTTGAATTCAATAACAACGTTATTGTAGCTCGAATCTTTACGTCCACGCTCTGCATGAAAATCAATTCCTAGTGCGTCCGTTAACGCCATGATCCACCCTAGGCGCAGCTCTTCTTCATTTGCCCAGCCTGAACGCTTGACTTGAAGTTTCTTATAAAGATCGGAAAACACTCTTTTTTTCTCCTAAGTCATTCAAAAAACTATTCTGCGTCACAAGCCCTTAAACCCAGCCGGATTGATCACCATGTATACTACAATATGTTGAATGTTTCTGTGTCGTAAAAATCTTAGACGGCCCGCAGGTGTGCCGCTTGGCCCCAAAAAGCAAAACAGCGAGAATGGAGGAAAATGCGCAAAGCACAATTTCCTAGTTACCATCATTCTGAGAGTGCATAATCAAAAGTTTTTATGTATGATAAAGGACGTTATCATACATAAAACCAACGAACCGAAGCAGGGGGCCATGGCGCAGGAATTAAGGGCAATAGGAAAAGGAATCGGCGCGGGGCTGCCGGCGCTTTTTGCCCCGGATGCGAGGACGGCCGAAAAGTTCATCGAATTCTTCACGGCGCAAATCAGAAACGGCAACACGCGGAAAGCTTACGCCAAAGCAACCGGAGATTTTGCCGCCTGGTGCGGTGAACACGGGATCGGTGAGCTCAGCCAGGTGCGGCCCATTCATATCGCGGCCTACATCGAAGGCCTTCAAAAGAAACTGTCCGCGCCTTCGGTCAAACTGCAGCTCGCCGCGATCCGGATGCTCTTCGACTGGCTGGTGGTAAGCCAGGTGGTCCCGGTCAACCCGGCAAGCTCCGTCCGGGGGCCGAAGCATGTGGTCAAGAAAGGCAAGACGCCGGTGCTCTCGGCCGAGGAAGCCAGGGTGATGATCGACGCCATTGGTACGGACTCGTCGGCCGACCTGCGGGACCGGGCCTTGATCGGGATCATGGTCTATACCTTCGCCCGCGTGGGGGCCGTCATCAAGATGCGCGTCGAGGATGTGTATGTGCAGGGCCGTCGCACTTGGGTGCGGTTGCACGAGAAAGGCGGCAAGCGCCATGAAATGCCCTGCCACCATAATCTTGAAGATTACCTCGAGGCATACCTCGAAGGCGCGGGGATCGGCGCGGACGCGAAAGGCTACCTCTTCCGGACGGCACGCGGCCACACAAGGGAACTTTCCGACAAGCCCATGACTCAACCGGACGTGTACCGCATGATCGGTCGCCGCGCCAAGGAAGCCGGCGTTCGCACGAAGTGCTGCTGTCACAGCTTCCGCGCGACCGGGATCACGGAATACTTACGCAACGGCGGCAAGCTCGAAGTGGCGCAACAGATGGCAAACCACGAATCCGCCCGCACCACGGGCCTTTATGATCGCCGCAACGATCAAGTGTCGCTCGATGAGGTGGAGCGGATCATCATTTGAAACATCTTCGCCGCGCACTTGCATATTGATTTCCGGTCAAAAGCAGCAAGGCCGGCACGGATACGCGCGCCGGCCGCCTGCGGTTAGAGCGGGACTGGAGCGGTGAGAGTCTTGTTGGCCTGAAAAGCCTCTCGTGGATTTTTCGGACCGCCCCCATCGCCGGAAGAGTCCATCTCACCAGGAAAGATGAGCTCCATGTTTGGCGTAATAGCCACAAAGAGCGGCATCACGGCAATCTTGCCGTCGCCAACGTCGTCAACCATGATGATCGCAACACCGGGTTCGCCGTTGATGGTGCAGCTCCAAAGCGTGATGTTGTCGTAGAGCTGGGAGCGAATGGCCTGAAAAGCCCTAACGTGGCCGGGAGTGATGTTGGTCATGATTTCCTCTTTCGTTTGAGTGACCCCCACGGCGGGGGCGAAAGAGGCACGGCATGCCGGCGCATCGAGCGCGGCGGTCATAGCTTTTTGGGGGGACCGTACGCGCAGCGTAAGGGGGAGCCAAAACAGCGTCATTGACAGCAAGCGGCGGCGGCTAAAGTGCTTCGTCCCTGCCGTTCGGCCGGTCACGTTAAAGAGGTAAGAAAAACCAATAATCCCAGGATAAAGGAGGTGTTCCGTTTTGGTCGGAAACCACGCAAAGAAACTCACGATTGTTGCTGTCCTCATTCTTTACGCGCTCGTCCTCCCTTCCCTCGCCTTCCCCGAAGAGTATAACGGGCGCGTTGTCGGCATAACCGATGGCGACACGCTCACGCTTCTGGTCGAGGGAAAGCAGCAAGTAAAGGTGAGGCTGGCGGAGATCGACACGCCGGAATCGAGACAGCCGTACGGAAAACGCGCCAAGCAAGAGCTTTCCGCGCTGGCTTTCAACAAGATCGCCCGGGTACAGGTGCAAGACACGGACAGATACAAGCGCACGGTCGGGCGCGTCTTCGTGGATGGCTTGGACGTGAACGCGGAAATGGTCCGGCGTGGGGCCGCCTGGGTCTATCGCAAATACGTGCTGGATGCGCGGCTCTTCAAGCTGGAAGAGGAAGCAAGACGGGAAAAACGGGGACTTTGGAAACTTCCGGAAAGCGAACGGGTCCCGCCGTGGGAATGGCGGCACAACAGACGATTTCAAAAAACGATGATGGACCCTTCGCTAAGGCCGACGCAGCCCCTGGGCGCGCTCGCCTCACTGCGCGGCTTCAGCGCGGACAGTCTTCACGAGGCTTCGATTTTGGACGTGCGGCACGCTTTCGCTTGACGGTAGGGACAGAGGGCCCGTGTTGGGGGCCCTCTTCCACGGCCGCGGCATCGAGCATTTTGACAATGCTGGCATGACCGCCGTTCTCCGCCAGGTCTCTTGCGGTGTTGCCGTCGTCATCCTTCAAGTCCATATCCGCGCCATAGCGCAAAAGCATTCCGGCGATCTCGACGCGGCCCCGTGCGGAAGCAACCATCAGCGGGGTAAGAGCTTTGTTCCCCGGCAAGTTCACGTCCGCCCCGTGCTTCAAAAGCGTTTCGGCAACATCGTCGCGGCCTTTGGCCGCCGCCCAACCCAAGGGCGGGGTGCCGGTTCTATCCCCGAGGTTTACTTTCGCCCCATACCGCAAAAGCGTTTGAACAACATCGTTGTGCCCTCTCATCGAGGCAAAGACCAAGGGAGTTTTGCCGTTGCGATCCCGCGCGTCCGGATTCGCCCCTTCTTTCAAAAGATTTTCGGCGCGGCGGCGCAGGCCCCTGCCTGCCGCAATAGCGAGTTCATCTTGATCCATGTCATTCATTAGAAACCCCCGGGAACGAAAAACACCCCTCTTCTTTGCCTGTTGTAGGTTTCAATTCAAGAACGAAGATTGGTTAATTCGCTCTCAGGCGCATAACGGCAACGGCGGGGGCTGGCCCCCAAGAGGTGGCCAAGGGAAACGGGCCGCCAAAACGGCGGCCCGTCCTCCTATTGCTGGAAGCGGTGCAGAAGATCGGCGGCGCGCTGCGCATGGGATGCGGCGGTGAAAACCGCCCTCTTATCCTCTTTCAAGACCTTGAGCCACGAAGCGATATAGGCGGCGTGATCCTCGCGGGTCTCCGGCGTAATACCAAGATCGGCACACAGGAAGGCCGCGCCGATTTCGGCGACGAGCTCCTCCATAGCATAACCGGCATCGCCGAACCGCTTGAAACCGAAGTCCCGGTTCAGGCGGCTTTCGTGCCGCGTCCAATGGGTCATTTCATGCGCCAAGGTCGCATAGTAGCTTTCAGCATCGCGGAAGGTCTGGAGCTCCGGCATTTGCACAAGGTCGTCCGTGATCCGGTAGAAAGCGCGATCCCCGCCGTGCTTGATCCGTGCGTCGGTCGCGGCGAAAAACCTTTCGGCGGCTTCTCTGTACTCAAGCGCCGTTGAATGCCGGGGCTCCGTTCGCGCGTAATAGTGGGCCGGTAGCCCGTCGATCTGTTCTGCGTTAAAAACCGTGTAGCCCTTCATGAAAGGGATTTCGGTTTCCACGGCCTCGCCTTTGTCGTCGGTTCCGCTCTTCGTGAAGGTGTCGGCATAAACCACAAGGGACCCCTTTTCGCCTTTCCGGACCTGTCCGCCAAGCTCTCCCGCCTGTTTGTAGGTCAGCCAGATGGGGCAGCTAAACCCGTGTTCCATGGCGGAAGCCCAAAGCATCACAACGTTGATCCCGCGATAAGGTTTCCCTGCCGCGCGCAAAGGCTTTGATACCGGCCCCGCCGCGTGTCCCGCCTGCCACGGCTGCAACCATGTCAGATTCCCGCGCTCGAGGTCGGCAATAATTTTGTTTGTCACTCGGCTGTAAACGTCTTGTTTCCCGTTCATGTTCCCGACTCCTTCGTTTATCAGGGTTGCGCAATGCAACCCTGACTAGGCTCGCGCCAATGAGCGGGGGTTGGGCGTCAAGACGAACGGCGAGGGAGGGGAATCACCCGGCTTGCACAAGCCGAAGGCGCGGAAAGTCGGGGATACCCTCGCCGTTCCTCGTCTTGGTCTTGACGCCCTGGGGGCCGCAGGCCCCCTCTTCCAGGAAAAACAGAAAGCCGCCCTGGGCAAAAACCCGGGGCGGCTTTTCTATAACGGAAACTATGAAATTTGAGCGGTCCAGGAGAACTACAGAACCGCGCCGCCTGGTCGCACGGTTTTAAAAAGTTCCCACTTGGCGAGAAAAAACCAGCTCGCCAGGTCGAGCCCTTTTCCCACTTTGGGCCTTAAAACAGGGGGCAATTCCCACTTTGCCGAAAAACAGCAGGGGTGTTTTCAGGTCAAGGGCCGTGCCAGAAATCGTGCTTTCGTGCTTTCGTGCCTTCTTTCCTTCTTTTCGGCCACTTCGCCTCGGGCACCCTCCTGATAAGCCCGCTCTGACACTTCGCGCAGGTGTCGTCAATCGGGTAATAGTCGCGGTAGGTGCGACGGCACTTGTTGCAGCGGAAGAGCATGGGGCCTCGGCCAGGTCGTTAAGGCGTTGCCGTCTCCAAGCTTCGCGATAAATCACGCCTCTTCACCGCCGCGCTTCTTGTCATCATGTGGACCTTACAGTTATCTGTCGATAAATCCCACGGACCCAGGTTCTTGCCGTCATGCGCGGAAAAGCCGTTGTTCATCCACAAGCCGCCGTTAAAGACGGCGGGGTGGTGCTTGCGGTCGAATTCCATGAACTTCTTCATGATATAGAGCCCCGCTTCCTTACCTATGGCGGGCCAGCCATCTACTCTTTTGATTTCATCCCATTCAGCAAACGCCAGCTTATAGAGCGCATTCAAGGCGTCCTCTTGATTGTCGTGAGCATCGAAAATCGCGTCTATTTCCTGTCTCTTGAGGGTCTTGCGCATGTCAGTCACCTTGAGCGAGTGCGGGAAGGTTGTGGCTTTGGGCAACAGCCGGATCATGGCGCACAGGCGCGGCCTGATAGCTGTGCAGAAGGTCGGCGACTTTCTGCGCATGGGAGGCTGCGACAAAGACAAACTTCTTGTCATCCTTGAGAGCCTTGAGCCATGAGGCGATATAGGCGGCGTGGTCCTCGCGGGTCTCGGGCACAATGCCAAGATCGGCACACAGGAAGGCCGAGCCCATTTCCGCAACGAGTTCTTCCATAGCATAGCCCGCATCGCCAAACCGCTTTTGCTCAAAATCACGATCAAAACGCGACGGGTGCCGCGTCCAGTGGCAAACCTCGTGCGCGAGCGTGGCGTAATAGCTTTCGGTGTCCCTGAATGCTTGAAGCTCGGGCATTTGCACGCGGTCATCCGTGATCCGGTAGAACGCCCGGTTTCCGCCATGCCGGATCACCGCGCCGGTGTTTTTGAAAAACGCATCGCAAGCCGCGTCCCGCTCCAGGGGCGTGACGTGGGGCTGCTCGATCCTGGTGTAATAGTGCGACGGCAAGCTTTCGATTTGCTCCACGTTAAAAACCCTGTAGCCCTTCATGAAGAAAATATCTTTTTCGAACTCCTCGCCGGTGTCCCTGTCCGTCTCCTTCTTTTTGAAGGTATCGGCATGAACGACGAGCGTGCTCTTTTCGCCCTTGCGCACGTAAGCGCCGAGCTTGTTGGCCTGCAGCAAGGTCATATAGATGGGAGCGATGTACCCGCGCTCAAGGGCCGTGGCCCAGAGGATCAGCACGTTGATGCCGCGATAGTGTTGCCCGTTGAACCGCAGGGGGCGCGTGATCGGGCCGGCGGCGTGGCCGGCTTTCCACGGAGCCCGCCAGGTCAATTCCCCCTTGGCAAGGTCCACAAGGATCTTGTCGGTCACCTGGGTATAAACGTCTTTCCTTTCGCCCATGGCACACGTCCCTGCCAAATATTGCGTTGGCGCAAAGTTGGACAAAACGGGACGAGTCGTCAAGGGGGTCATAGAATGGCAATTCATCCGGCATGGGCCATGAAACCCTTTTTTAACACTTCTGCGCATAGGGTCTAACAGACTGCGGTTTGTGTATCCCGTTTCGAGAGCTTCCAGAGTTTAGCCATGTCTCACCGTCCTTTCCTCTCTGCCGTTGCCCTTGGGGTGGCCCTTTCCGGGCTGGCCTTGGCGTCGGCGGTTGCGGCGCAGGACGCGGGCGCGGAACCG
>Ga0208371_1000205_pt1 | contig 17788 bp, 20 predicted proteins | sample SubbioCR12Aug_1A_FD_184827 | JGI IMG/M metagenome (GOLD analysis project Ga0208371, IMG submission 184827) | Serpentinite rock and fluid subsurface biosphere microbial communities from McLaughlin Reserve, California, USA - CR12Aug_1A (SPAdes) | ecosystem: Environmental > Terrestrial > Deep... | reverse complement strand
TAGTGCTGGCTGACAAAGGCTTCGAGCAGTGACGACGCATCGGCACCCTCAGCATGCACGGGAAAAAAGGCCCGCCCGCCCAGGTTGCGCCCACCACGCACCATGACCAGATAGACGCAAGCCACGCCGCTGCCCACAGCGACGGCAATGACATCGACGTTTTGCGCAGAACGGCTTTCTACGAACTGCTGCGCGCGCACCTTTGCCAAGGCGTTGATCTGGTCGCGCCACAGGGCAGCTTCTTCAAACAGCCAGCTTGCGGCTGCCGCATTCATGCGCGTAGTCAGGGTGTCGATGACCTCGTCGCCCTTGCCTTGCAAAAACAGCAGAGCATCGTTTACGTCCCGTGCATAAGCCTCATGCGAAACCAGGCCGACGCACGGCCCGCTGCAACGTTTGATCTGGTGCAACAGGCAGGGGCGTGAACGGTTCTGGAATACCGTGTCCTCACAGGTTCGCAAACGAAACACCTTTTGCAGAATCTGAATGCTCTCGCGCACGGCAAACGCATTGGGAAACGGGCCAAAAACCCGGTGACGCTTGTCGGGCGTGCCACGAAAAAAGCCCAGGCGCGGATATTCATGGCCAGAAAGCAGCAGGTAGGGGTAAGACTTGTCATCACGAAACAGGATGTTGTACTTCGGACTCAACCCCTTGATGAGGTTGTTCTCCAGCAAAAGAGCTTCCGCTTCGGTGCGCGTCACCGTGATCTGAATGTCACGGATGCGCGCTACCATATGGGCAATACGCGGGCTGAGGTCGTTTTTTTGGAAGTAGCTGGAGACCCGTTTTTTCAGGTCGCGGGCCTTGCCCACGTAAAGTACCGCACCACCTTCTGCCAGCATGCGGTAAACGCCCGGCAGGCTGGGCAGGGTCGGGAGAAACGCACGAGCGTTGAAAGCCGTGCCAGTTTCCTCGCCCGCGGCCCCGGTTTCAGTCTTCTTCATCCAGCAACTGTCCGGCGATGGCCCAGTTTTCGTGTGGCATTTCCTCGAAGGCGATGTAGGTGTAACGCTTGGGTTTGAGCGCGAGGCGTTCGAGCGTGTCGGTGATTTCTTCGGCGATTTTCTGCTTCTGGTCGCGGGTCAGACTTCCGGCCAGTTTGATGGTCACGACGGGCATGATTGGTTTTCTCCTTGGATACGCTGAAAAACGGCATGAAACATTTCCGGGGTCAGTCGGCGGGTCTGTGTGTTGTAGCGCGAGCAGTGGTAACTGTTGAAAAGGGTAAAACGCCCGCCATCCAGACGGTGCACGGCGGCATGGGCGAAAGGATAGGCACTTTGTTTGAGCCCCAGGGCCATGAGCACAGCCTTGTGGGCGACCAACCCCAGCGCCAGCAGCGCCGTGCCTTCCGCCAGGTTAGCCAGTTCGTGATGCAAGTAGTGGTTACAGGCCCGAATTTCGACGGTCTCGGGTTTGTTTTCCGGGGGCACGCACTTTACGGCATTGGTGATGCGGCACCCCGTCAGGATCAGTCCATCATCGACAGCGCGGGATAGCGCATCACTGGCATAGCCGAAACGATGCAGGGTTTCGTAAAGCAGCACCCCGGCGTAATCCCCCGTGAAGGGGCGCCCAGTACGATTTGCGCCATGAAACCCCGGTGCCAGACCAACAATCAGCAAACGTGGGTTTTCGTCGCCAAAAGCGGGGACGGGCTGACAAAAATAGCCTGGGTGGCTACTTCGCCCCCGTTGCAGAAAATCTGCCAGGCGCGGACAGGCTACGCAGTTGGAGAGCCCCTGCGGGGGGGCGACGACAGGCGGTTTCATCAATGCAAATGCGTGGGGGCGTTGTGCGTGCCCTCGGGCATCTCGCTATGCACGTTTTCCCCCTCCACATTGGGAAACAGCGGTGCGCCGCAGTCGTCGCAATATTCCAGCGGCATGCGGGTATCGAGTACGCGCACCTCCTGAATACCGGCGTCGGTCAACAGATTGACCAGTTGGGTGGACACATCACCACTTTCATCTTCTTGCCCCAGCAACGGCCAGGTGACGCCATGCACGACCTGCCCCTTGAACAGGAAGCTGATCCGCCACTCTTCCAGATGCTGTTCGTAATATGGGGCCACCACGGCTGCCAGTTGTGCGGCCGTCACGCCCAGTAAAAGTTGCAGATAGGCCGCCGCCGCTTTGAGGGCGAAAGGTCGGGCATCCTGATCAGCATGCCGCCAAGCGTTGAAATAGGACTCGGGCAGCAGCATTTCATACAGGCAGCCCGTCAGCAATGCTTGCAGGTTGGGGCCGCCCTGCGCGCGCCAAGCTGCCAGGGCTTCATTGCGTGCGTGTTCATCCAGGCCATCGACAGAGTTCCAGCGAAACAGCGGTTGATCGATCTGAACTTCAACGGCAGCGACGAGGTAACGCACATCCGAGATGAAATTCTGGCTTTCGGGCAGTGACTCGGCCTGCACTTTCATATCTTGCCCGGCGCGCGTGGCTGCCCAGAGGGCATCGGCAAACACGCGCGTCTGCACGTAGCCTTGGGGAAGCTGGTCGGGGCTGAACAGGTAATCGGCAAAATGCACCCGCCGCACCTCGCCCAACACATGGGCCGTGAGATGGGCACGCAAGGCATCGAGCGTGGCTGCGGGGACGCTGCGCGTGGGAATGACATAGCGCGACCAGGCCAGCACGGGCAGGGCCAGCAACACACAGGCCGTTTCCGTTTCCAGCGTAGGCGGGGAGATCTCACAACCGGCTTCGATCAGATCGGCGAGCAATTCATAGGCTCGACCAGGCGTCTGCACATCGCCTTCGTGCAGACGGTCGAGCGCCTGATTGAGCGGGTCGTCATTACCCGATTGCAGGGCTTTGTCGATCACCGCAGCCATTTGCGCTTCCCACCACGCATCTTCGAGACGGTTTCCGGAATGGGCGAGCCCTTGGGCAAGACGGGCCAGACGTTCTGCATCGCGAGACGCGCGATGGCGGCTGAAGGGGCGGCGGTTCAAGGCTGTAACTCCGGTTGCAGGGTGACATGGCGGATGCCGTGGCGTTCGTCCAGGCATTGGCGGGTAGCGCGCAGGATGCGATCCCAGTCTTCAAAACTGCTCAATTCAAGGTGGGCAGAAAGTGCGATCTGCCCGGATGACAGCGTCCAGACATGCAGGTCATGTACGACATGCACGCCGGGTACCTCGCCCATGTCACGTGCGACGTTGCCGATATCGACATGCACGGGCACCGCCTCCATGAGCACGTTGACGCTTTCCAGCAGCAATCGCCAGGCCGACACCACAATCAGCAAGGCCACTACCATCGAGAGGATGGGGTCGATGGGGGTGTACCCCGTGAACCAGATCACGCCACCGGCGACGAGTGCAGCCACCGAACCGAGCATGTCACCCAGCACATGCATGAAGGCGGCACGCGTGTTGAGGTTGTCACTGCCGTGGTGCAGCAGCCAGGCAACTGCGATATTCACCCCCAGGCCAATGGCTGCAACCACCATGACGGCCCCCCCCATGACCGGCTGGGGACGGCTCAAACGCTCGATGGCTTCGACGACGATGAACACGGTCAGGGCAAGCATCGCCAGACTGTTGACCAGCGCCGCCAGAATCTCCAGCCGCACCAAGCCGTAGGTATGCCGCTGCGACGGCGGCTTGCGCGCCAGCCAGGCTGCCAGCGCCGCCAAGCCCAGGGCGAGGCTGTCCGTGAGCATGTGACCCGCGTCAGAAATCAGCGCCAGCGAGCCCGACCACACGCCGGTCATGGCCTCGATGGCGGCAAACCCCAACGTGAAAAACAGCGCCTTGAGCAAAGGCGCGCCAGCGTCGTCATGACCGACATGATGTTGAACATGGGTGGTACCCCGATCGAGGGAAAGGGCCATCAGAGTCTTCCGCAAGTGTTGGTCGGATCTAACAGGGCCAGGTCGCCATCGCTTTGCCCGACACCGGCAAGGTGGCGTACGGCAGCCACGAAGCGCGGGCTTTCATGCAACGTGATCCGTGCAGGCGGATGCGGGCGACCATGCATGCGAGCCAGACGAATGAGCGACATGGGTTTGAGCGGTGCATGCAGGCGGGTGAGCACCACATCGGCCCAGTCAGGGCGATTGCATACCAGCACCATGTCACACCCGGCAGACAGAGCGGCTTCGGCACGTTCGGCGATACCTCCGGCAACACTCGCGCCTTCCATGGTGAGGTCGTCGCTGAAGATGACTCCCTCGAAGCCGAGGTGGCCTCGCAGAATGCGGTTCAGCCAGATTTCTGAAAATCCGGCAGGACGCGCGTCGATACGCGGATAGATCACATGGGCAGGCATGATGCCCGCCAGCCCCTGCTCGATGAGCTGGCGAAACGGCTGGATATCGGCCGACTCCAGCTCAGACAAGCTGCGTTCATCCACGGGAATGGCCAGGTGCGAATCCGCCGTCACAAAACCATGCCCGGGAAAATGTTTGCCCACCGCGCTCATGCCCGCTTCATGCAGGCCCAGCACCAGCGCATGCGCGAGTTCTGCCACGGCCTGCGGGCGATGGTGAAAAGCGCGGTCGCCGATCACACCGCTGCTGCCATAGTCGAGATCAAGCACCGGTGCAAAGGTGAAATCCACTCCCACAGCGCGCAACTCGGCACCGATGAGATAACCGGCATCACGCGCCAGACGCCGGGCCTGCTGAGGGTGTTCATCCCAAACCGTGCCAATGGCACGCATGGCAGGAACGGGGGTAAATCCTTCGCGAAAACGCTGCACGCGCCCGCCCTCGTGATCCACCCCAATGAGCAGATGCGGGCTGCGCAAGCCGTGAATTTCACGGCACAGGGCGGCAACCTGTTCCGGGCCTTCATAGTTGCGCCGAAACAGGATCACTCCACCTACGGCGGGATGCAGCAAGCGTTCGCGTTCTTCGGCTGTCAGGCTCAGACCAGCTACGTCGGCCATGACCGGCCCCAGCGGCAGGTGCAAGGCTGGGGGATGTGTATTCATGCTTTTTCCAGTACGACAAAGGCAACGGCAAATTCGCGCTCGTCGCTGAGGCTCAGGTGGGCCGGGCCGACCCCCTGCTGTCGCAGCCATGCGTCCAATTCAGCGGCATAAGCCAGCACAGGCCGCCCCAGCGAGTCGTGCGCAATACGGATGGCGTGAAAGTGGACGGGCGCACGCATCCCCGTGCCCACTGCCTTGGCAAAGGCCTCTTTGGCAGCAAAACGTTTGGCGAGAAAATGGGGTTGCTGCTGCGACAGTGCGTATTCGGATAACTCTTCTGGGGCCAGGATACGCTGCGAAAAACGTTCGCCATGACATTCATGCATGGCCTGCACGCGCGCGATGGCGACGATGTCAGTTCCCACACCGAAAATCATGGCAGAACCTCGGCTGCACCTTGCTTCAGACAGAAAACCGCCACCTGCCACATCCATTCAGAAACCATGAGCGCCACAAATCGGGAAAACCCGTGAATGCTAACGGTGTGTGCGGTCGGCATAAAGCGCACGAAGGCCTCGATGCCGACAAATCGCGCAACCATCGACGCACGAACCCACACGGCCCAGCCTTGCCGACCTCCGTGGGAGGGACACGCCAACCTGGGCAGGCCTGAGAAACGCATCAAATCGGCCCAACAGCTTCACGGTTGTCAATGCCCCTTGGCAGTGCCACACTCCAAAACCCTATTGCCCGGATTGGCATATCCCCAATGCGCAAGCGGTTGTTCATCACCATTTCCGACTCGCGGGTTGTCCGTCAATACGCGGTACACGGCGCGCTCGGCAAACTGTTGATGTACGCCTTGTCAGGCCACGCGCTGGTGCTTGTACTGGGCCTCGTCGGCATGGGGTGGATGGCTTGGGAAATGAGCGACCTGTATCAGGCCAGACAAAGCATGGTGCAGGAGGTCAAAGCCAGCGAGCAGGCACTGAACCAGCAGCGCGGCAAGGCGGAAACCGAACTGACCGACCTGCAAAAGCAGATTCAGCGCAAACGCGAAGAGCTGGGCATCATCAACCGCGTCGCCAAACCCGCGCCTTCTTCAGGTGCTCTGCCCAAGCCCCCCCTGACTCCGGAACGCACCCAGGCCATGAAACCTCACTTGCCTACCGGATCGCCGCTGGTGGGGGCCTCACTGTCCAGCACTTACGGTATGCGTTTTCACCCCGTCTGGATGAAAAACCTGTTCCACCACGGCATCGATTTCGCCGTAGCTGAAAACACGCCAGTTCGCTCCACCGCCGATGGCGTGGTTGATGCCATCACACAAGACCCGGGTGGGTTCGGGCTGCTGGTTTCCATTCGGCACACCTACAAATTCAAGACGATCTACGCCCATCTCAACAAGGCGGGCGTGCATTACGGCCAGGTCGTGCGCAAGGGCGAGGTCATCGCTTATTCAGGCAATACCGGTTTGTCGACGGGCCCGCATCTGCATTACGAGGTGCGCTACGATGACCAACCGCTCAACCCGCGCCCCTTCATGGTCGAAGGGCCGAACAGTCTTGAACAACTCATCAAACAGGCAAGGAACGTTCCATGGGAATCTTTGGTGGCCTATCGACTCCTCTAGGCGAAAAAGTCGATAAAACCGTCATCGCAAAAGGCACGCGCGTGACAGGGGTGATCCACACCGACATCCTGCTCATGATCGACGGCGAAATGGAAGGCGAGGTGCATTCTTCTTCCAACGTCTCGATCAGCGTCAACGGTGCCTATCGCGGCAAGATCAGCGCCAAACACATTACCGTCAGTGGTCGCATGGAAGGTGATATCCGTTGCGAACGGCTGGAAATCCTGAAAAACGGGGTCGTCAACGGCGAGGCTGTGGTGCGCGAACTCACCGTTGAGCCCGGTGGACGTTTCTTTGGGCAAAGCAGTGAGGCCAAACCTGCGGAAAGCGGGGCCTAAAGCGATGCCATTGGTCGATTGGATCAGTCTCGTGGCCCAGTTCAGGGGACGTGAAGCCTCCGCCCTGAAAGTTTCCGCCACGGTTTTACGCACACAGGGCGAGGCCCCGGCACGGTTGCGTGAGCTGGCCGAAAAACACGATTTTGCCGCACTGGCCATGCTGGCCCACAGCCTCAAGGGCATGGGGGGCAACCTTATGGCTGCCCGTATTTTCGAGCTGGGCAGAGATCTGGATGAGGCTGCACGGCACGGGGACGCGCTGGCCATTGCCTTGGCCGAACAACTCGCGCAAGCCATGGAAATGGTGCTGCAGGAACTGGGCGAGCGTCTGGCGGCCAGTCAGACCGACTCCTCCGACCACGCCTGATCAGAGCAACTGCTGCAATCTGTCCAGCAACAACTCGCCTGCCGCCGCAGGCGACAGGGCACTGCCCAGTGCCTTCGTCTGGGTCACGGCCAGACCGGCATAACCACACGGGTTGATGTACGAAAACGGCTGCATGTCCATATCCACGTTCAGGGATAAACCGTGATACGTGCAGCCATTGCGTACCCGTAACCCCAGTGCCGCCACTTTTGCACCCTCGACATAAACCCCCGGCGCACCCTCGTGGCGTACAGCCACAATGGACTGGGATGCCAGAACATCCACGACGGCCTGTTCAAGCCGGTGAACCAGTGCCTTGACGCCATATCCCCGGCGTTTCAGATCGAGCAACACATAAACGACAACCTGGCCCGGGCCGTGGTATGTCACTTGCCCGCCCCGGTCGATGGGCACCACGGCAATGTTGCTCTCAACCAGAATATGTTCGCGCCGCCCAGCCTGCCCGAGCGTGAACACGGGCGGGTGTTCCAGCAACCAGAGTTCATCCGCCGTTTCTGCTGCTGTTTTTGCCACCCGCATGGCGGTGAAATCCTGCATGGCCTGCCAGGTAGGCAGGTAATCCACCCGCCCCAGCCTGCGGATCTGCATCGCGCTCAAAGCGCCACCTTCACCAGGGGATGCGTACTGAGTTCCTGATAGAGCGCATCCAGTTGCCGTTTTGAAGTGGCGCGAATCGTGCAGGTCACGGCCAGGTATCTGCCCCCGCTGGAAACGCGCATCGCCATGTGCTCACTGACGAAATCGGGGGCATGGCGCAGCACGATTTCCAGCATGCACTGGGCGAAATCGTCGCAGCGTTCGCCCATGATCTTGACGGGAAAATCGCAGGGAAAGGCCAGCAGGGTCTCGGCTTGTTCGGGGGGAAGGCTCATGCCGTTTTTCCTCGCATGGTCGTGTATTTGTAGTGCTGATAGGCCGCGAGCATCCGCTGGTATACCGCGCCGGGTCTCCCTTCGCCTACGCGCTGATCGTCAAGTCGCGTCACTGCCAGCACTTCCTTGGTGGAAGACGTCAGCCAGATCTCGTCGGCAGCACGCAGTTCGGCCTCGCTGACGGCGCGCACTTCGCAGGCCATGCCAGCTTCCCGCGCCAATTCCAGCACCACGTCATAGGTGACGCCAGGCAGCATCAGATGCGATTCCGGCGGGGTGATGATCACGCCGTCACGCACGATGAACACACTGCTGGCAGAGCCCTCGGTCAACCAGCCATCGCGTAGAAGAATGGTTTCGGCACAGCCCGCATCCACGGAAAGCTGGCGCAAAAGCACATTGGCCAATAGCGAAGTCGCTTTGATATCGCAACGCAGCCAGCGGTTGTCGCGGGCCGTCAGGGCCGTGACCCCCTCTGCCAACGCCTGGGGGGAAACCGGCTTGATCTCCAACGGCATCAGAAACACCGTGGGCGTGACCTCGACAGGGAAAGCATGGTCACGCGGGCCGGGGCCACGTGTCACCTGCAGGTAGACGCCCAAGTCATCCCACGGCGTACGCGCGATGAGCTGCTCGATCAGGAGGCCCCAAGCGGCATCGTCATGGGGTGAAGACAGGCCGATTCCGTCCAGGCTGGCATGCAAGCGGCGCATATGGTCGGCAAGACGAAAGGGGTGCCGGTCGTAACAGGGAATGACTTCATACACGCCGTCACCAAACAGGAATCCCCGATCCATGACCGGCACCTTGGCCTGATCCAGGGGCAGGAACGCTCCGTTGAGGTAAACGTCAGGGGTCATTTGAACATCAGCATCAGGCTATCCCAGCCCCGGCCCAGCACACCGGCGACAGGCACCTCTTTGAGGGCTTGCAACGCATGGTCGCCCAACGGTTTGCCCTCCATGCTCAAACGCAGGGTGCCAATCTGCTGACCGCGCCGCACCGGTGCCAGCATGGGCTGTTGTGTAATGACCTGAACTTTGATGCTGCTGGCCATGCCACGCGGCACGGTCACATAGAAATCGCGCACGAATCCGGCTTGCAACTCACTATCGGCCCCCTTGTAGAGACGCAAGGTGGCAATTGCTTTGTCGGCGGGGTAGAGGCGTACCGTTTCAAACGCCTGAAAGCCGTAATTCAGCAACTTCTGGCTTTCCATGGCTCGCGCCATATCCGAAGCCGTACCCAACACCACAGACAGCAAGCGCCGCTTTTCACGTTGGGCGGAGGCAATCAGGCAATAACCGGCGCTCTCTGTGTGCCCGGTCTTCACCCCATCCACGCTCGGATCCATGTACAGCAGGCGGTTGCGATTAGGCTGGCGAATGCCGTTGTAGGTGAATTCACGCTCGGAGTAGAGCTTGTAATGCTCGGGAAACTCTCGAATCAGCGCCATGGCCAGGCGCGACAGGTCGCGCGCCGTGGTGGTATGGCGCGGGTCGGGCAGGCCGGTGGCATTGATGAAGTGAGTGTGATCCATGCCCAAACGTTTGGCGGTCTGGTTCATGAGGGCTGCAAAACTTTCTTCTGAACCGGCGATGGCTTCGGCCAACACGATGCAGGCATCGTTGCCAGACTGGACGATCATGCCGCGCAGCAGTTCTTCCACTTTGGCTGGCTGCCCCGGCTCCAGAAACATGCGCGAACCTTCGGCATGCCAAGCCTTGTCCGACACCGGCAGGGTCTGGTCAAGCGTAAGCCGCCCCTCACGAATCGCAGTAAAGCTGAGATAGGCCGTCATCAATTTGGTCAGCGATGCCGGTTCGACCCGTGCATCCGGGGTCCTTTCCGCCAACGTCATGCCACTCGCGGTATCGACCAACAGCCAGGCGCGCGCATTGATCTGCGGCGCGGGCAACATCGAGGCACCGGCCACTGACGACAGACACATCAACCCACACAGAAACAACCGGAAAAATTTCAATTTCATTGGAAACATCACACAAGACAAATGAATCAATTTTCACAAACGCATCGGTAGCGCTGGATAGCGCTGAGCGGACAAATACTTGCCACCTATTTCAGTAGAGATAGGGCCTGACACCAAAGTCGTGTTGGTAAGCCAAAGACAACCTGTCTGCGGCTTCGTGTGAAGCGAACGGCCCGAGGCGCACCTTGATCAGGCCACCCTGCTGAATCTGGCTCACGGGGGCCAGTTCATCGCCGTAACGTGAACGCAAGCCTTGCATCAACGTGTGTGCTGCGTCGGGGGAATTCAACGCAGCCACCTGCAGATAGAGGGGCGCATCCAGTGAGGCCACCTTCATGACGGCCACGCCGCTTTCTTCATTGAGCGAGTGCGGTTTGCCAAACACCTTGAAGGGCTTCAGCCCCAACTCTTCGCGCAGCAGCGAGGCGACTTTCTCGGCTTCGACCACAGACGCAAACGGCCCAGCCTGTACCTTGAACATGCCCTCTTCGACCAGTCGCAATACGCCAGGAAAGGTGCGTGACAACTTGGCGCTGACTTTTTCCAGCAATTCATTGGCTCGCACCTGGGTTGAGAACGCACCCAACTGCAGGTAAAGCGATTGCCCGATCTGCGCCACCTTGGCCGAAGTCGAGGTCGGCACAGGCTCGGCAGAAATACTGGCGATGGGGGCGGCAACCACTTCGGGCAGCGACACGGCCGCCACCTTGACCGGCATGGTCGGGACAGCTGGCACCGGTTCCACCGACTGCGCTGCGAATGAGGTCGGCGCAGAATCACCCGCCTGTACGGCTTCGACCGAAACGGGGGTTACGCCCTTGAGCACACCCAGCTTGTAAGCCGCCGTATATGAAAGATCGATCAGACGCCCTTCATGAAACGGCCCACGGTCGTTGATGCGGACCACCACGCTCTTGCCATTGCCGGTGTTGGTCACCCGCACGTAGCTGGGAATCGGCAATGTGGGGTGCGCCGCCGACATGGCATACATGTCATACGGTTCGCCTGAAGACGTGGCCTTGCCATGAAATTTGCGTCCGTACCACGACGCCAGACCTTCTTCGCGGTAACCCGTGTTGCTGTTCAGGGGGACATAGGTCTTACCCAAAACCTTGTAGGGGTTGTTGGCATATTTGTGCAGAGCCTCGGCCTTGGGGGTGGCATCGGGAATTTCAGCCAGATTATCAGGCGGATTCAGCCCCGGGCCGTCATCCTGGTAATAGCCTCCGCCCGTATAGGGCGGCGCGGGCTGGGCGCTCTTGCCGACAGGCTCGCCACGGGTAACGGGCTGAGTCGTACCACACCCGGTCAGGGCAACGCCCAAGGCCAAAACAAGAAGGGAGCTGCGAGAAATGGCCACAACACGAACACCCGCCGCGCGCACAGGGGCCGTAGTGCCGCCTAATGGAAACTCTGGATTTAATGATGACTGAAATGGCTTCATCGGCTTATCGCGCCACACTGAAAAACGTTACAAACTACTGCAAGTCTAGCTTGCATCCCCTATGTTTTTACAAGTTTTTTATGCGTCGCCAAACTCATCAGGATGCCGAAACCCAGCATCACCGTCAGCATCGAAGTCCCGCCATAACTGATCAACGGCAAGGGCACGCCCACCACCGGCAGAATGCCTGAAACCATGCCCATGTTGACGAAGGCATAGGTAAAGAACGTCAGCACAATCGCCCCGGCAAGCAATCGGCCAAACAAGGAGGGGGCCGATGAAGCCAGCCACAACCCCCGCAGGATGATGGCGGCATACAACGACAGCAGCAGCAGGTTGCCCAGCAACCCGAATTCTTCGGAATACACCGCGAAGATGAAGTCCGTGCTGCGCTCCGGCAAAAAATCGAGATGCGTCTGCGTGCCCGCCATCCAGCCCTTGCCCGACCAACCGCCCGAGCCGACCGCAATCGTCGCCTGAATGATGTGGTAGCCCGCCCCCAGGGGGTCTGAACTCGGGTCGATCAGGGTCATGACCCGCTGGCGCTGGTAATCATGCAGCAGGTAATGCCAGGCAAATGGCACCACCCCGGCAAGCGCAACCACACCGCCCATGATGATGCGCCAGGGTAGACCGGCGAGATACAACACGTAAAAACCGGATGCAGAGATCAGCAGCGATGTTCCCAGATCGGGCTGGCGTGCGATCAAGCCCACCGGCAGCAACAACAGCAACGCGGCCACAAAAAAATCCCGGAGGTGCAACGTGGCCTGGCGCGAATGGAAATACCAGGCCAGCATCATCGGCGCGGCCAAGCGCATGAGTTCGGAAGGCTGGATACGGGTCACCCCCAGATCCAGCCAGCGACGCGAGCCGTTGACTACCACCCCGCCCACGGCCACCCCCAGCAACAGCAATACCCCCAGCACATAGGCGGGAAAAGCAAACTGCATCAGCCGTTGCGGGGGAATGTGCGACATCACCAGCAAGGCCCCGAGTGCGACACCGATATTGAGGAAATGCGCCGTCATCTTGGCGACCCCCGCCCCGGAGGCGCTGTATACCGTCGCCATGCTCAACAGCAGCAACAGACACAACAGGCCCACCAAGGGGCCATCGAGATGAGCGAAAAGACGCCCGAAAAAACGTGACATCACGGCAAAGACTCCGGCTGCACCAATCCCCCCACGGGGGCTACGGTTTCATCGGCGAGGCTGGCATCCTCGTGTTCATCCTCCTGAGCGGAAGCCTCTTCTGGTGCAGGCACACCCGGCAATTTGCCCAGCAACCAGTAGTCCATGACCTGACGGGCAATCGGTGCCGCCGTTGAGCCGCCATGCCCACCGTTTTCCACCATCACGGCCAACGCGATCTTGGGGTTGTCCGCCGGGGCAAAGGCGATGAACAGGGCATGGTCGCGATGTCGGGCATTCACCTGACTTTCCACATAGCGCGCGCCTTGTTTGATGCCCTTGACCTGCGCCGTGCCGGTTTTGCCGGCGATGGCGTAAGCCGCCCCCCCCCCCCGCGCCCGATGCCGTTCCGCCGGGACGCATGACATCCACCATGGCATCGCGAACCAACTGCAGGTGGGCCGCTTTGAAGTCAAGCCTGCGCACGACCTGCGGCTGGGCCTGGATGATCTTGCCGCTCACCGGGTCTTGCCACGAACGGATCAACTGCGGTTTGTAGACTAAGCCCTGGTTGGCCAGGGCCATCGTGGCCACCGCCAGTTGCATGGGGCTGGTCAGCACATATCCCTGACCGATCCCGGCAATCACGGTTTCACCCGGCCACCAGGGTTTTCTGTAGCGCTTGGCTTTCCACGCGGGGGTCGGCATCAACCCGGCCAATTCGCCATCGAGATCGACGCCGGAACGCTGACCGAAACCGAACTGGCCCAGAAAACCAGCCATGCGTTCAATGCCCATGTCACGCGCCAGGCCGTAGTAATAGGTATCGCAGGAGACCGTGATGGATTTCTTCAAATCCACGCTGCCGTGACCTTCCTTCTTCCAGTCGCGGTAGCGATGCCGACTGCCCGGCAACGCAAAGAAACCGGGGTCGGAGATCGTGTCACCCGCCTGGCGCACGCCCAGTTCCAGCGCTCCCAGCGCCATAAACGGCTTGATGGTGGAACCCGGTGGGTAAATGCCGCGCAGGGCACGATTGATCAATGGCCGGTCTTCCGAACCATTTAGCTCGTTCCATGTATCGGTATCGATGCCATCCACAAACAGGTTGGGATCAAATCCGGGCTGGGAAACCAGCGCCAAAACCCCGCCATTACGGGGATCCAGCGCGACGAGCGCGCCCCGGTATTCACCAAAGGCCTGTTGCGCCACCTGCTGCAGTTTTGCATCGAGGTGCAGCCAGAGGTTGTAACCGGAAACCGGCGAGGTGCGTGACAACACTCGCACCGCTCGACCGCTGGAATCGGTTTCTACCCGCTCGATGCCGGTACGGCCATGCAACCATGATTCATAACTCGCTTCTATGCCCAGCTTGCCGATGTGGTCGGTGCCTTTGTAATTGGCAGACACCCCTTTCTCTTCAAGGCGCTGCAGATCACGCTGCCCGACTCGTCCGAGATACCCCACCACGTGCGAAAAATTGGCCCCAAACGGGTATTGCCGAAACAGGCGGGCCTTGATTTCCACGCCGGGAAACAGATAACGGTTGACGGTAAAACGCGCGGCCTCTTCTTCAGTCAACTGGTTGCGCAGGGGAATGCTTTCAAAGTTCTTGCTTTCGCTCAGCAGCTTGCGAAAACGTTTGCGGTCACTGGCGGTGATGCTGATCACCTGCGATAGCCGTTCGATCACGTCATCCGGCTTGCCCGCACGGGAAGGCGTGATTTCCAGGGTATAGGCCGAGTAGTTCTGCGCCAACACCATCCCCGTGCGGTCATACAACGCGCCGCGAGAAGGGGGGGCGGGCACCAGCGAAATACGGTTGCTCTCTGCCAGCGCGTGATAGCGGTCGTACTGCAATACCTGTAACCAGACAAAACGGCCAAACAGCCCCAGCAACATGAGGCCCACAAACACCATGGCCACTTCCGTCCGCCAGCGGTACTGATGGAATTCCTCCTCGGGATTGATCAGACGCCACTTCATCCGCCTGCCGTCCCCGTCAGTCAGGCTGCGGTTTGCTGGCATGGCCGGTCAGCACATCCAGCAACCAGGCCAGCAACGGCCAGAGCAACGCCGACACCACGCCAGCCGCCAGCCAGCGCCAATCAATGCTGTGATGCCCGAACCAAAAACCCAGAACCAGAACCAGCGCGTCTTTACCCAACAACATCGGCGCGACTTGCAAGCCCTGACTGAAGGCATCGAAGTTTTCCAGGCGTCGCTGCAGGCTCAACACCAGAAAAGTGGCCAAACAATAGGCCAGCGAACTCAGCCCCATGTGCAAACCGCGATCAACATCTGCGATCAGACCAAGCACAAAAGCCATCCCCAAACCGGCAAACCAGGGCGCACGGATGTTCCAGTACAACAACACCATGAAGGCAAAATCAGGCACGAGCCAACGCACCGAATCCACCCAGGGAGACAGGTTGAGCGCCAGGGCCAGTAACAGTGACCCGAACACCTTGATGCGGGTTGGTGGGGCAACCAGCTCGGTACCTTTGGGCAGAAAGTGCTTGGGACGGGTGCCCTGTGCGGGGGTCACGGTTTCTCCACGGGCGAAGCGGGTGCGGGCCGGAGCACCGTCAGTTGACGGTAACGCCCCACCCCACCGAGCGGTCGGCATTGCGCCTGAATGAAGGGGGCACCATGTGCCTGACTGGTGTTCATGACCTTCGCCACGGGAATCCCCATCGGATACACACCATCAATGCCCGAGGTATAGAGCCAATCCCCGGCTTTGATGTCTGCGTGCATTCCGAGAAAGCGCACTTCCAGCAAATTCTGCGTGCCGGTACCAGAAACGATCAGGCGCAGGCCATTGCGCATATTCATCACCGGTGCGCCCTGATCCTTGTCAGTGAGCAGGGTGACTTCAGCCGTAAAGGCAAACACGCGCGTCACCTGCCCAACCAGCCCGGCCCCATCGATGACCGGCCAACCTGCGGCCAGCCCCTGGGTACTGCCCCGATTGATGATGACCCGGTGCATGAACGGATCGGGTGCTGTTTGCATGATTTCGGCGTGGATCGGGGTCACGCCGGGTGGGCGGGGCAATTCGAGTGATGCCCGCAGGTGCCGGTTTTCTGCCTGCAATGCCTGTCGATCAAGTTGATAGGCCAGCAAATGCTCCCGTTCCTGCCGCAAACGACGGTTTTCTGCCTGCAATGCCCCATGGATGACAAAAAAATCGCCCGCTTCTCGCAACCATTCCCACGGTCGGGCCAGCGTCACGCGCACGGGCCCCAGCAAGCCGTTCACACCAACGCGCACGCTGTGCAGCACGTCGTAACGCGCCTCCACCCCTGCGATGACAAGACTGGCGAGCACGTACAGCCCGAAACGGGCAGATAACCCCATTTCACGGGAGAACAGGGGGTTTTTCGGGGGTTGCGACACCGCAGCCAGTCTCAGCCCGCAACCAGCATGAACGCGCCGCGACGACGCCTGCTCATACCGGGCAAGACGCTGCGTGCCATTCAGTCATTGGTGAAGACCGTCGCCAGACGATCCATTTCCTCTAGCGCACGACCGGAACCGCGCACCACACAAGACAACGGGTCTTCGGCGACGATGACGGGCAACCCGGTTTCTTCCATGAGTAGACGATCGAGGTCTCGCAGGAGTGCGCCCCCCCCTGTCAGCACCATGCCATTTTCAGCAATGTCTGCCCCCAGTTCGGGAGGGGTCTGTTCCAGGGCCGACTTCACCGCCGAAACGATGGTGTTGAGCGGGTCGGTCAGGGCTTCGAGAATTTCGTTGGAGGTCACCGTAAAGCTGCGCGGAATGCCCTCGGCCAAATTGCGCCCCTTGACTTCGATCTCACGCACCTCAGAACCCGGAAAAGCCGACCCCATTTCCTTCTTGATCTGTTCGGCGGTGGCCTCTCCGATGAGCATGCCGTAATTGCGGCGAATGTAGTTGATGATGGCCTCGTCGAATTTATCGCCCCCCACACGCACGGAGGCGGTGTAAACCACCCCGCCCAGGGAAATCACCCCTACTTCGGTGGTGCCCCCACCGATATCCACCACCATGGAGCCCGTGGCTTCGGCAACCGGCAAGCCTGCACCAATGGCCGCCGCCATGGGCTCTTCGATCAGGAAGACCTGACGTGCGCCCGCACCGATGGCCGACTCACGAATGGCGCGACGCTCTACCTGCGTTGCACCGGAAGGTACGCAAATGATGATGCGGGGACTGGGGTGAAACAGGCGCGTGTCATGCACCTTTTTGATGAAGAACTTGAGCATCTGCTCAGTCACGTTGAAATCGGCGATCACACCATCTTTCATGGGACGAATCGCCTGGATGTTGCCCGGTGTGCGGCCCAGCATCTGCTTGGCTTCCAGACCGACAGCCTGAATGGTTTTCTTGCCGGAAAGCCCTTCCTGGCGAATGGCAACCACAGAGGGTTCATTGAGCACAATGCCCTGTCCACGCACGTAGATCAGCGTGTTGGCAGTACCCAGATCGATGGCCAGATCGGTAGAAAAGTATCCGCGAAGGAATCCAAACATGAGTGTTCCAGAGGGGTCAAAAATAGCCGCGTATGATACCCTACGACGCCCTACGAAATAAGGCTCCAGCGCCCAGCCGGGGTCAGCGGAGCACCGCAATGTCACTCTCCAGCGAAGATATCAAGCGCATCGCCCGCCTCGCCCGCATCCGGGTTTCAGACACTGAGGCCGCGCAGACCCGCGATCAATTGAACGGCATTTTCGGTCTGATCGAGACCATGCAAAACGCCGACACCACGGGTATCGCCCCCATGGCTCACGCCCAGGATCTTTCCCAACGCCTGCGTCCCGACGTCGCACGCGAGCCCGACCAGCGCGCAGCCTTCCAGGCCGTGGCCCCGCAAGTGGAACACGGGCTGTATCTGGTTCCCAAGGTCATTGAGTAAGGAGTCAGGGGGAGACATGAGGTGCCCCATGCTCCTCGTTCCTCGCCCCCCACCAGCACATGAACGACACGATCAAGCACCTCTCCACCCTGCTCACCGAAGGCCGGGCCTCCAGCGTCGAACTCTGCCAGGACTATCTGGCGCGCATCGTCCGCCTCAACCCAAGCCTCAATGCTTTCATCAGCATCGATGCCG
>Ga0208371_1000204_pt1 | contig 17796 bp, 12 predicted proteins | sample SubbioCR12Aug_1A_FD_184827 | JGI IMG/M metagenome (GOLD analysis project Ga0208371, IMG submission 184827) | Serpentinite rock and fluid subsurface biosphere microbial communities from McLaughlin Reserve, California, USA - CR12Aug_1A (SPAdes) | ecosystem: Environmental > Terrestrial > Deep... | reverse complement strand
CCTGAACCGCCGTAAGAAAAAAAGCCGAATGTCTTGCCGTCAATTTTTTCAGGCTGATGGTATAACCTGTGGCAGCAACCATGGCGAGGAATTCAAAAAAATTGCCAAGCGCCGGATTGGGTGCATCAGCAAGGGTCTGATCCCCTTTGACGCTAAGCAGAAAAGCCCCGGCCACCGCAAGTATAAACCCCAGAAGTGTTCGAATATGAAGGCGTTCACGAAGAATAAATACGGCTGCGATAGCCACCATCAAAGGCAGCATGGCGGTGATCATTCCGGCCTGGGATGCGGTGGTGTTTTCGATAGCCCGCGCTTCAAAAACAAAATACAGACAGGGTTCGAAAATCGCCATAAGCAGAATGGGTTTCACATCGCTCCGGCTGATTTCTTCCCTTTTCAATTTTCGCCAGAAGACAAGGAAACACAAACTTGCCACAAACATGCGCCCAAAAATAACCACCATGGGGTCATAAGCGCGAAAAGCGATTTTAAGGGCGATAAACGACCCACCCCAGAGCAGCATGGCGAAAACAAGGCAGATGACGGGAATCCATTTTTTATGAGAGAAAAACATGAAGCCATTCCAGCAAGTGTAATGAAAAAATGCCGATTCAAAGCCACCCCATCGGGTGACCTGTCGGAAAAGAATGGCATCATAGCAAAATCACGGGGAATAAAACAGGCCGCAAACCATTTTTTTATCTTGATTTTGATCGTCATTCGAAGTAAATCGAATGAACTTCGCCGATGTAACTCAGCTGGTAGAGTAGCTGATTCGTAATCAGCAAGCCAACGGTTCGATTCCGTTCATCGGCTCCAGAAAAAACAAGGGCTTACAGAGACAATCTGTAAGCCTTTTTGTTTTAGATCGAATTTTGTCCACCTATTGTCCACCTTTTTTTATTGCTTCAAAACGGACTTATAAAAAATCATCAAAAAGAATGTTTTTTCGTATCGGCTGTTTTTTCTGAACGTTGGTTGCGTAATTTGGATTGCCGTTCGGATTTTGATGCCAGCCCACTTCATTTTTTTCTAATAGAACGTCCGTCGCTGTTTTACCTGTCATAATTTGTGGATTTCCCGTTGAAGTACAACAGTGTGTTTGATGTTTTTTTGGAGATAAGGTTAAGTAATTAACCTGTAATAACAATATCATACATTATTATTGACAAAAAAATAAAATTAGATGATTTTGTTCTCCATTCATCTTAACGATTCAGATGATGTTCAGGAATAGAAGGCCATTAGCTACTGTTTTCGAAAGGGTCGTAAGCCTGACGGCCTTTCCCTGATCCACTTCAGGTCCATAAAAGGCGATGGAGCGGTTTGATTTGACGTCTTTCAGATTGGATAATCATAGTTTTACCGAAAAAATATTGTCGGATGTCTATAAACTTAAAGATATGTCAAAGAATAATACTTATAAAGATTGTCTTTGCGCTTCAATATCATGTCTGGAAAATTATCTTGCTTCAGAAGCAAAACCTATCGACCAAAAAAATTTTGAATTAATATTCGCTCCTTTATACAATAAAGGTGCATCTATTTTACAAAAGCTTCTATTTATGGGTAAACGTAAATGGATGATCAAATCTCCAAAAGAATTTGAAGCCTGTTTGAACCAAGCATTGGTTTCCAGTGAATTTCTGAATAGTTGTTTCGATGACATTCTAAAAGAGGGGTTCTTTTATTTGACGTTTGGGAATATGGCCTATATTTCCGACCTATTGTTTTTCTGGTACGCAACAGTCGCTAACCTTGAAAAAAAAATATTTGGGGATTCTACAGCAAACTTTTTACAAAAAGAAAAAAACGCTTCGTTCGAGTTGTGCAACTGGTTGCTATTTTATATCCATGGAAAAGGTATCCATTCAAATACCAATAGCCCTGATTGGAATTTAAACATTACCAGTCGAGTTATATATTCGAATTTCAGCGAAAAGCAGCCCCAATGGATTGGACCGGACTTTGTTTTATGTTTTGACAACAACAATATCATTTTCAAATTATCAGAAAACAATATCAATCCATATTATTCAGAAAAATCTATAGAAAAATTTCTCTTCGGATGCCTACCATTTTGCGAATTATATATGGATCGTTTCTTATGGAATATCAATCATGCATGGAAATGTTTAAGAAGCGAAAAAATTGTTGATATAAACGTTCAAGAGCTTGAATGTCTATATAAATTGAATAAAACGTTCTCAGATGCTTTTGAAAAAGACAAAGAACTCCATGCAAATATTAGAATGCTTCAAGATTGGATCGGGGGCAAATACGCAAGCCCTGAATTAAACAGTGTCATTGAAAAAAATGTTGATCTTGTCAAAGACACCACCCAAAAAAACCGTGGGCTCCCGTCAAATGCCATGGTTTCTTTTATTGAGGCAAACGTTCCGTTAGTTCATCGAATCCACAAAGATACAATAAAACATCTTGAGTCAGGAAATAATACTTTGATTAAGCAGCTTAAACGAGGGGATTACCCGATTAAAAATCGGGAAAACATCATAGAAAAAATGGCTGTTGAGCTTGCAGGATGTAAAAGTTATGCCGGGAAAAAAGATCATACCATCCAGGCTAAACTGATGAATATTCTTCTTGTAGACACCTTCCATCGGACTGTCGAACAAAGACTGCTTTCAAAAATGATTATAAATCTGAAAAAAGAAAAACCCTTCCGAAAACCTGTAGCAAAATAAAAAATTTATCCTGTTTTTTTGCCAAATGCGCATCAATGGTTCCTGCATTCCACATCTAATTGTTTGATTTTATTTCTACCACCTTTTTTTGCTGTTTTTTTGGTGGAAACCACCATTTTTATTTTTTTTTCGTGGGGTGATCTTAAAAAAAGAATGCATTAGGTTCTTTCCCATAATCAAGCCTTCACTTCACATCCTTATGGAGGATGTAACAAAAAACCGTAAAAGGAGAACGTGTAAATGGAAAAAAACAATCTTGATTTGTCAAAACTAAAAGAAAAATGGGGTAGTGCCTGGGTAGCGCGTAATCAAGTTGGAGTGTTCACAGGAGGTCTTGTTGCATCCAGTACCATGGCCAACCATGATAGCTTTCGAACCGGCCCCAAACGATTCATGGTGAAAAACAAAGTGGGATATTTTGTCGATGACCTTATTGAATGGTTAGAAGGTCATATCACCACTGATTGACTTTTTCATTTTTTCTTTACTCGATTTGGGTTTGTCAGTTTCAAAATATCCAAAAGGAGCTTCAATGAAACAAATATCACGAACCGAACTTTATTCGACTTTACAGCAAAACCACAACTGGAAATCCGCGCTGATGTGGCTTGAAGATGGGTTGGTTTTCGATGCTACACGGCAGGGCGTTTCCCGGTGCATGGAGGTTCTTTCCTGGTGTGATTTTTCAGAATCCCCGAAAAGGTATCCTCATGAAAATAGAGTTTTTCAGTGGGTTATTTTCAATCGGCTTGGTTATCGCGCTCCACGTCTTGTTTTAATCATCGCCTGCCAACAACTGGGGATTCAGATTCAGAAAACAGGCGTCGAATTTATATTTCAACTACCTGAACCGCAAAACCCTGAAGCGCTTAAAGCCATCAAGTTTTATTATGATAACGAAAGACGGGTGAATAATTAATGACCAAATTTGATAATCATTTTTTTGTTACGATCCTTGAAATGTGTAAGACAAAATACGGGACACCAAAGACAAGAAGCAACGGTCATACAACAGGGCCATTTGTTTGCCCAGAGTGCGGGGAACCGGAAGCATTTATGTATGATAATGGCCCGTTTGCTATTTGTTGTAATCGTGGCAACAATTGCAATGAAAAAACATTGGTCAGAGATCTTTTCCCTGAACTCTTTCAAACCATTGAAAAGACCTACCCACCAGTCCCCAGTGATCCGAATCGGCCTGGTCGTGCATTTTTAGAAGCACGGGCTCTTCGTCAAGCATTGATAGGGCTGGAGTTTTCTTATTGGAAGGATATACGGAAAACCGGATCGGGCGGCGTCATGTTTTCCGTGGGCATAGATGCCAATGGAAAGATCGTCTATAATGGCCGATTGTTTGTTGCTCCTAAGGGTTCGAATAAAAGTCATAACAGCGGATCGACAAGCGGGCTTTTCTGGTCACACCCTGGAAGAAAGATCAATCCTGATGAACCCGTTTATGTCACAGAAGGAATCATTGACGCCTTATCTTTAATTGAAGCGGAATTGCAGGCTATCGCCGTTCTTTCTGCGGGTCAAGATCCATCAAAGTTACGTCTTGATGGGTTCAAAAAACTGGTGACTGCATTTGATAATGATAAAGCCGGGGTTACAGCAATGAACCGTTGGCTGAACCATTTCAAAGACAAATGCTCGATTTCAGCAATTCTACCGGATAAGGGTAAAGACTGGAACGATATATTACTGGAAGCAAGAGGGCAAAACGTCAAAGGGTATTTTGAAAGGAAAATCCCGGAATACGTTTTCAATGCCGATCTTGCGTTATGTTCATCCGCACAGGACCACATTGAAAAATACTTAGCGTATAAGGGCTTCAGCCCTCAGTTGTTTGAATTCAAAGGCGCTTACTATTACGCAAAACCCCAACACAAGGGGCAGCAATTTTTCGCGGTTAAAGTATCGGACTTCATCGTCGAAGTGGTTTGCTACGTCACCGATGAAACAATCAAGGATAGACGCGTATATCGTTATTGCTTGAATATATACCCTCAGGGGCGAAAGAAAATTCAAGCTGTTTTTGAAGCCAAGGAACTGGCCACAACCAAAGAACTGACCACCGCAATGCTCACCCGCGCACGGTGTTCGTGGTCCGGTGATGGCGCAGTCACAAACCTTTTTTGCGCTATGATCGTTCAGTCTGGTGCACGTGAACTCCGTCAACAGCAATCGATTGGTTATGATAAACAAACGAACAGTTATATTTTCCCGGAATTCATGATTGATCCGCTGGGAAAGATGATTTTACCAGAAAACGGGCTATTTTCTTTGCCTGGGAATCAGTATATCCGCCCTGCCCAATTCGAATCCATCCTTCCGGTTCCAGGTCTCACTGCAAAAAATCTGTGGTACCTTCTTTACGCTGCCTGGGGGAACCGCGCTGCGGTGGCCGTGGCCTGGACTGTGGCGAGCTGGTTCGTTCATCAAGTCCGTGTGAAAATGGGTTTCTTTCCGTTTATTTCTCTTCATCATGATCCCCAAACGGGAAAAAGTGCATTGATGCGATGTTTGAACCGGATGCAGTGCATTGATGAGGAGGGCCTTCCAATGTCCGAAGGTAACTCAAAAAAAGGACCACTAAGAAAACTCAGTCAAAGGTCATCTTTATTTATTGGGCTTTCTGAGTGGAATAAGAATGAAAAATTAAAAGGATTTATGGAAAACATTCTTTCTTTATATGATGGCTCTGCATTGGCAACAAGAGCCGCTTTCACAAATGGGAATGAAGTGATTGAAGTTCAGTTCAAGGCGACTCTGATGTTTTGTCAAAATATTGAGCCCTTTGAAACAACACCTCAAAAAGAAAGGGTGATCTCCCTCCGTTTTGAAAAAGAAAGGCTTTCCCCGGATACAAGGGAGGCATTTATCAAGTTGAGCGAAATCCCGCCGGGTGTATTGGCTTATTTTTTTATTCAGGTCATGGGCTTCCGTGAAATGATTGAAACGTCATGGTTTGATGAATTTGTCGCTGCTAAAAACGAGCTTTACCATGCGGGGGATACGTCGAACCGCCTTGTTGACACACACGGGCTTGTTCTTGGTTTTCATCGTATCCTTTGCCGGGTGATCGGGGTTGATTATGATTTGAAGGATTATATTATCGAGATCATGAAACAGAAACACATCGACAGCCAAAACAACGATTCCACACCAGCAGAAACCTTTTTTGCAGAAATGGCGGCTATTTTAAGGTCATATCAAACGAGCAACAAACGGGGATATCTTCAGTTTGTTGATTATGATGCTCATGCAAACAGACTGTGGGTGCATATCCATGATATGGTCAATCTGACACCATCTTCCTTGATTTCCAAGTATCCCATTGAGAAAACAAAGAATCATTTAAAAACACACCCATCAGTTATTTATACGTCACGCCCTCACAGGTTCAAATATTACAAAGCAGACACCCGTGAATATATTGAAGACAACAAGCGGGGATGGTGTTTCGATTTGAATAAACTGGGTGATGAATTTGATTTTGACATCCGTTCACTGAGCTGGCCTTAACGGATAAGGGGATTATCAAGCGGTGTCATTTTTTTCCGCCTTTGCGGTGACCCCCTCCCCCCTCCTTATATATAGATGGGGATTTTGATCAAGAAAGTCCGTTTGAGTCCCCCCAGAACTTACCCGGCAGTCTGTCAGGTGGCTTTGGGAATGACATAAAAGAGAAATAGATTTTCCGGTTGATCGCGGAAAATGGAAAAATTCTGAAGTGGGATCGATTCATGATTTGCAGCCTGGAGGGCCGAGCGTTCTTGTCGGAAGTCACACCGGATCGGCATGATTCGAAAAGCCTTGATAATAAAGGGGTTCTTTAAATAATGGGTCCTTCCAGAGGGATGTTTTACAGGGGTCGGGATACCGCGCAGGGTCAGCGCACATAAATTTTTTTTTGGGCCGGAAAAAAGAAATATATTGAAAGATATGGATATATTTACAGTCTTTTGACTTGTAAATTTGATGGGAGGTTAATCAATGGGTAATCAAAACAAGGTTGTTTCATCGTTGAAAGCAGGTAATATTTTTAAGGTGTTCACACCGGCGTTTCTTGATGAAGAGTACTGTAGGAAATGGGTCATTGACCGGCTTCACCCTGGCGGCATATTATGCCCTGAGTGTGGAAAGCCCCTGCGTGAACAACGCCAAGAAGCAATCCGCCGTGGTGATAAAACTGCCTGTTATGAATGCGGGAAGCAGTTCACGGCATTAACGGGTTCTGTCTTTTCAGGGTATCGTTCAGACTACAGGACTATTTTCTTTACCCTTTTCCTGATCGGGGCAGGATTTTCCACAAATGAGATCATGGTCAAAACCGGGATAAGCCGGACATCAATCAGTCGATACAGAAAGATTTTTGGATGAATCTGTATGACGTTGTGTCCTTCCTTTCCTGCTTAAATCCCAGCCCGCTGGTGGGGTTTGGTGAAGTTAAGCGTCACAAATAGGGGATGCGCGTTACAAAACAAAAAGCCTATGTCACAGATTATTAACACAGTATACATAATATTATTAAGATATTATAATACATATTCTATATATTGTGACGTTGTGACGTGTGTGACGCATACATGCATAAATCGCGTGAGCGTTTTATTGCCATATTTTTTATTTGTATTTCAATATTTAACCTGTCACAGCGACACAGAGTCACCACACTGATTTTATTATATATGTTCTGTGACACGCATAAATTAACGTCACAAAGAATGAAACGGGCCGTTAGATTGTTAGGATTGTTCTGATTGTGAAATTGTTCCAGTTTCTTGAATTTCTATAAAAGCAGCGTTATATCAAGACGTTAAAATTTCAATCATCTGTTTGTATTTGTTTAAGAAATCTCGTGTTATTCTATAGTGTTCCGTCTCTTCGTAATGGGTCTCTCTGATTCCATCTTCCCCGAGTTGAATGATTTTGGTGTTGGGATATGCCATAAGAATGGGCGAATGGGTTGCAATAATAAACTGGGACCCATTTCTAACCAGATCGTGGATAGCGGTAATAGCAGTCATTTGTCTCGATGGTGACAGGGCAGCTTCAGGTTCATCGAAAATATAGAAACCCTCCCCTTTCAATTTCATGGTGAGCGTGGTCATGAAAGCCTCGCCATGAGATCGTTCATGAAGGGATCGATTCCCATAACCCCCGAGATAGCCCGTTTCATCCATGTAGGTGGCAAGATTGTAGAAGCTTTCAGCCCTCAGGAAATAATAATCCTTCGGTTTTTTGTAGTTCTTCACCATTCGAACGTATTCATGAAGGCCGGAGACGGTATTTGCGGTTGAAAATCGTGAATTTTTCGTTCCACCTTCAGGACCAAATCCCATTGCCAGGGCGATGGCCTCGATGAGGGTCGATTTCCCAGTACCATTCTCCCCTACGATGAACGTCACATCGGGATGGAACGTCAGTTTTTCGAGCTTTGCTACAGAAGGAATGGAAAATGGATAGGCATCCGCATGTTCAATCAAATGCCTCTTTAGAGATATTTCGAGAAGATAGGGTTTGAAATCCATGATCTTAATAATGTATTATCCATTGTGCGCGTTATCAATCGGGTTCAATCGTTACATCCAGATACGTGAATCTTGGCCGGAACATATCAAATCCTGAATGATAGAGCCACCGAAATGGGTGTTAAATTTTGCAAGTCCAGATTTTTCTGTTTGTAAAATGTCTGACATTCAATCTGATGTTGTTTTTACGGCCTGTTTTGTTGCGTATGCCCTTTTCTTTTTTATTTACTCAGAGACTTGTATGACCAGGTTATTTTTCAGATAAAGCCTGACAATATCAGGATTTTTCTGTCTAAGTATTAATAATTATTAATTTTATTATATTGTACAATTTATAGACATGTGCTTAAAATCAAAATCATTTTTTTCCAAGTCCGAGGTATGAACTAAACGGAGGGGGGAAAACACGATAATTATACTATTTTTATTTTGAGATGGGTTGAAGTAAAGCTCCTTTTTAACTGATGTTTCTCTAACAGTTGCTTAACTTAGTTTTCACTTAGGACTTGAATCGGATTTCCATAATGCCAAATTTTCTTGATATCACTGCAGATGATATTGCTGAACTCAACGATGAAGATCTTCGGACATTAATCGGATTATTGTGTGAAGCAGACTGTCGTTCAGAAGGATTTCCAACCTCAGGTGTCATCTGGGGAGGTAAACAGGAAGCGACAGATGGGGGCATGGATGTGGTTGTTCGCAGTGATAAGGCTCTGAAACTGACCGGCTTCATACCTAGGAAAACAACTGTTTTTCAGAGTAAAAAAAATGATATGCCCAAAGCCAAGATCAGTAAAGAAATGAAGCCCAATGGCATTTTGCGGGAAATCATCAATGATCTAATAAAAGAAAAAGGGGCCTATATCATTGTCAGTTCTCATGGTTCAACGTCCCCTGGCACTTTGGAAAACCGAAAAACAGCGATGAAGGACGCCGTGAAGAATCATAAAAACGGTCATGATCTTTTTTTTGATTTTTATGATCGTGGGAGAATAGCAACCTGGGTTCGATATCATCCATCGATGATATTATGGGTCCGGAATAAAATTGGCCGTCCATTGAAAGGCTGGCAGCCTTATGGCAACTGGTCCAATACTCCGGGTGGAAAGGATGAAACATATTTGGTTGATGGTGCTCTCCGACTTCATGACGGGACAAATTCACAGAATACTGATTTTCCAATTATCGAGGGTCTCCAGCAACTTAGGGAATCACTCTCTTCCCCTAGAAAATCTATCCGGTTGGTCGGATTGTCTGGAGTTGGGAAAACCCGGTTGGTCCAGGCTTTGTTTGATAAACGCATTGGGATGCAACCACTAAATAATGATCATGCGTATTACACCGATATGTCCCATGGGCCGGAACCAGATCCATTGGCTTTTTCAGAACAACTTAAGGCCATGCAAACAAACGCGATACTTATTGTCGATAATTGCTCATCTGAACTTCATGGCAATCTAACAAAGGCATGTACGGGTCAAAAAAGTAAAATAAGCATTCTCACAGTGGAATATGATGTACGTGAAGACCTTCCAGAGGAAACCCGGGTTTTCAAACTCGAACCTGCAAGTGATGAAATGATTGAAACCCTGATCAAAAAACGTTTTCCATATATCGGAAAAATTAATGCACATACCATTGCATCCTGTTCCGGAGGAAATGCAAGGGTGGCCCTTGCTATCGCCCATACTGTAAAACGAAAAGAGTCATTAGCTCACCTTAGTGATAATGATCTGTTTGAGAGGCTTTTCTGGCAAAAAAATGCACCAGACGATTCTCTCCTGATGTCGGGCGAAGTGTGTTCGCTCGTCTATTCATTCGAAGGAACCGATACTCTTTCTGAAAAATCGGAACTTAATTTTTTAGCAGACTTCATCGGAAAGTCCGGAGCTGAACTTTATCGTAGTGCGGCTTTATTGATTAAGCGAGATCTTATTCAGTCTCGGGACAAATGGCGGGCTGTTCTTCCTCACGCTATCGCAAACTATCTTGCTAAACGCGCCCTTTCATCCATCCCCAAAGACAGACTTCTCAAGGCTTTTTATTCGTGCGAATCTGAACGGCTTATAAAATCATTCACACGTCGTCTTAGTTTTCTTCATGATTGCAATGATGCCATAAACATTATCGATGACTGGTTGTCATCCGGGGGATGGATAGGAGTATCTCAAGGCAATCTGAACGACTTTAGTATTGAAATTTTCAAAAACATCGCGCCTGTTTCACCAGAAAAAGCCTTGAAGTTTATCGAACGGGCTGCAAATGGAACTGAGGGCGGTTGGTTTACCTCACGGGAAAACAGTCATTACAGAGAATTTGTAATCATATTATGTAAAATTGCCTATGCTCCAGAATTATTTATTCGATGTGTTGATATTTTGTGTAGATTTGCATTGTCGGAAAAAACCGACGAAAACAACAATTCCACACGTGATAAACTCAAGTCACTTTTTTTTCTGCACTTATCAGGTACACATGCGCCAATAGAGCTGAGGGCCAACATTATTGATAATCTTGTCAATTCAGAAGATGTGAACAGACAGGAACTTGGCATTGTTCTTTTAGAAGCAACATTAAAAACAGATCACTTTAGTTCATCCGATGCGTTTGAATTTGGAGCGAGACCAAGAGATTATGGTTATCAGCCCAGAACCCTTGAGGATCAAAACCATTGGTTTAAAACGGTAATACAACTTTGCAACCGATTAGATTCATCAAACCAGACTGTTACCAATAAAACAAGATCACTTTTAGCTCGTCACTTTAGAGTATTATGGAATAGAACGGGATTATATGACGTTCTTTCTGAGACCAGCAAGCTCATTCATGAGAAACAACCATGGAATGAAGGTTGGATCGCAGTAAGAAGTATTATCTTTTTTGAAAAACGGAAAGATAATCAAGAAGAAAATAAACTTCTTATGGAATTAGAAAAGATTTTGAAACCCATACATCTTTTGGAGCGAGCGAGAGCGTTTGCGGTCTTGGACTCATCGGAACCAATATATTTGGATGATGTTGACAAAAAAGATGCCACTTCCTGTTATCGGCAAGCGGAAAAAGAGACTGCAAAAATTGGTATAGAAGTGGCTCAGTGTATTAAAACTTTTTCCATCCTCTTGCCTGACCTCGTTTCAACAAGAAACATACGAATTGAGAATTTTGGGCGAGGATTAGCTGAGGGTTCAAAAGACAAAAAAAAAATTTGGGGCATGATGCACGAACAATTTAAAAAAACCCCTGTAGAAGAACGGAATATCCGAATTTTTTCTGGCTTTCTTGCATCATGTGCCGATAAAGACCCCATTTTTTACCATTCGATACTCGACACCTTGTTAAAGGACAACGTTCTCGTGGAATGGTTTCCAGAGTTTCAAAAGATTTCAGTTTGTGATCCGAGAGATATTAAGCGCTTACATATTGCGTTGGATACTGGAAAAATTGGTATTGATAAATTCGCAACATTTGCATGGGGTCCTTCTCTTAAAAGAATTGAAGCGGCTGATCTTGTCGGTTTATTAAAGAGAATGGCCGACAAAGAAAATGGTATTTATGTTGTTATCTACCTCCTGGGGACTCTTTTCCATGATTCAGATAAAACGAATCATTCAAAGCAGATTATTGAATTTGCATGTGAAATGCTGTCTATCTATCCGTTTTCAACCGCTGATAGAAAACTCATTGGTTTTAGTTATGCATTAGAAGTCGTTATGAACACATGTATAAAATCAAGCTTCGACAAGAGTATGGCCACAAGAATCTGCCAAAATCTTTCCTCTGCAATAAATCAAAGACAACTGGCCGTTTCAGATTGTCAAAATTTATTTGATATTCTTGCTCAAAAGCAACCAGAGGCCTTTTTAGATGTTTTTTTGGAAGATTTCTTTTCCGATTATCAAAGTAAATGGTTGTTCAACGGAGATATTGATGATCTTAATAGTCCGATTCTAAAAATTCCAAACCACATACTTTTATCGTGGTGTGATACAGCCCCTGAACACAGATATCCTGTTATAGCTACGATTGCAGATATTTTTTTTAAAGGACCAAATCCAGATAGTGCACTAAACATTACATTAATATGTTCCTTAATTGAAAAGGCACCGGATTTGAAACTTGTTTTAAAAAATATTGCTAACACGATACAATCGATACCGATGATGTGGAGTGATTCTCTATATATTATCTTTGAAAAACGCTCTGAAATATATAACGAGCTGGAAAAGCATGATAATCCCACTGTAAAAGAGTGGGCAAAAATTCAACATCAACTTATTAAAAAAATAATAATTGAAGAGCGGAAAAGAGAGGAACCGAATAATTTTCGACCTAAAGAAAGTTTTGAATAGTAATACATTATCAATTCAGTATGCTGTCTCTTGAATTCGGAATTATGTATCGCAGTTTTTAAGCGAAGCCGATTTGGTAAAAGAAGTAGCGACTGGCAAACTTCGACAGAGAGAAAGCGGCTTTTGGATTAATAGATCATTGCTGCAAAGAGAATGGTATTTCGCTTCACCGGTTGCCCCAGGTCCCAGGTCCTGGCAGTTGTCATGGCGATTAACTGAGGACTTGGGATTGTCGTTTGCTGAAGTTGCATGACTTTTCGGCGTTTCAACATCGGCGTTGGTTTAAGTGATATGAGAAAAGGAATGAATAAGTAATAATAGCAACAACGCCACCTATCCCCCCACCAAGCTGGTAAATACCCGCCATCTGCATAGTTCCCCAGATGACCGACACTATGCTGACCAAACGCCAGCATGTATTTAATCAACCCGAGATCATAATGACCCTTTAGATTGTTTTTTGTTTCGCTCTTTTGGAAATTTGAGTATAAAAAGAAAGACATTGCCTTGCAGGGTGGTTTGCCCGTTTGAAAGTATATGCTGTTTCCGATCATTCTGACAACAGGATGCCTCATTAATCAAAAGCAAAAGGCTATGAGAAAAGCCTTCACGCCCAACGGGCTAAAGCGGCACATTTTTGAAAGATTACTTTTATTCGACCTCATCGTTTCTGTGAGGACTTCCGTTTTCGCCGCCCGCCAAGTGACAATGTTGTGATCTAAACAAATTTTACTGCAGAAAGGATCTACGAAAATGAAAAACATCAACGTCTTAATTGTCGATGATATTGGAGTTGTGGGTGACTGCGTAAAAAAACGTTTGGCTAAACAAGACTCGTACTTTGTTTCACAGGATTTCAGAGTTAACCCCTATTTTTACAAGGTGGTTTCACTTGACCCTCAATTAAATGCAAAAGAAATTGAACGAGTAATAAAAGAAAGGAAGATAAATTATTTACTCCTTGACCGTGGGTTTTACGCAATAATCGACCCATCATCCGATTCTTCGACTTGTTTCGATAAAAGCTACCTATTTCGTAAGATTAACAATAAAGGAATTAATATTGAAGATATTCTAAGACAAATGGACATATCTGCTTTTAGAGATATTAAAGGTGTGATAATTTACTCATATGACGATGATTTATTAGAAGAAGAGGCAGATTTAGTCAATCAATTTTCATCCATATTCCCACCATCGTGCGCAGGTAATATTGAAATTCTTTTGACGTACAAAGAAATTTATCTTCCATCTGGTCTCAATTTATATATCAGTGAACCAATAAATGACGAAATAGAAAAAATAGGAAAGAGGTCTGATTTTATTTTGTATGGTCTTCAAATCGGGGAAATTCTTTATCATCGTATAATGGTTTCTTTAAGGATTCAAAAAAATAACAAAATGTTGATAAAATCATTGCAAACCCAAAGAAACTTGTTGTTAATATTTGCTGTGTTCACAGGATTAAATCTTGGATCCAATGCTATTTTTTACCTCATATCTCAACAAACTGGTTCTAATTTAGTTCTAATTTTAACGCTTTCTATTGTATTCTCATTGCTATTGCCTTTAATAATTCTTAAGTTAAAGCCGGAGTGGATGATATCTTTTGAAGACAAATAATCAGGCTAATTTTGCCGACACAAAAAGCAGTGCGGCTGACTAAGTGTATATTGTGATTTCAATTATTGAAAATCGTCAGGTAGAGCCATAACATTGTTCTGGCAAAACCTACACGAAGGACCAATTATTGAATTATATTTATCAGCCATATCAAGTCCCTGCATATAAACTCTATATAATAAATCTGCACTTGTAATAGGATATCTTGCCAAAGGAGTATTTTTTGCTGGTCGAAACGGGGATAACATAGGAACAACCCCGATATCAAATAATTTATTAATTCCATTTACTGTGATTCGTTCATCTTCAAGACCAACAATAAGAGCAGACCTTACCTTACCTTTAGTCCATTTGCTTGCAATTAAACCAAGTCTATCCCATGGATTCTGGCGTTTACCTGGAGTAAATTTTTTACGAGCTTCTTCCGAAGCAAATTCAACATTTAATGCTAATTCACATACACCGATCTTGAAAAGTTCATCGAAAACGCTATCGGGAGCCCATGGAGTCAACATTGCCGAAACAGGTAAACCAGTATCAACAGCGATTCTGCATACAGATAAATAATGATCCCAATCTTCTTTTAATGGTGTTCCCCCCGATACTTGAATATGATTGATGGTAAGAGAATTGTCTTTAAGAACTGAATTCATAGCATATTGTATTCTGTCAAGTGGTTGACAACAATATTCAACATCATCATATCCCACATCACAAAAGCTACATGCCTTGTCGAATAATTTTTGGGAACAGCTTTCGATTGACCAAATATTAATCCGGTCAGTACTTATATGACAATAGTTTGATATTTCTATTGAAGTATCTGGAATATATTTGAATAGACTTTGAGCAACAGGAAATATTCTGGTATGATATTTAAACCCATTAAATGAAATCTCCGCTCTATCTTCAATCTGTCTAAGAAGCACAGGTGAATTCGAGTTAATAGGTGCATTAGCAACAATACCAGAATCAAATTCAAGTTCTATTCCACTTGTGACAACTGAATAAAAAGGCTTGTCAATTAAATGAGATCCAATTAGGGGGGAAAGCCTGACTCCTTGGGTTAATAAAACAGCTTTTAAAAATGCAAGTGCGTCAATTTTTGATTTATTATGAGGTTGCTGAGATTTTAATTTAAAGCTATTAATTGATAGCATTTAAGAGAACATTCCTATTATCGTTGCAAGATGCATTTGAATAAGTCTCTGCAATCAGTTTTTCTACTTTCATTTTTAGTAATGTGTTAAGCATCTTCTTTGATATATCAACAACAGGTCCATTGAAATTACATCTAAATAAAACAGCTCCAGGATCGACAAAAGTACTAATTTTAGATAGACCATAAGCCCCATCTAAACCGAAAGTATTCTTATTCATACATAGAGGTTTTTGTTTATTGTTATATGCGATAATCATAGATGCATTTACACGTTGATTAAATACATCATATGAACTAATTCTTTTGATATTATTGCAAACCAAAAAAGATTCCAATTGCCTTAACATTGGGTTCCACTCATTTCTAAATAAAATATCTAAAACATGTGTTGAACTTTGCAATCTCGGGTTAATCTCTAAAAACAAAAATGAGCCATCGGGACGCAAGATCACGTCAATTCCGAAAAACCCCTTCCAATCATAATTTTTGAACAACTTTTGGCCGATTGTTACCGCAGAATCAAAGAGGGGCTTGAAATCGAACATATCAAATAAAGATGCTACTGATGCAAAGTCACAACCGCAATATCGCATTTTATTATCAGATAATGTTGGTTCTCCAATAATTTGAATTGACGGTGGGTATACAATAACAGAACAATCATTCCCGTTATTAATAGGCATATTGCATACATTTACATTTAAAGATATTCCATCATAATAGGGTGTTATTTCAATATAATCATCGATGAAAAAATCATTAATTTCCAAAGAGTATAATAAAAAATCTGACTCATTTCTTGCAATATAAACCCAAGCGCCACCGTCAGAAAATGGAGGTGTAAGCACTAATGCATTTGATTGACATCGCTGGCAAAGATCCGAGTAGGCTGGTAGCTCACTTAATTTAAATATATATGTCTCTGGTAAAATAAAACCTGTACCCTTAGCAATTTCACGACCTTCCTTGCGAATATATATCTTTTCACCCATCGCTGAAGAATTCCCTACAATAGAAGCTCCGATAAGATGCCCAATTTTTTCGGCAAAAGAGGATACATAATACGGGAATAACAGGCAATTATTAAACGATTCCTTATTCTTCAGTATTACTTCATAGCACATACTATTATAAACCTGATTCTCATTTAAACGATTCCAATCTGGACGTGAATCAAATAAATCTTCAAGATTTATAGTTATCTTTGATTGTGATAAATTATGTTGGTCATTTTTTGAAAAAAAAACACCACCTAATAAATGTGGTTCTATGGTTGGTTTAGCTAAATAATATCCACCACCAAACCAATATATTTTTTTCTCCATTAATATGTTAGCAATATGTTCTTTTAAATAATCCATCATCTTCCCGAAGTACGCCTTATAATTGTCGCTACCAATAATGCCATCATAAGAACACCTAATAATGATTCTATGTTGCTGTACCACAACATAATACCTTTAGGTGCTGGTACATACTCTGAATATCCTATTGTTACAAATGTATTGACACTATAATGTAGCCCTGTATAGAAGATTTTTAATGGGGTTTTAAGTAATTTACTGTAATCATTAATACAATAAATTGCTGAAAAATATAGAATAACTACCGCAACGCTTCTGGCAATCTTTTGAAGATTGTTACCATAATCAAAAAGAATCCCCAAAAAAGTTAGCCAAGATTTTTTAATCAAATATATATTTAATAAAAGTACTATACAAACAATGGGAAACATAATTTTTTCAATGTACTGTACAAACCAAATTTGTAATAACGGGGATAATAAAAATACTAAATTTGTAATAATTAAATAAAAGAGACGGTACTCTTTTTTTCCATTTTTAGCCTTATCCTCAATTTCTTTCTTCATTTCAAGGCAAAAAAAATGATCATATACTTCATGGTTTCCTAATGACTCTGAATTTTTTTTAAGCGCGGCTATAGATTGTTTGTCGAAGTTTTTTAAATCATTTAGGCTTATTTTACTGAAAACTTTTTCACCTGTTGATTCTTCGCTTATAATTAGATTTGTATTATTAAACATCGAATGATCATAATATGCGGTCTTCCAACCCTCATCTAATGTGCAAGAATCGATTGTTGAATTTATAATTTTACAACTCACATTAAGTCCTTCAACATAAGACCTTTCTAATAATGAATTAACCAAATGCAACTCAGAATCACTTTTTAACATCAATTTAGAGTTAGCAATCACTCCTCCATCATTAACAATCATTCGACTTTTGAGAGCATCCGTATCTTTGGAACCACCAATAATATATTCAGCACTATTACTCTGAAGACCTGGGAGCCACGTAACCTGGGAGCCTTCATCAAATATGAATTGACCGTGGTCAACTACAGCTGCCTTGATTTTAGTAATAAATTTACCATGCAATTTATGGTATTTAAAAATA